>CEPL01105544.1_pt1 | contig 16673 bp, 15 predicted proteins | sample 530541 | NCBI WGS metagenome assembly CEPL01 (sample SAMEA2620339, study PRJEB7988) | marine metagenome | biome: marine biome (ENVO:00000447); feature: surface water layer (ENVO:00002042); material: "saline water (ENVO:00002010), including plankton (ENVO:xxxxxxxx)" | depth 5 m
TTATATCTATTAGTAAAAAAAGTTTTTTAAGATTTTTTCGATTGGTAATATAATCAGTAGAAATTCTTTTAATCTTTTCAGATTCAGATTTTGAAAGTTTTGAGTAACCAAACCCAGGTAGATCAACTAAATAAAAAGCATCATCAATTAAAAAATGATTTATCAATTGGGTTTTCCCAGGACTTTTAGATGTTTTTGCTAAACCTTTTTTTTGGATAAGTGAGTTGATTAAGCTAGATTTTCCAACATTAGATCTTCCAATAAATGCAAACTCATTTCTTTTATCATTAGGACATTCTGAAGATTTAGAGCTACTTTTTATGAATCTTACGTTTTTTAAAAACACCTTAGATATTTTTGCTTTTAAGCCAATCGAAAAGTATTTTGTTGAATTTCTGTGGGTGTTCCATCATCGGAGCATGTCCACATTTGTCGATCCAAAATATTTCAGAATTTGGAATTAAATTATTAAATTCTTTGCCAACATTAGGAGGAGTAACTGTATCGTTTTTTCCCCAAATAATAGCAGTTTCATTTGTAATTTTTGGAAGATCACTTGACATATTATGTCTAATTGCACTCTTTGCCATTGCTAAAATCTTTATAAGTTTCTTTCTATTATTTACTGTTTCAAAGATTTCATCCACAATTTCTTTGGTTGCTATTTCTGGCCTGTAAAAAACTTCTTGAGTTTTTTTCTTTATGAAATTATAATCCTCCCGTTTCGGATATGAATCTCCCATAGAATTTTCATATAGCCCTGAGCTTCCAGTTAAGACAAGTCCTTTAACTAGCTTGGGAAATAATTTAGAAAAAATTAATCCAACATGACCGCCAAGTGAGTTACCAATTAAAACTACATTTTTCAATTTTTTATGATCTATGAATTTCTTCACATACTTAGCAAAGTATTTAACATTTGTGTTTAATAAAGTTGAATTATAAACAGGGAGTTCTGGTGCTAAAACAGCATATCCGTTTTTAGGAAAAAAATCAAACAATCCTTCAAAATTACTAAGCCCTCCCATTAATCCATGAAGAATGACTAAGGGTTGTCCATTCCCAACTGATTTATAATTAAATCCATTTTCAGATATATAATTTTCCAAGGATTAGTTATTTAAATAAGCAAATATATACAATAAACATCTATACTGCGCAAATATTTTATGATATTATTAAAGCTTTAAAATATTGATAATCAATAAATTAAGATTAAAAATATTTAATTATTTAAATTTATTAACAAAGTGGTAAAATGTGGTAAAATGTGGTATATTTGATAGTAACACTAATCATATATGAGCACTTTAATAGGTACATATGAATGTAAGTTGGATATTAAAGGAAGACTAATGTTCCCCTCTTCATTTAAAAAACAATTAGAGGAAAAGTTAGACAAAGGCTTCATTCTTAAGAGATCTGTGTTTCAGAGATGTCTTGAGTTGTTTCCATTAGATGAGTGGGAAATAACTATGAATGGAGTTAATCAGCTTAACAGATTTGTAAAAAAGAACAATGATTTTATCAGAAGATATACTGCTGGTTTAAAATCAATTGAGTTGGATAATGCTGGAAGAATCTTAGTGCCAAAAGACTTGATAAAATTTGCTGATTTAAAAAAGAATTTGGTAATGACTAGTGCTGTAAATATTATTGAGATTTGGGATAAAGAATTGTATGAGAAATCAATTAATGATTCAGAAATTGATTTTGCACAATTAACAGAAGATGTGATGGGTAATACTAGCGATAATGTATCATAATCCTGTATTACTAAATGAATCTGTTGAAAGTTTGGAAATAAAAAAAGGTGGTATATATGTCGATTTGACCTTTGGAGGAGGTGGCCATTCTAAAGAAATACTAAAAAAAATTGATAAATCAGGAAAGTTGATAGCTTTTGACCAAGATATAGATGCTCATAATAATTCAATTAAAGATCCAAGATTTCATCTGTTGCATCAAAACTTTGTCTATTTAAAGCAAAATCTTGAATATTTAGGAATTAATAAAGTTGATGGAGTATTGGCTGATCTAGGTGTTAGTTCTTTTCAGTTTGATACAAATGAAAGAGGTTTTACATACACTAATGAATCAAGACTAGACATGAGAATGGATGTTAGTTCAGAACTTGATGCAGTAAGTTTATTGAATGATTATGATGAATCCGAATTATCAAGAATATTTTTTGATTTTTCAGACTTAAGAAATTCCAGAAAAATTGCTCAACTTATTTGTTTAAATAGAAAAAATAAGAAAATACAAACGTCCAATGAGTTAAATAAAATCTTAAAACCATTGTACACTGACTCATATAAAAACAAATTTTTAGCACGCGTTTACCAAGCTATCAGAATTGAGGTCAATAATGAAATTAATGCTTTAAAAAAAATGCTTAATCAAGTTGTTGAGGTTCTCACAAAAAACGGAATAGTTTCTATAATAACATATCATTCCATTGAAGATCGCTTAGTAAAAAGGTTTTTTAAAAACTCCTGCTTTGATAATGAACCAAAAAAAGATCATTATGGTAATAAAATTTTATCATTGAAACCAAAGAACAACTTTATAACTCCATCAAAATCAGAACTGAAGATAAATAATAGATCCAGGAGTGCTAAGCTTAGATCTGCTATCAAAATATGAGAAAAAAAATATTAAACATATTGCTTGGAAAATTCTTAATTGATCAAATAAATTCTAACAACTTAAAAATAATCCTATTTGTTTTTTTGATGGCTTTCACTTTAATTTTTTTATCTCATAGTGTTGATTCAAAAATTTATAAAATAAATTCTCTTAGTAATGATGTTTCAGCTATAGAGTCGAATTTTATTGATCAAAGAAAAATTTTAATGAATGTTAGAATGGAATCTAACATAAGAAAAAAACTTATCGATAAAAATATCGAACCTTCATTAAAATCACCTTTAAAAATTCTAGTTTCTAATGAAAAGTAATCATTTTGCTGTAAAACTTATTTTAATTGCATTAGCATTTTTGCTTGTTGGAGGACTAGTTGGATACAAATTAGTTGAAATACAATTCATTGAAGGAGATAAATACAGAAAAATAGCAAGTGATAAGACTATTAGAAATTATAAAATTAAGCCTATTCGAGGTAATATTTACTCTACTGATGGAAGTTTGTTAGCAACCTCAGTAACTAAGTATGATATTTATTTTGACACAAAAGTAGTTGATGAAAAAATATTTAATAATGGACTTGAAAAGTTATCTCATCAACTTACTCTAATTTCAAAAAAGAGTCAAGATGAGCTTTATAATTATATTCAAAATGCTAGGAAAAATGGCAATAGATATCTGTCTATTTTTAAAGGTATATCCAGAAATGACGTCGAAAAAGTAAAAAAATTCTCAATTTTTAAAAATGGACTGATAAAAGGTGGATTGATTGTAAATAAAAGAGTTTCTAGAGAATATCCTTTAGGGAAAATTGCCGAAAGAACAATAGGCTATGAAAGATTAAATAGTCAAGGTTTTTTTAGTGGTGTTGGTCTTGAACATGGCTTTGGTGCTTTGCTGAGAGGAAAAGATGGCTTTGAGATTCAAAGAAAAATCTATAACGGTCAGTGGAAAGCACTTGACAATGAAAACAAAAAGGAACCTATCAATGGGTATGATATTGTTACAACAATAGATTCTGAAATTCAAGACATAGTACATGATTATTTGTTAGAACACACTGAAAAGTTTCAAGCAGATCATTCATCAGCTATTGTTATGGAAGTTGAAACTGGAAATATAAAAGCAATCTCAAATTTTGGAATTACAGATGATGGTAAATATTATGAAAAATTAAACTATGCTGTTGGAGAATCTATTGAGCCAGGATCTACTTTTAAACTTGCAGCAATAGCTGCTGCATTAGAAGATCAGGTAATAGATACTACAACCTTAGTTGATACTGAAAAAGGAGAGCTTAATTATTATGGATATAAGGTTAGAGATTCAAGAAAGGGAGGATATGGGAAAATAGATGTTATGGATGTGATCAGATTATCCTCAAACACGGGTATAGTCAAAATCATAGATTCAGTTTATAAAAATGATTCAAAGAGGTTTTCTGACAGACTCTATAATTTTGGAATTTATGAAAAAGTTCAAGAATCAATTAAAGGAGAACCTAACCCAAAAATTCCACATCCTAGTGATAAAAATTGGAATGGACTATCTCTTCCCTGGATGTCATACGGATATGGTTTGAGTATGACTCCATTACAAATCTTAACATTTTACAATTCTATAGCTAATGATGGAGAAATGGTTGGACCAAAATTTATATACAGTTACAAGAAGCCAGGTTCTACAAATGAAGTTGTTTATGAAAAAAGAATTTTGAAAAAATCAATTTTTTCAAAAAAAACTAATGATATTTTAAAACAAATGTTACATGATGTTGTAAATCATGAAAATGGAACTGCTAAAAATATAAAATCTGATTACTTGACACTTTCTGGAAAAACAGGAACTACTCAAGTAGATTATGCATCTGATGATATAAATTATATTTCAAGTTTTGTTGGTTATTTTCCAGCTGACGATCCCAAGTATTCATGTATTGTTGTTATAAATAAACCGAATAAAACATTGGGATATTATGGATCTTCTGTGGCGGCTCCAGTTTTTAAAAAAATTGCAGAAAAGATTCAATCAAAATCACCTCAAATTAAATTATATAAAAAAAATGAACTTTTTAACAAGTTAAAGCTTACTTCAAATTCAGAAGATAAAAAAATAAAAATTGATAATAATAAAATTGATTCATGAAGAAGTTAGATTATTTATTATTAAATGTTAATACAATAAAAATTTTAGGTGATAAAATTATAGATATAGAATCAATAACAAATAACTCTGAAAAAGTATCAGAAAAATCGATGTTTGTTGCTATTAAAGGGATTAATTCAGATGGTCATAATTATATAGATCAAGCAATTTTAAATGGTGCTAAATGTATTCTATGTCAAATTGTTCCAGAAAAAATAGTCAATAGCATAACTTACATAATTGTAAAGAATTCAAGAAGCGAGTATTCAAAAATATGTTCAAATTTTTTTGACAATCCTAGTGAAAAATTAAATCTAATTGGAATTACAGGAACAAATGGAAAAACAACAACGGCAACATTCCTTTATGAAATTCTAAAACTTCAGACTATAAAATCAGGACTAATATCCACAAACTGTATTAAGATTCATGATAAAAAATTTGACACAAATTTGACAACACCAGATTCTTATGAAATCAATTTTTATTTAAATGAAATGGTTAGCCATGGAGTTGAATATTGTTTTATGGAAGTTTCCTCTCATTCAATTGTTCAAGATAGAATCAAGGGTCTAAATTTTAAAATAGGTGTTTTTACTAACATTTCTCATGATCATCTTAATTATCATAAAACTTTTAAAAATTATATAGAGGCAAAAAAAATATTCTTTGATAGCCTAAGCTCTAAATCTGTTTCATTATACAACAGCGATGATAAAAATGGTAGAATTATGATTCAAAACACATCTTCCAAAATAAAATCTTTTTCTATCCATAAAAATTCAGATTATAAAATTAAAATTGTAGAAAATAATCTTGAGGGATTAGTTGTTGAAATTCAAAATAATATAATTCATTCTCAGATTTCTGGAAATCACAATGCATATAATTTACTTGCTGCTTACGCTGTTTGTGATTTGTTAGGATTAGAAAAACAAAAAATTACACAATCATTGAGTATTCTCAAATCAGTAGAAGGTAGATTTGAAGTGATTTATGAAAATAATAAAATAGGAATAGTTGATTTTGCACATACGCCCGATGCAATAAAAAAAGTGCTACTGTCCTTAAGAGAATATGTTTCTGAAAAAAATAAGCTTATAACTATAGTTGGATGTGGTGGTGGTAGAGATAAATTAAAAAGATTTAAGATGGGTAGCATCTCATCATCATTAAGTGATATTTCAATTTACACATCGGATAATCCAAGAGATGAAGATCCAAATCAAATAATTAAAGATATGTTAGAGGGAGTGGAAACAGAAAATAGAGATAAGGTATTAGTAATTGAAAATAGAGAAAAGGCAATTGAAAAAGGTGTTAAGTTATCAAATGAAAAAGATGTAGTTGTTGTGTTAGGAAAAGGTCATGAAAAATATCAATTAATTGGAAATAAAAAAATTGAATTCAGTGACAAAGAAAAGCTGAGTTATTATTTAAAAAGAGCTGTATAATGCTATATTATTTATTCGAATATATTGAATTAAATTTTCAAATTGCAGGTGCTAGTTTGTTCCAGTATTTATCTTTTAGATCTGCAATTACTTTTATAACTGCGCTTTTAATTTCAACAATTTTTGGAAAAAAAATAATCAATTTTCTAGCAAAGAAACAAATTGGTGAAAATATCAGAAAATTAGATTTACCTGATGAAGAATTAAAGAAAGGTACACCGACAATGGGAGGTCTTATTATCATTATTTCAACTGTAATTCCGATTTTACTTTTTTCAGATTTTAATAATTCATATGTTATAATTCTCTTAGTTTCGACATTTTGGCTTGGGTTAATTGGTTTTATTGATGATTATATTAAGGTTTTCAAAAAAAACAAAGCAGGTTTAAAAGGCACATTTAAAATTGCAGGACAAGTAATATTAGGTTTATATATTGGATTTAATGTTTACTTTAATCCAGACATAAAAATAAAACTTAGTTCTGAATCTGTTGTTCAATCAGAGCAAATTGATAATTTAAGCAGCTCAGGAAATCTAAAAACCACAATTCCATTTTTTAAGAATAATGAATTAGATTATGAGCAAATCTTTAATATTGGGCCTGATAATTATAATTGGGTTTTTTATGTTTTCATAATAACATTTATTATTGTATCAGTATCGAATGGAGCAAATTTAACTGACGGTCTTGATGGTCTAGCAGCAGGAAGTTCTGCAATAATCATTTTTACACTTGCAATTTTTTCATGGATCTCAGGAAATATAATTTTCTCTGAATACCTTAATATACTTTATATACCTGGCATAGGTGAAATAGTTGTGTTTATTGCGGCGCTTTTAGGTGGAATAATTGGGTTTCTATGGTATAATACTTATCCAGCTCAAATATTCATGGGTGACACAGGTAGTTTAACACTAGGTGGAATTATAGCAGTTATCGCAATTTTAGTAAGAAAAGAACTTCTCTTACCAATTCTTTGTGGGGTTTTTTTAGTAGAAAGCTTATCTGTAATCATACAAGTTGCTTACTACAAATACACAAAAAGAAAATTTGGAAATGGTCTCAGAGTTTTTCTAATGACACCAATTCATCATCATTTTCAAAAACTTGGATACAATGAAAGTAAAATTGTATCCAGGTTTTGGATTATCTGCATTATGCTAGCAATTATTTCATTAATAACCCTAAAAATAAGATGATTAATCAAAAAGAAATAGGAATTATTGGTTCAGGCATAAGTGGATTGGGTGCTGCAAAATTGGCTTTAAGAAATAATTTAAATTTTTTTATGTCAGATTATTCTGAAATAAGTAATGATATTAAAGAACTTTTAAATAAAAATAATATTGAATTTGAAGAAAATGGTCACAATTGGGAAAGATTAAGTGGTTGTGATGAAATAATACTTAGTCCAGGTATTTCTTCAAAAAAAATATTATTAAAAATCCCGAATTATGATTCTAAAAATATTATATCTGAGATTGAATTTGCAAGCAGATATACTAATGCAAAAATAATTGCAATTACAGGTACAAATGGCAAAACTACCACCAGCTATTTAATATATCATATTTTAAAGTCTTCAGGTTTAAATGTAGGACTTGCAGGTAATTTAGGTATTAGTTTTTCTGAGACAATATGCCAAAGAAAATATGAGTATTATGTTCTTGAAGTAAGTAGTTTTCAACTAGAAAATATCAAAAAATTTAAGCCATTTATTTCAATTATACTTAATGTATCTAACGATCATTTAGATAGATATAACTACTCAATCAAAGATTATACTAGGGCTAAATTTAATATAAGTTCTAATCAGGACTCTAACGATTATTTAATAATTAACACTTCGTGTAAACATTCATCACAATTTCTTTCACAAAATAAAATTAGTTCACAATTAATTCATGTTGGATCAGATAAAAATGATGGAAAAAATAAAATTTTTAAAGAAAAAAATATAATCAAATCAACCATAAATAATAAAAATATTATGTTTAATTTAAACGAATTCTCATTACGTGGAGATCATAATATTCAAAATTCAATGGCAGCAATATGTGTGTCACAAATTTTAAATATTTCTAATGACTCGATTAAAGAAAGTTTAAAAACCTTTCAAAATGTTCCTCATAGGTTAGAACATTTCTTAACGATTCAAAAAGTCAAGTATGTAAATGATTCTAAAGGAACTAATGTCAATGCTGCCTATTATGCTTTAGAATCAATCAAGGGATCAGTTATATGGATAGCTGGAGGCGTAGATAAAGGAAATGACTATAAAGATTTGATTCCACTAATAAATCAAAAAGTTAAAGCAATTATTTGTTTAGGTATTGATAATTCTAAATTAATTGAATTCTTTTCACCTTATTGTGAAACAATAATTAGTACTGATAATATAAAGGATGCTGTAAGAAATTCTTATAAGCTTTCAGAAAAAAATGATACAGTACTACTATCACCTGCTTGTGCAAGTTTTGATTTATTTGAAAATTTTGAAGATAGAGGAAATAAATTTAAAGAAGAAGTAAGAAAATTATGAATATAATTTCAAATTTGAAAGGTGATAAAGTAGTATGGTATGTTGTATTGGCATTATCAATTTTTTCTTTTTTACCAGTATTCAGTGCTAGCTCAAATTTTGGATCTACTCTAATTTTTTCAAATTTGTTTAAACATGTAGCAATAATAATTATCGGGATATTAATTATGTATGCTACTCATCTTGTAGATTATAAATATTTTAAAGGTCTTTCTAAAATAATATTGCCATTTGTAATAATATTATTGGCTTTTACAGCATTTCAAGGAAATGAGATTGAAGGTGCTAATGCAAATAGATGGTTAAATATTCCTTTTGTAGGAGTTTCATTTCAACCATCATCTTTAGCATCAATTTTTCTTTTAATTTATGTATCAACTTACCTGTCAAAAAATCTAGAAACTAAGATAGATTTTAAATCTTCTTTTATTCCTCTCTGGATTCCAATTATTATAGTTCTAATGTTGATTTTGCCCTCAAACTTTTCAACTGCTTTTATGATATTTTTAATGGTTCTTACAATTATTTTTGTAGGACAGTATCCATTAAAATATATATTTTCAATAATATTTTTAATAATCACGTGCGCATCAATATTTGTAATTCTTGCTCAAAAATATCCAGATATTTTTCCTAATCGAGTTGATACTTGGGTAAATAGATTTGAGAATTATGGTAGTCTCGATGATGATGCTTCAAATTATCAAATAAGTAGAGCAAAAGCAGCAATTGCAAATGGATCCTTATTTGGTGTTGGGGCAGGAAAAAGTTCAATGAAATATATACTTCCACAAAGTACTTCTGACTTCATTTTTTCCATAATTGCTGAGGAATATGGATTTATTGTTGCCGCTTTAATTTTATTTTTGTACCTGATTTTACTGTTTAGAATAATAATTATATCGTATAAATCTAATTCAGGTTTTGGAAAATTAGTAGCACTATCAGTTGGGTTGCCTATAATTTTACAAGCTTTAATTAACATGGGTGTCGCAGTTCAATTATTTCCAGTAACCGGACAACCTCTTCCGCTAATAAGTATGGGAGGAACCTCAATTTGGACAACTTTTTTAGCGTTAGGAATTTTATTAAGTGTAAGTAATAAAGACTTGAATAATGAAATTAAAGTATATGAGTAGGAGAATTTTAATATCAGGAGGTGGTACTGGAGGTCATATTTATCCAGCAATAAGCATTGCTAATGAATTCAAAAAAAGAAATGAGGAATATGAAATTTTGTTCGTTGGTGCAAAAGGAAGAATGGAGATGAAAAAAGTTCCGAAAAACGGATATAAAATAAAAGGTATTTGGATAACAGGAATTAATAGGAAAAATATTTTTTCAAATATTTTATTTCCATTTAAGTTAATTATTAGTTTAATTCAATCATTTTTCATAGTAATTAAGTTTAATCCAGACATTGCAATTGGAACAGGTGGTTTTGCCAGTGGACCAGCTTTAATTATATCTCATTTTTTCAATAAACCAATTTTATTGCAAGAACAAAATTCTTTTCCAGGAATTACAAACAAAATACTAGCCAAATACGCAAAGAAAATTTTTGTTGCATACGAAAATATGAACAAGTTTTTCCCTGAAAATAAAGTTTTAAATTTTGGTAATCCAATTAGAAATAGACTTTTTAATATTAAGTCAAAAGACATAGAGGTGTTTAAAAAAAATAATAAAATCAAGAATAATAAAACCATATTATTTTTAGGAGGAAGTTTAGGCGCAAAAGTTATGAATGATTATGTTTTTAATCATGAAAATTTTTTTAATGAGAATAATTACCAAGTTATTTTACAATGTGGGGAAAGATACCAAGAAAATTATCTTAATAGAAGCACAAGTTTAATAAAGGTTATTCCATTTATAGATGATATGCATTTAGCTTTTTCTTGTTCAGATTTAATCGTTTCAAGATCTGGAGCTATTATTATTTCAGAACTTTCAAATTTAGGGAAGCCAGTAATTTTTATTCCATCGCCTAATGTAGCTGAAGATCACCAAACAAAAAATGCAACGTACTTATATGAAATTGAAGCTGCAGAATTAGTAAACGAGGATGAGATAGACTATAAGCTTAACAGTATCATAAAAAAAATATTTGAGGATGAAAAATTCAAGGAAAAATTATCGAAAAACTTAAAAAAAATATCAAATAATAATTCAACTGAATTAATAGTTGATCAAATAGAAAATTATATATTTTGAAAAAATTAGGCTTTAAAAATTATTTTTTTATTGGAATTGGAGGAATAGGTATGTCTTCCCTTGCTAGGTATTTAAAACTTAAAGAAAAAAATGTTTCTGGATATGACTTAAATCAATCAAAAATAACAAATCAATTAAACGATTTAGAAATTAAAATAATATACAGGGAACAAATTGACTTGGTAGAAAAAATTTATCTAAATATTAAGGATACTCTAATCATTTATACACCTGCTATCCAATCTGATAATATTTTATATAAGTATTTTATTGAAAATAATTTTAAGATAATTAAGAGATCAGATTTATTGCAATTAATAACTCATGATAAGTTTACAATTGCAGTTTCTGGAACTCATGGAAAAACAACTGTTACTAGTCTTTTAACAAATATTTTTTCTTACTCTGATATTGAATTTACTTCTTTTTCAGGCGGCATAATGAAAAACTTTAATTCAAACTTACATGTCCAAGGTGATAAAATTTTTATTGTTGAAGCAGATGAATATGATAAATCATTTTTAAAACTCAATCCTGATATATTATGTATAAATAATATTGATGAGGATCATTTAGATGTATATGATGATTATACTGATTTAAAAAATTCTTTTGAAAAGTTTATAAAACAAATTAAAAGTGGTGGTAGTTTAATTTTTAATGAGAATTTAAACTTTAACGGAAAAAGCTTTGGTATTAAGAAAGAATCAAATTATAAACTTCACAATATTGTTTTTAAAAATTTAAAGTCAATTTTCGATGTCGAATATGAAAATATATTTCTAGAAAATATTGAACTTAATATGGTTGGATTTCATAATTGTTTAAATGCTCTAGCTGCTATAGCTATCTCATTAGAGTTTAATATTCCTAAAGAAATAATAAAAAAAGGATTAAAAGAGTTTAAGGGCATTGAAAGAAGATTTTCGGTTGAATTGACCGAACCAGTAATTTATATTGATGATTATGCTCACCATCCATGTGAAATAATTAGTGTATATAAAACCCTTTCGGTTTTATTTCCAAAAAAGAAAAAATTTGCAATTTTTCAACCTCATCTTTACTCTAGAACAAGAGATTTTATGGATGATTTTGCAAATAGCCTAAGTAATTTCGATAAGGTTGCATTATTAGATATATATCCAGCTAGAGAGGAATCTATACCTGGTGTTAGTTCAGAAAAATTACTTGAAAAAATTAAAGTTTTTGATAAGTCATTAACTGATGAAAAAGGTATAATTAATATTATTAATCAAAATGATAATGAGGTTGTTGTTACAATGGGTGCTGGAGATATAGGAAACCTAGTTAATAAGATAAAAAAGGAAATAGCAGTTGAAATTTAAAATATTAAATATTGTTTTTGTTTTAATAAATATCATAATTGTGGGTGGTATAATATTTTTTAATTGGAAAAATAACTCCGACAAATTGATTTTTAATGAAAAAAATATTCAATTTTCAACAAATAACTTTATAAATAAGGATTCTATTAAGATCAATTTAATGGATAATTATAAAAGCTTAGATTCACTGAATGCTGACATAGAAACAGTACATGAAATTGAACAAATAATAAGTCGAATCCCTTTTGTTAAAAAGGCAAATGTTTACATGACTGTTAATTCAGAACTAAATATTCAAGTTCAAGAAAAAAAACCAGTTTTGAATTTATATAATTCTGATTATTTATTATCGGAAAATGGACTATTAATACCTAAAATTGATTCTTTAAATATTGACTTAATAAGTTTTTTTGGAGAAATAGATTCTACTATTTATACAAATCTTTCAAATCTTTCAAAAATGATCAAAAAGGATGATTTTTTAAAAGATCATATAAAATATATATACTCTGATAGTTCTAGTTTTTATTTGAGTGTCAATAGGTTTGATTATAATATTGAATTAGGAAGTCTAGAAAATATTTCTGAAAAATTAAATAATTATAAAGCATTTATTGCTTCAAAAATTGATGATGAAATTCTTAATAAATACTCTCATCTGAACTTAAACTTTAAAAAACAAGTAATTGCTCAAAAAAAATAATATGGAAAATAATCAATTATTTATTGGATTGGATATAGGAACAACTAAAATAGTTGCTATGATTGGAGAGTTAAATGAGTACGAAAAACTAAAAATTATAGGTATTGGTAAATCTAAAAGTCTAGGGGTACACAGAGGGGTTGTAAATAACATAACACAAACCATTCAGTCTATACAGTTAGCAGTTGAAGAAGCTGAACTAAATTCAAAACATAAAATTGATAAAGTTGTGGTAGGTATAGCTGGTCAACATATTAGAAGTATACAGCATAGTGATTATATCACAAGAGAAAATTCAGATCAGGTAATTACTGATGATGATGTTGAGAAACTAATATCACATGTTCATAAATTAGTTATGCTTCCAGGAGAAGAAATAATTCATGTGCTACCTCAAGACTATAAAGTTGATAGTCAAGGAGAGATAAAGGTTCCGGTTGGAATGTTTGGGTCTCGTGTCGAGGCACGTTTTCATGTTGTAGTTGGTCAGGTTAGTTCAATAAAAAATATTGCAAGGTGTATAAAATCTGCTGGAATCGAACTAGATGAGATTACTTTAGAACCTTTAGCTTCAGCAGATGCTGTCTTAAGTAATGAAGAAAAAGAAGCTGGAGTTGCTTTAATTGATATCGGAGGGGGAACTACTGATTTAGCAATTTTTAAAGATGGAATAATTAGGCATACAGCTGTGATTCCTTTTGGAGGAAATATAATTACTGAAGATATAAAGGAGGGATGTTCAATTATTGAAAAACAAGCTGAGTTATTGAAAGTTAAATTTGGCTCAGCATGGCCTGGTGAAAATAAGGAAAATGAAATAGTTTCTATTCCAGGGCTAAGAGGAAGAGATCCTAAAGAAATTACATTAAAAAACTTATCTAAAATAATCAATGCTCGTGTTATTGAAATCATAGAACAAGTTTATATGGAAATTAAAAATTACGGGCATGATCAGCAAAAAAAGAAATTGATAGCTGGGATTGTTCTTACAGGTGGTGGAAGCCAATTAAAACACTTAAAACAATGTGTAGAGTTGGTTACTGGTATGGATACTAGGTTGGGACAACCTAATGAACATTTAGCTGGAAATAACTCAATTGAGATTTCAAATCCCACATATGCTACAGCTGTTGGATTAGTCATGAATTCAATGAATAAAAGAAAAAACAAAAACTCAGAAAATAGAAAAGACGAAGAAAAAATTGAATCTAATGAAAATAAAGAAAATAATATTTCAGAATTAAATAAAAAAAATTCAGTATTCGAAAAATTTACTGAGAAAATAAAAACATTTTTAGAAAACGCAGAATAACATATAACTATGAATTTTAATCAAGATCTTAACAATTTATCATTTGATTTACCAAAAAATCAAAGCAATATAATTAAAGTAATTGGAGTTGGGGGAGGTGGTAGTAATGCAATCAATTACATGTATTCCAAAGGAATTAAAGGGGTAGATTACGTTGTTTGTAATACAGATGCTCAAGCTTTGGAAAATAGTAATGTCCCTAATAAAATTCAGCTAGGTGTTAATCTTACAGAAGGTCTAGGTGCAGGGGCTAATCCAATTGTTGGTGAAAAAGCAGCAATTGAAAACTTGAATGAAATAAAGAACATGCTTGAAAATAATACAAAAATGGTATTTATAACTGCTGGAATGGGAGGAGGAACAGGGACTGGAGCTGCTCCAATTATATCAAAGTTAGCCTTGGAAATGAATATTCTCACAGTTGGAATTGTAACCATGCCTTTTGTTTTTGAGGGCAAAAATAGAATTAGTCAAGCTAACATTGGATTAGATAAATTAAGAAAAAATGTTGATGCTTTAATTGTTATTAATAATAATAAATTGAGAGACGTTTATGGAAATTTAGGCGTCAAACAAGGTTTTTCTAAAGCAGATGAGGTTTTGGCCACAGCAGCAAAGGGAATAGCAGAAGTCATAACACATCACTACACCCAAAATATTGATTTAAAAGATGCCAAAACCGTTTTATCAAAAAGTGGAAATGCTATAATGGGTTCTGCAGGATCATCCGGTGAAAAAAGAGCAATAAAAGCAGTTTCAAATGCACTAGACTCACCTTTACTTAATGATAATAGTATTAAGGGTGCTAAAAATGTTTTACTACTAATTCTTTCAGGTTCCAGTGAAGTCACAATAGATGAGATAGGTTTAATTAACGATTATATACAAGAAACAGCAGGTAATAATGTCAACATAATTATGGGTATAGGTGAGGATCATTCAATGATTGAAGAAATTTCAGTAACTGTAATTGCAACTGGATTTGATATAAATCAACAAGATGAAATTATCCATGTCGATCCTAAGAAAAAAATTCATTATTTGAATGAGGAGGGAGAAGTGACTGATGAGTTTGTTGAAGAAAAAAATAAAACTCCTTTTCAATTTGATTTTGCATCATCTGAAATAGATTTTAAAAACACTCATTTTCAAAACAATGTTCAAACTGAAAAAGAAGAATTGTCAAAAATTAATTTAAATGATTTTGAAGTTGAATTTGAAGAAGTAAAGTTTGATGATAGCAAAATTATTTCAGAGAGTGTTGATATAAAACTAGAGGATATTTTAGTTAATGAATTTGAACATGTTAAGTCAGAGGAAAGTTTTTTAAAATTTGATTTTAATGATTCAAATGATTCAAATGATTCTTCGAATAATGATCGAAAGATTGTACATATTCTAGAGGAGGATGTTAATGAAATTGAGGTTATTGACCCAATGCAAATTATTCCTTTAACAACAGTTGGTAATGGTGAGGCAGTAGAAACATCTAAAGAGATAGCACCAGCTAATAAATCTGAAATGATTGATGAAAATCCATTCGAAAATCCAATTGCAAAAACTTTAGCGAAAAGAACTGAAGAAAGAAAGATTAAGTTAAAGGAATTTAATTATAAATTTGCAAAAGCCAAAAGAATTGAGGATATGGAAAGTGAGCCTGCTTATAAAAGAGCAGGAGTTAATTTTGAAAATAATGAAACGACTTTAAAATCATTCTCTAAAATTGAAGAAAATTCTGATGGTGATTTAGAATTAAAAACTAATAATTCATTTCTTCATGATAATGTTGATTAAATTATGAGCTTAAAAAGTAAAATTGAAAAAGAGATCATTTCAGCTATGAAATCCAAAGATTCAGTGAGGTTGGAATCTTTAAGAGCTATTAAATCTGCAATTATACTGTTAGAAACAAAATCTGGAGTAAAATCTAATCCTACTCAAGAGGATGAAATAGCTTTATTACAAAAATTAGTAAAACAAAGAAAGGAAAGTGCAACTATTTTTACCTCCCAAGGTAGAGTAGATCTTGCTGAAAAAGAGATTGCACAAGAAAGAATAATTTCAGAATTTCTACCAAAACAATTATCAATTGAAGAAGTAACAATAATAATCAAAGAAATAGTAAAAAGAACAAATGCTGAAGGCATGGGAGATATGGGTAAGGTAATGGGTTTAGCAACAAAAGAACTTTCTGGAAAATCAGACGGTAAAACTATTTCACAAATTGTTCGGAGTATTTTAAACTAATCAATAAAGGCCAAGTAGTTCAACTGGATAGAACATCAGATTTCGGCTCTGACGG
>CEPL01034272.1_pt1 | contig 16327 bp, 24 predicted proteins | sample 530541 | NCBI WGS metagenome assembly CEPL01 (sample SAMEA2620339, study PRJEB7988) | marine metagenome | biome: marine biome (ENVO:00000447); feature: surface water layer (ENVO:00002042); material: "saline water (ENVO:00002010), including plankton (ENVO:xxxxxxxx)" | depth 5 m
CTTTTATTAATGAGTCGGTCAAATAATCATTAAAAAATACACATCAACGAGGCCAAAATTATTAATGCCCAACTTCCAATTGCTCCTGCTGCTCTAGGAATATTGTCAGGACCTAAACCATCTTTAGAAATGATTCCATATGCGTGTGCACCTCTACAAAGAATGAAAGCTATTCCAAAGATATGAACAAAAAATTCACTTCCTCGATACTCCATTAACATAAGGAGAATTAACATTAGGGGAGCGTGCTCAACTAAATTACCAAAAGCTCTTGATCTTTTGAGCAAAATATCATCATCCCCAGCAATAGCTGTTTTTATCTCTACCCTTCTAAATGCTGTATTTAAAGCTAAAGCAACAGCCATAATGCCAAGAATACCAGCATAAAGAGCTGTACCATTAAGATCATCCATTAAAAACCTCATTAATATAAATGATCAATTACTCGTTGATTCGTTAAAAACAGCAATATTTAAGATCTTATTTGTATTTATTTAAATTTGATATACTTTGAGCTATGTCCTTAACTTTGAAGATAATTTTAGGAATGACATTTGGTTTTATTACTGGAACGGTAATAAATTTTTTCTCACTTGATAATAATTTTTTTATTAATACATATTTTATTAATGGTATTTTTGATATTGTAGGATCAATTTTTATATCCTCGCTTAAATTAATGGTTGTTCCATTAGTATTTTTTTCATTATCGACTGGGATAGCCTCATTTGATAAAGAAAAAAAGATTTCTGTAATAGCATTAAAAACATTGTTACTCTATTTGTTTACTACAGCACTTGCAATTTCTCTTGGGCTTTTAATAGCAATTTTTCTCTCACCTGGATCAGGATTAAATTTAATAACAAATTCGCAATTTATTGCGCCTGAGGCTCCTAGCTTAAAATCAGTGCTTATAGATATTTTTCCTACAAATCCTATACAGGCAATGGCTGAGGGAAAAATGCTTCAGATAATAGTATTTTCAATATTTTTCGGAATTGCATTAAGACTTACAAAGGACATTAACAATAATCTTTTTGAAATTATGCAAAATATAACAAATGTTATTATGAAAATGGTTTTCATTTTAATTAATTTTGCCCCAATTGGTGTTTTTTGTTTATTGGCTTCATTATTTGCTGTTCAAGGTATTAATGTTTTAGGAGATTTAGTCGGATACTTCTTTATAGTGATATTTGTTTTACTTTTTCATGGCCTTATTGTTTACCCTTCCCTTCTATATATTTTTACAAGAATAAAACCTCTCTGGTTTTATGGTAAATTAAGACCTCTTATGGTTTTTGCTTTTTCAACTTCTTCCTCTAATGCGACAATGCCAGTTACTTTAAAAACTGTAACTGAAGATATAGGTGTAGATCCAAAAATAGCTTCATTTACAATTCCTTTAGGCGCAACTGTTAATATGGATGGAACAGCAATTATGCAGGGTGTTGCAACTGTTTTTATAGCTAATGCTTATAATATTGATTTATCGATGCTTGACTATTTAATGGTGATATTAACCGCTACACTTGCTTCGGTTGGAACGGCAGGAGTTCCAGGAGTGGGCCTAATTATGCTTGCCATGGTTTTGTCCCAAGTTGGTTTACCTACTGAAGGTATTGCACTTATTCTAGGAGTTGATAGAATTCTTGATATGCTTAGAACTGTAGTTAATGTTACAGGAGATAGTACTGTATCAACAATAGTTGCAAGTTCTGAAAATGCGATGGATAAAAATAATTATAAAAAATGATTGGAGATTTGTAATGAAAAGTGAAGCTATTGTTGAATTAGGTAAACCCTTGCAAACTATTGAGTCAGAAACTCCTGAACCAAAAGGAAAAGAAGTTCTATTAAAAATTACACATAGTGGAGTTTGTCATTCAGATGTTCATATTCATGATGGTTATTTTGATCTAGGTGGAGGAAATAAATTACCTGTAGGACAAATGTTAAACTTACCTCATACAATGGGTCATGAAATTGAAGGTGAAGTTGCTGCAATTGGACCAGACGTAACTGATGTGGAAATTGGAGCAAATGTCGTTGCATATCCATGGATTGGATGTGGAGAATGCGCAACTTGTAAAGCTGGTGATGAGCACTATTGTAATGCACCAAGGCAGTTAGGCATTCAGTTACCTGGTGGGTTTGCTGATTATTGTATAGTTCCAGACTCTAAGTATATATTAGATTATACTGGGATAAGACCAGGATTAGCAGCAACATATATGTGTTCTGGTTTAACAGCCTTTGGAGCATTAAAAAAATTTGTAAATATCACTGATGAAGATCATATTTTAATAATGGGTTTAGGCGGTGTTGGAATGATGGGTTTACAGTTTGCTCGCGCATTATTTAACTGTAAAATTTTAGCAGCTGACATTGATCCAAATAAACTACAAGCTGCAAAAGGAGCTGGTGCTGATGAGGTTTATGATACATCTGATGAATTATCTATAATGAAGTTGTTGGATGATACAGGTGGTGGTGTAAAAGCAACAGCTGATTTTGTTGGAGCAGAACCAACAGTTCAATTTTCTTTAGACTCAACTAAAAAAGGAGGACAAGTGGTTGTTGTAGGTCTTTTTGGAGGCGCCTTCCAAATGCCAATTCCTATGTTTCCATTATCAGCAAAAAGTATTGGTGGTAGCTTTGTTGGAAATCTTGAGGAAACGAAAGAAATGCTTGAATTAGTTAAACAGGGTAAAGTTGATCCAATTCCTGTATCTAAAAGAGAACTTAAGGAAGCTACAAAAACTCTTGATGATTTAAGAGATGGATCCATTACAGGAAGAGTTGTTTTACAGCCTTAGGAAAAGAAATGACATATTGGAAACATATTAAAACAAATGAATATGAATGGGATTTTTTTGGTGACAAGCATGGTAGAGAAACTTCTAAAGTAAGAACTTTCTATGAAGGTAATCAGTATATTTGGGAAGCTAACCTATTACCAAATTATGTTGCTGAATCTCATTGGCATCCTTACGACATTGTTCAAATTTTTCTTGAAGGCGAGTTTATAGCTGAAGGTGAGGGATCTTTTTATCCAGGCGATATTAGATGGGTTAAAGCAGGACAGTCAACTATTGAAGGGGCTGGTGACGCTGGATCTAGATTTTATTTAATAGCTTTAGGTGGAGATATTCCTCTAATGTGGGATGATTTGTACCCTCTTCCTGATGATTTAAAGGAAGCTTTATCTAAAAGAGGAAACGGTGTTGGTAATGCTAATGTTAACTCCATACCATTTATACCATTTGAAGATGAGTTTGGTAGACCCACTCAACCTGTTCAGGTTATTTGTGATGAGTCTCCTTATATTGTAAGAACTAAGTTTGAACCAGAATTTGAAGCAAAAGAACATTGGCATAAATATGATACAATGTACTTTATTATGGATGGAGAGATGTCATTTAGTGACGAAGAACCAATTTATAGAAAAGGTGATATTAGGGTTGTTCAAGGGGGACATTCTTATGGACCTGAAAAACCTGGACCAAATGGAGTTACGTTCATATTAATTTCAAATGGAGGGCCAATAGAGCTTAATTGGTCAGATATAAAAGAGCCACCAAAAGTCACTAATTAGTTTTCTTTTTTTCTTTTTCTTTAGCTTTAGACATGATAATTTTAATACATTAATTTTATTAAGTTGAATTTTTAGCTATAGCCAAGAAAGATAAAAAATGAAAAATATAATTTTAATTTTATTAATAATCATTTTTATTCCTCTAGCGGTAAAATCTGAGGAAAGAATTTGTTTTAAAACAAAAGATATTGAAAATATATTATTTAAAAAAGATCAATTAATCTTTGAAAACAGAAGAAACGTTAATTATTCACTTACTTGCAGAGGATCAAGACATTTAACTTTCCAAAATCCACTGGTAATTGAACCTATAAAAATGGGCTATAAAATATGCTCAAATGACGTTTTAAAACTGAAAAACTATTCATGCTTTATTGATAAGATAACTCTATTAGAAGAAGATAAAGATAAAAAAATATAAATTATTCAGTGTTTTGAAGTAAAATATTAATGTATTTTTTATGAATAAATTTATTTTTCTAGTATTAACTTTTTTTGGATTGTTTATTTTTATTAATTTATTTTTTGCTATTATAAACTGGGTGCTTGTTTTCTATTATGGGTTCTAGTCCTCTAAATCAAAAATTTCTAAGTTATTAAGCTCTTCATCCCACCCTGGTGTTAAATAGTGATCTATTTTTATAGATTTATCTATATTGTCATTTTCTTTTGATAATTCATCAACTTTTGCATCAACTTCGCTTTTAGCTTTTAGAATATCCTCTTCTGTAAGGTTTTCTGAAAAAATATCAGCTAAGTGTAAAGCTTCATCAGACTGTTCTTTTGTTGGAGCTGTAATATGAAGAAAAAGAGCATCTTTTAATGCTTCGTAAAGGTTTTTGGGGTCTTTTTTTAAATCGTAATCCATTAAAAATCTTTAATTTTATATTTTTTATTTCTTAGTCCTATCTCAGCTTCTTTTATAGCTTTATTAATTTCATCTTTTTTAAGATTTTTCCTTAAATCTTTATTATCTTTTCCTAACATTAATGCTGATTTAAAAGCTAAAAACCTATTATTTTTAGACAATTAGTGGTCTCCTTCTTTAACAAATATTCCGTCAACCATTCTTCCCTTTCGGTCTTTAATATCATTATAAGCTGTTTCTAAACACTCTTCCATTGAAATACCTTGTCTTTCCATAATATTCAACATTACAACCATCATATCACCTAAATCATCTTTAACATCTTTACCTTTACAGACACTATCACTTAACTCTCCAAGTTCTTGCATAAGCTTTAAAACCTGATCTTTATCAGAGCTTCCTTCAATTAGGTTTCTATCATGATGCCATTTAATGATTAATTTTGTTAATTCTTCCATAAGATCCTCCATTTAGAATCAATTATTAGACTATTTGAGTACTAAACAGAGTCAAGTGATCATGGATGATAATGGACTTAACTTCTTTTATTTGTTTCCATGGTAATAATACTATCAGAGAATTTTTGAAGCTTAATAGTCCTAATTAAACTTTTTTCATCGCTTTTTTGTATAATATCATTGTTATTTAAATCAGCATATTTATGATTTATTTTGCTGTGATGCATTTCATCCTCTCTAACTTTTACAATTAAATCAGAGAGTTTCGCATCAGTATTAAGATTATAGTAATCGATTGCTATCTGTGGAGCATCAATATTCTTTATCTTATTATTTTTAATCATATTTAAATATTCAGTATAACTTAAAACCGCCTCTTCCTCAAAATAGGCAATCATTTTATGTGCAGTTCTAGGAAATAAAATAAATATAAATAAATAGAAAATTGAAAAAAATATTTGAGAAATTAAAACCAAAATTCTTTCAAACCAATTTGGTTTTGCAATTTCAATAAAAAACATTAAATGCATTCTCTCATTTTCCGCCTCAGATAACATTTCTTTAATGTATTCCCCTAATCCAGTTCTCATATTTCTAAGGCTTTTAAAATGCATCCAAACACCTGCAACCATTCCAGGAACACCAGCAATAGTTTCTAACACCACAGCTCTGTGTCCATATCTTTTTGCAAAGAACTTATCTGCAATAAATCTAAAAAACTTTGTCATTGCCAAAGCAATAAAATCGGAGTTTGTATTATGTTTAGAATTAGACATTTAATATAAATAAACTTTTAAAATTAATTATAAAAGTGTCAGATTGACGCAACATACAATACTTATATTACTTTGTGACTATTTTAAGATGTAAATTCTTACTAGCATCCTCAATTCCACCAATATTTATAATATCAGTGTAACCTAATTCCTCTAAAATTAATTTTGCTTTTCCAGATCTATTGCCGCTTCTGCAATACAGTAAAATTTCTTCATTATTACTTACAGTATATTTATTAATATCTTTTGAAAGATTTTTTAAAGGAATGTGAATTGCACCATCAATATAGCCACTATCCCATTCTTGCTTAGTTCTAACATCAATCATGATCGAATAAGCTTCATTAATTAACGAGACAGAAAAAACAAAAGCAATAATTAAACTTTTAAAATTAAACATCTATTCAACCTATTTTATTTTTAATTAATCTAATGTTTTTATATGTTGATTGCTATAAGCGTTCAATATCATAATTTTTTAATGACCAATTAATGAAATTCCCTCAGCAAAAAATATTCTATTTATATCTATAATAAGAAAAGCAAGTGCTAAAAGAATTAAAAGAGCCTCAATCATAAAGATTTTTTTATTTTGTTTTTTAAAATTTAAAAAAATTATTATTGAAATTAGAAGTATTAAAAAAAATGGTAGGAATGGAATATTAAATAGAAAATCCATGTTGGTAAATTCCTTATTAATTTAAAAATTAATAAAATTTTTTACTATTGGATGAAATTGAATTCAATATTAATATCAATTTAGGGAGAGAAAAATGAAAAGTGCAATTGATGTAATAAAAAAATTCTGGGAAATTCAAGATGAAGGTGATTATACAAAAGTAATTGACCTTTTTTCTGAAGATGCATTATTTGAAGATCCTGTTTATGGTAATTTTAATGGTAAAGCTGAAATACTAGAGTTTATGAAGAAAATGAATAAGGAAATGAGTTCAAGAAATATAACCTTTAGAGCTATAAGAATAGACGGTGGTGGTGATGTTGCATGGGCACAATGGATTGCAGATACTCCAGAGGGAAAATTAGAAGGTTGTGGCTTATATAAAGTTGAGAATGGTCTTATGACCTATTATAAAGATTATATGAATGCCCCTTCTAACTCAAGGGATGATTAAGTTTACTATTTTTAAAATTTAATTGAATGTAATCTTTTTAAAAAATACGGAATTATAGTGAAAAATAGCAAACAAAAATTATTATTATTTATCTCAATAGTTCTTATATGTTCAATTTTTATTGTAACACTAGATTTAGTGTTACCTTTTTTTGAAAATATAATAAATTTTCTAACAACTAATTCTGTATTAACCTCATTAATTCTTCTGATTTTAATTTTATATAAATCTTATAAAAAAAATTATGACTTAATTTTTTTCATTTCCATAGGACTTCTCACTGGGTTTTTAATGTCATTTTTATATTTATAGTTATTTTATCTGATTACATTATTAAACTATTTTAAAGAAAAGAGATAAAGAGTCTCACAAGGAAATCTAGAGTAAAATACTATTTTTAAAAATTATGCTTCCTTGTTATTCGTCTTAAGCTTTTTTTTATTATTTTTAGCGATAGCAAGTATAATTAAAAATCCTATTAATTTTATAGAAATTATTAAGGGTAGATAAGGTATATTTTGTTCTGTTAAATAAATAAACATTTTCTCTCCACAAAGAATAAATTAATATATTTTTTATATAATTATCGCTTCAAGAAAAGCAAGGGTATAGGCTGCGACAAAATAAATTGATAATATTAATATCTGTTTGTCATATTATTTTTGTATGATTTTTTCTCTTTTTTCTCATCACCTTCATTTGCGTTATCTTTTTCAATATGCTCATGAGATGCAGCTGCGTGAGCTTCTGCATCACCACAATGCGCTACAACATTCCCAGAAAATGACATCAATAAAACTAATAAACTAAGTGCAATTATTTTACTCATAGTAAGTACTCCATTTGATTTTTTCCTTATAATTATATCATAATAAAAAATAATTTTTAGCAAATTTTTTAAATGATTTTAATACCTAAACTGTATGTTTGTTTATATAAAAAATTGGTATGGCCATAATATGTATCAATGGCACTTTTAAAGGCAAACCTAGAATAAAAAATATTGCTACACCAATCATTACTATCATTTGTGGATAAAGTTTTTTCTCATATAGATGCCAGGAAAACCAAACAGAAGAGAGGAAAATTATAATCGATTGAAATTGATAAAATTGATATAGATAAACTTTTGGTGCTGCAGGTAGAGATAAAGATGCTCCTATTACACTTAAAATAATAGGTGTTATCCAAAAAAGATCTTTTAATTTGAAATTTTTAATCATAGCATTTTATTTCAAGCATAAATAATTTGAGAATACAATGAAGAAAGTTTTATTATACCTCTATATGATATTTCTTTTTATAATAATATTGGATGGAGTATTATTTGCTTTTTTAAGTGCTATCTATCTTGGTTTCTTTAGTTATGAAGTAGCTTTTCTTGATATTCCTATAATTATTTGGGGTATTGTAAATGCATTAATTTTTATTATTTTATTTACTTTACCTATCTGGTTTTTAAATTTTCTTAATAAAAAACTAGATCTAGATGGTAAATTTGAAAAAGTTCATAAAAAAATAATGCTATTTTTAAAATAAAATTGGAGGAAATTATGAAGAGAATATTCTGTAGTTTTTTTATCGCCTTAATGATGACTGGAAGTGGGTATACATGCGAAACACCTGAAGAATTAATGGATAATTATTTTAATGATTTTAATGCTCAGGATATAATAATGATTGAAAGAAATTTTTCATTTCCATTAATGGTTATACAGAATGGTAAAAAAACTATTCATAATAATATTTCTACTTTCTTAAATTTCAAAAAAATTAAAAAAACTGGGTGGAATAAGTCAGTAATTAATTCCTTAACACTTTCTATGAAAAGAGATAAATCAGCTATTACACAGCTAAATTTTTCAAGAATTAACAACGATGGGAATGTCTACTTAACATCAGACGTAAATTATATTCTTCTAAAGGAAAATGATCATTGGTATATTTCGGGTATTATAATTGATAGCGATGTCCCACTAGGAGAATATTAAGAAAATTAAATTTTACCAACTAACTTTTGATATTGCTAATGTTGAACAATATAAGACATCATTGTTAAAACCTGGTGTTAAAAACATTCCATTCGCCATAGGTGTTCTTAAATTAACTTTAGATAAAATTTTACCTTCTAATACATCAATTACTACCAAATAATCACTTTTATCGTCAAAATGGTTAATAACAAGCTCATTAGATTGTTCAAAATAAATAGGTTGCATTGTTGGTCTTATATTAATTTCCCAATTTTTTTCAAATTTCTTATCATTATAAGAAATTCCAGCAATTCCTCCATTAATACTATCCCAAACAATACATAATTTATGTTTAGATATATTTAGCGGTGGTGCAATTATACCTCCTTTTTGTTGAGAAAAAGGCTCACATGAGTATTTTTCACCTGTTTTAATGTTAAATCTTAAAAGCCTTACTTTTCCCTCCCAAGGGGCGGGTAATCTCCAATCTAAAGTTTGAGGAAAACTCTCAAATCTTCCATTTGGATTTTCACTAAAAATTGTTCTGACAGTTTCAATATCTCCATTATCCATAAACCATATACTGTCGTCAGATATACATCCATCCCAGGCTAATCCCTGTTTTTTGTCATCATGTCTATAAAAAGGGTTCCAAGAATAATCAATTTCCATTTTGTTATTATGAACAATTACTCGCCAAATTTTTTGTTTTCCAGGGATATAAATATATTCAATACCATTTTCGAATAATGAGGCTATTCTCCCCATTGATGGTTCAGGAAGGGTTAGTGGATCACCAATTGTTTCTAGAGTTTTACTATCCAGCCTTGTTAGTGTTGACTCATCATCATTAGTAAGCCTTATATCTTTGGTTACTAATGTATAATCTGATAAAATTAAAAAACCATTATGAGCTTGATTAACACTAAGTTTTTTTTCTTTTATTACATTACAACTATTATCCAAAAGATGAACATAAGATCCATTAACTTTTAAAATATTACCATCTTGATTTACTGCAATTGCTCCACACCAAATATGATCTCCACATTTAAGTTTTGGAGTTTCTTCTATGACACTAAGATCATCAGGATTAATTTTTTGGACCCACCCAAATGGTTTTGGTCCTATAAATGAAGGCATTGTTCCACCCAGAAAAAGCTCACCTTGATTTCTGTGAACAAACATAACGTTCCATCTATTATTAATTTTTGTAATGACTTTTGGTTTTTTATTTTTTGAATTTAAAACACCATTTGAAACAATTTTTTGCCTTTTATTGCCTCCACATTCAACTGGCCACGGGGAATTTTTATAATATCCAGTTAAACTGTTCATTTATGACCTTCTGCCTTCAACAAATCTTAAATAGTATATGACACACTCTATTGAGAGCATAATAATTTTATTGGAAAAATGAGTTAAAAATTAAAAATATTAATAATTTTACAAGCTTTTTTGGCACAACTTTGGCACAACTTTTAAAAAGTTAAGCATTCAAGGATAATAAAAAAGGCTAATTATGGCTATTTTCTTAGGTATATCTTGGTGAGCCCTGCAGGGGTCGAACCTGCGACAAGCTGATTAAAAGTCAGCTGCTCTACCAACTGAGCTAAGGGCCCTAAAACCAAGATATAGTGAATCTTTTAATCAATTAAAACGACCAAATCAATTTAAAAATTTAACATTATTGAATTTAATAAAATTTTTAATTTATATATTTGTAGCAAAATTGATTTTATGTGTTAAATTTTTTTTATGTTTTTAAATCTTAACAGATTTTTATTAATGTCATTTCTTCTTATCCTCTTGAACTCTTGTTCAACAGTCGAAAGAATTAATGAAACTATTTCAGAAAAAATAAGTATTCTTAAACCTGCTGAAAAAGAAACACCAGATGTTGCTGGTAAACTTGTATGTGCTGCAGCAGGTATTGAAACAGATGAATGCGTTGAGGCTGTTAAAACCGAAAATGAAGAAATAAATTCAGATGAAATTGATTTAGAAGTATCAGAAGATAATTCTACGGCTAATAATCAAGAATTAAATCAAGAAGAATCTCTATTAAAATAAAATGCCTCTTTAAAATCCTCAAATTTACCGCTTTCAATAGCTTTTCTCATATCAGTCATAAAGTTTTTATAATAATTAAGATTATGGGAAGATATAATTAAACCACCAAGAGGTTCTCTCGATTTTATTAGATGATGAATATATCCTCGAGAAAATCTTTTAGAAAAACTAAAATTTGAAGACTCATCTAAAGGTCTATTATCATTTTCAAAGATCTTATTTTTAAGGTTTAAAGTTCCGTTTTTACAATAGGCATGTCCATGTCTTCCTTCCCTTGTAGGTATAACACAATCAAATATATCAATACCCTCAGAAACAGCTTCAATAATATTTTCTGGTTTACCTACGCCCATTAAATATCTCACCCTATCATCTGGTAATGTAGGAACAGTATATTTTAGGACTTCGATCATTTTCTTATGCCCCTCACCTACAGCTAAACCACCAACTGCATAACCATCAAAATCTATATTAATTGTTTCAAGTGAGGATTTAATTCTTAAATCTTCATATGTACTTCCTTGAACTATACCAAATTGAGCATCAGATCTATTTTTTGAATTTAAATAAGTCTTTCTGGCTCTTTCAGCCCATTCTAATGATAAATTCATAGATTTTTCTGCATCATTATGGGATGAAGGAAAAGGTGTACATTCATCTAAAACCATTTGAATATTTGAGCCAATAATATTTTGAGTTTCAACAACATTTTCAGGGGTTAATTCATGTGAAGAACCATCAATATGTGATTGAAATATAACACCTTTTTTTGTTATTTTTCTTAATTTTGATAATGACATAACTTGAAAACCACCGGAATCAGTTAAGATAGGCTTATTCCAGTCCATAAATTTAGAGAGGTTTGTAAACTCTCTAATTATTTTTAACCCAGGTCTTAAAATATTATGATACGTATTACTTAGTATCATTTCGTAACCAATCTCTTCAATTATATTAATTGGTGTTGATTTTATTGCACCTTGGGTAGCAACAGGCATAAATGCAGGTGTTTTGATCTCCCCTAGAGATGTTTTAATAGTTCCAGAACGAGCATTTTTATCTTGTTTTTCTAATATAAATTTATACTTAGACATTTTATTTCTCTAAGAGACATGCATCGCCATATGAATAAAATCTATATTTATTTTTTATAGCGTAGTTATAAGCATTTAACATTTTATTTGTTCCCATTAATGCACAAACCAAAATAAATAATGAGGATTTTGGAAGATGAAAATTAGTAATCAATGCATCAATTGAGTTAATATCAATTCCTGGATAAATAAACTTATTAGTTTTCTTGTTTATCGGCTTAAATTCTCCATTTTCAAAAGAGGTTTCAAGGGTCCTTAGCGCGGTAGTTCCAACACAAATAATTCTATTGTCTTTTGAATTTTTAGCCTTATTTAAAATTTTAGCTGTTTTACTCGATAAATAGCAATATTCACTATGAAGAGTATTTTCTTTTACATTATCATCCCTCAATGGAAGAAATGTTCCTAAACCTATGTTTAGAGTTAATTTTTCTATTTTAACACCTTTTTTTATTATTTTTTCAATTAAATTATCTGTAAAATGTAAACCGGCTGTCGGAGCAGCAATAGATCCCTCTTTATTTTGAAAAATTGTTTGATAGTCGGAATTATCCTCATCATTTAGAGCTCTTTTTGAGGTAATATATGGTGGAAGCATAACATCACCCTTCTCTTTTAGAATATTTATAAATTTTTCATTATCTGAAGCAAAATCAACAGTTACCTCACCCTCATTTTTATCAATTATCTGGGCGAAAAGATCGTAGAACCTGTCATCGTCATTTTTAAAAAATATTAAATCGTTTTTATTAATTTTTCTTGCTGGCTTTGCTAAAGCTTTCCATTGACCGTTTTCTTTGTTTTCAAAAAAAGTAAACGATATTCTGGTTAATTCTTTCTCAGCATTTACCTTAAATCCAATTATTTTAGATGGTATAACTTTTGTATCATTTACTACTAATACGTCACCATCGTTTAAGAAATTAGTTAACTGGCTAAAGGTAGTATCCTCAAAGAAATCAGATGAATTAACCCTTAAAAGTTTTGAACTATCTCTGGGTTTTGCAGGATTTAAAGCTATTAATTCATCGGGAAGTTTAAAATCAAAGTCAGAAAGCTTCATTAATTATTTTCAGATAGCCTAATAGAAACAATTTTATCTGGAAACTCTGGTGGCTCCCCTCTAACAATTTTATCAATAAACTCCATGCCCTCTTTAACTCTACCAAATACAGTATATTGATTATTTAAGAAAGACGCCTCTTGAAAGCATATAAAAAATTGAGAATTAGCACTATCAGGGTGTTGAGATCTGGCCATTCCAAGTGTGCCTCTCTCAAAAGGAGTTGAAGTAAACTCAGCTCTAATATCAGGTAAATCAGAACCGCCCATACCCGTTCCTGTTGGATCCCCAGTTTGGGCCATAAAACCTTCAATAACTCTATGAAAAATTATACCATCATAAAATTCTTCGCTTACAAGAGTTTTAATTTGTTTTACATGATTTGGAGCAATATCTGGAAATAATTCAATTATAACGCTTGCTGTAGGAGACTCTTCACCTGGATCTGTTACCTTTTCATTTTGAGTAATTACCATTGTTAAAATGTTGTTATTGTTTTCGGCCATAATTTCTCCATTTGTTAAAAATAAAAGAATTAATAAATATAATAATTTTATAATTTTCATTTTTAAGACTTTGTTTTTAATTGATTTTTTATACTATCACTTACAAAACCAGTTACATCTCCGCCCATTAGTGAAATTTGTTTTACAAGTGAAGAATGAATAAAACTAAATTCTGGTTTTGACATTAAAAATATTGTTTCTAATTCAGGGCACATAACAGTATTCATTCCTGCCATTTGAGCCTCATAATCATAATCAACTGGTCCTCTAACACCTTTAATAAGCGAAATTGCATCATATTTTTTGGCTAAATCTACAACTAAACCATCGAAACATTCTACTGTAACTTTATTATTGTTTGGTACATTTATTTCTTTTACCTCATTTTCAATCATTTCAACACGCTCTTGAGGAGTGAAAAGGGTTTTTTTATTTTGATTTACACCAACGGCAATAACAACTTCGTCAAAAATCTTTAAACTTCTTAACAAAATATCTCTATGGCCAAGTGTGAATGGATCAAATGATCCAGGATAAACTGCAAGAGTCATTTTTAATCCTCCTCACTATCATGTTCTACAACTCTTTCAACACTAACAACAGAGGAATCTTCACCAATATTAAATATTTTAACACCTTGAGTATTTCTTCCCATTATTCTAATACCTGAAACAGGACAGCGAATTAACTGACCGTTGTCATCAATAAGCATTATTTCATCATTTTCGTCAATTGGGAACGATGAAACCATATCTGAATTTGATTTAGTAAGCATCATGCTAATAACGCCTTTCCCTCCTCTATTCGTTAACCTATATTCGTAAGAAGAAGTTCTTTTTCCTTGACCGTTGGATGCTACAGTTAAAATGACCTGTTCTTTTGCCGCTAATTCTGCATACCTTTCCGTTGATAATTCTAAACTGACATCTTCATCAGCAATACTCTCTTCGATATCATCTTTAGCTCTTCTCATAATAGAAGATGCTTTAAGATAAGCCCTAAACTCATCTGTTTCTCCCTCAACATGGTTTAAAATTGACATTGCCATAACACTATCATTTTTATCTAGTTTAATACCTCTCACACCTGTAGAGGAGCGTGATGCAAAAACCCTTACTTTATCAACTGAGAATCTAATACACTGACCCTTCTTTGTTGCTAGAAGAATATCGTTATCATCCGTACAAGTTTGAACAGAAATTATTGACTCACCTTCTGAAGGTTTCATTGCTATTTTACCATTTTTATTAATTCTAAGAAAATCTGATAAATTATTTCTTCGAATACCACCTGTAGAAGTAGCAAACATCACATACAAGTCCTTCCAGTCATCTTCATTTTCAGAAAGAGGCATTATAGTAGTAATAACTTCTCCCTCAGATAACGGTAAAAGATTTATAAGTGCTTTACCCTTTGCTTGAGGACTGGATATGGGTAAAAGATAAGTTTTTAACTTGTATACCATTCCTGTTGATGAGAAAAATAATATTGGTTGATGAGTATTTGCTACAAAAATATTTGTTACAAAATCCTCATCTTTTGTTTGCATTCCAGATCTACCTTTTCCACCTCTATTTTGAGATCTATAGGTAGAAAGCGGTACTCTTTTAATATAACCTGAGTGACTGACTGTAACAGCCATTTCTTCTTTTTTGATTAAATCTTCGTCCTGAACATCATCGATATAATCCACTATCTCTGTTCTTCTGGGGATTGAAAAATTATCTCTAATTTCAGTTAATTCTTTTTTTATTATATCAATAACTTTTTCTTTGCTCTTTAATGTAAGAAGATAATCTTCAATATTTTTTTTCAATTCATCCATTTCATTTTCGATGTCTTCTTTTCCAATTGCCGTAAGTCTTTGAAGTCTAAGTTCTAATATTGCCCTTGCTTGTTCATCTGAAAACATACAAAGACCTTTTTTTGACAGGCTGTGACGAGGATCATCTATAAGTTCAATCAAAGATTTTACATCTTTTGCAGGCCACTCTTTTTTCATTAATTTTTCTTTAGCATCAGAAGGGCTTTTTGATGAACGTATAAGTTTAATGATTTCATCAATATTTGAAACTGCAATTGCTAAACCAACTAAAATATGAGCCCTATCTCTTGCTTTATTTAAAAGAAATTTAATTCTTCTAGTAACTACATCTTCTCTGAAATCTAAAAAACACTCTAATAATTCTTTTAAATTCAATGTTTTTGGATTTCCTCTATCAAGAGCAACTGTATTTGCACCAAAAGAGGTCTGTAATTGAGTATATCGATACAATTGATTTAAAATTACATCTGGAACAGCATCTTTTCTTAACTCAATATATATTCTCATCCCATTTCTGTCGCTTTCATCTCGTAGATCTGTTATTCCATCAATGGTTTTTTCACGAACAAGTTCTGCAATCTTTTCTATTAGGGATACTTTATTAAGTTGATATGGTATCTCCGAAATAATTATAGCTTTCTTATCTTTTGGAAGATCTTCAATTGAGACTTTACCTCTAATTATAATTGAACCTTTTCCAGTTGAATAAGCACTTCTTGAACCAGATTGACCTAAGATTATTCCACCAGTAGGAAAGTCTGGACCAGGAACAATTTCTATTAATTCATCGATAGAGGCTTCTGGTTTATCTAAAAGTAATAAACACGCATCAGTTATTTCACCTAAATTATGTGGAGGAATATTTGTTGCCATGCCAACAGCAATACCGCCAGCACCATTTACAAGCAGATTAGGAAATTCAGCTGGTATTACTATAGGCTCAGATTCTGAGTTATCATA
>CEPL01056063.1_pt1 | contig 16266 bp, 11 predicted proteins | sample 530541 | NCBI WGS metagenome assembly CEPL01 (sample SAMEA2620339, study PRJEB7988) | marine metagenome | biome: marine biome (ENVO:00000447); feature: surface water layer (ENVO:00002042); material: "saline water (ENVO:00002010), including plankton (ENVO:xxxxxxxx)" | depth 5 m
TGTTTAAATATAACCAAATATGAGAAAAAGAATCAATATTTGGATATTAAATTTCGTTTATTACAAGTAATAGATAACATGATTTATAAAAATAAAAAAGTAGAAATAGAATATTATATAACTAGCTATAGTGGTTTATTTTTAAATTTAATAATAAATAAAATAGATAATTTTAACGTTCATATGTCTTATACTTTACGCACACGAGATTATACAAAGCAAATTAACCCAAAAGAAAAATATAAATTAACAATTAAAAAGGTAAATTGTTTTGTTAGTTATGATGAAAATACAATACCAGAGTTAGATGGTTTTATTATGAATAATAGTTAAATCAAATCAATAAATTTATCATAATATGTTTTTGCGATTTCACAACCCCGAAATTGTCTATTTGTATTTTTTGCTGCAATCGCGGTTGTTCCTGAACCTAAAAATGTATCTAATATTATATCGTTCTCATTAGAATGCTTTTTAATGAGTTCCTCAAACAACGCCAAACTTTTTTGTGTAGGGTGAAATCGGTTTTTACCCCCTTGAAGAGGAAATTCGTAAATTCCTTTGTCATAACTACTATGAAAAGTAGGTTTGCCAGTCTTGACACCTACCAGGGCTATTTCTCTACAGTTTGTCAAATAATTGGTCTTGGAATTGAGTGGTTGCGGATTCGTCTTAATCCATTCAATAAACCTTATTTGCTTAAATTTATGTTTTTCCATAAGTTCTTTAAGTGGGGTTATTTTCCATAAATCGAAAAACATTATCATAGTGCCACCGGCTTTTAGTTTTCTATAATATTCCTCAATAAATTTATCTAATAAATCCATGGTAAACTCTGAATCCCAGTCACCATAATCTGTTTTTACACAATACTTTTTACCATATATAGTTCCATATTTCATATAATTTTCTTTATTTTTATCATCCTCAATATTATTCTCTGATTTATAAACATTCCATTCTTCTTCTGTTTTAACAAATAAAATATCTTCTTCTTCGTTTTTCTTTACTTCATTATAATGTTTATCCATACCTGTTTCTCTAGAAATAATATAAGGAGGGTCTGTTAATACAAGGTCAACACTATTATTTGGTATTGTTGACAAATACGCAAGACCTTCAGCATTTTGAAACTGTATTTTTTCCATTTTCTACCAAGCAATAAAAAATATATTTATATCAATTTTATAAGATAGATTTATATAATCAATTCATAAGTTACAAATTTATAATTAACTTTTTTTTTTGAAATTGGGTCTACATCGCTTCTGTGTTCTTCAAAAATCATTTTGAATTTAGACCAAAAAGCATCCTCACTAAAACTGGAAAGTGATTTTGGAAAATAAACGAAATTGTCTTCTTCAGATTTATTAAATTGCAAATCTACTTTGGTAAGATGAAAGGTGTGAATATATTCCATAAAATAGGAATAAATACTATTTCCTCCAATAATAAATACTTTGCCAGGTTTTTCTTTTTGTAAATTATCTAAAAATTCTATACTATTATCAAGTGTAGTAAAATATAAATTTTCTTTTTTTTCATAATTATCTGGATTAGTTGTAATAACCACATTAGTTCTATTAGGAAGAGGACGTTTACTTTCAGGAAGACTTTCATATGTTTTCCTACCCATTACTACAATATTTCCATCGGTTAGTAATTTAAAACGCTCCAAGTCGCCCTTTAATCTCCACGGCAAAGCATTATTTTTACCAATAATACTTTGAAAATTTAAAGCTACAATTAAATGCATAGTTCAAAATTTAAATCTTAAAATACTTTTGTTTGAAAATCAATTTTTTCGCAACAATTTTGTAAAACAAACAAAAGTTCTCTGGGATGCATACTTGTAAAATAATTCCGAATAACTTCTTTATGAATTTTAATCTTAGATATTTTTAAAGAGGGAATATAGATTTCTTTGTGTATTTTATGAGCCCAAAATAAATAAACGTCTTTGTAGTCATCATCTTTTTTTATATAGTAATGAATATAAGCTTGATGCACTTTGTTGATAAAATCGCAAAATAATGTCTCCATTTGGATAAAATTACTTTTAAAACGGGGAAATAAGTCTGTATAATTAAATTGTTTATTCATTTTTTTAAAACATAAGTATAAATATTGGATGTTTTGATTTACACTTTTGTATTTATTGATAAATTCACAGTCACTTGTATTAAAATGAGTTTGATAACCTGACATATGTGTTATAATAAATTTATTAGGAAAAAAGTTACTGTTATCAACTTTTTCTATAAATTCATAATAATTTGAAAAAAAGAATTGTTTTGGCAGATTAATTATTCCACTTAGGTCGTGTAATTCATTCGTTACGTGGTCTCTTGAAAGTCTTGTTAATACAGATGCATTCTGTAAATTCTCAACGTGAAATACTTCAATAATATATAAAATGTTGTTTTGTATTTTAAAATTGTATGATCTTTTTTTTTGAAAATTTTCTATAATTTGTAACTTATTAATATTCATATTTTCATCACCTTTCATAAGTTTTACAAACTCTTTATATAAAGAAGAGTGTTCTTTCATAATATATCCTTTTCTTGTATTTGGATATTTTGTTACTAATAACCATTTATTTAATCTATCATCAAAAAATAAATTAATTATACTGCCCTCTATAAATTCAGATACTTCGTAATGTGAAATTAAATTCGTTTTCATACTTGGAAATTGAGATAAGAATAAATTGAAATTCATAGTTTTGGGAGGCATTACAGACAAAACTTTTTTTTCTGGATAGGAAACAATAATATTTTTAAAAACGCTGTTTTTATGATCGTTAAAACATAAAACGGATTTATCATAATTCAACATTTCATATCTTTTAAAATTTTTATGAATATATGTTGATTTTATTTTAAATTTATCATAATTTTTAATATCCAAAAAATAAGGGTATTTATTCATTTTTATTTTATATTTTTTTTTCTTTATTTCACTTCTATAAAATTGTTATATAAAATATAATTTAGATGCATAATATATACTGTTTATATATTATGGAACCTATAAATGAAACTAATAGTAAAGAAATAAGTAAAACTGAAGAAGATTTAGAGCTTGGACTTGGAGATATTATTCAGATACTTGCGCCAAGACACGAGGAATTACACGAATTAGTAGGGTTTGTTGATTATATAGATGAAACACAAGTGCAATTAATTAATGTAAATAATTCAGAAAGAGTAAATCTACAATATACTGATGAAGGTGTTTTACATGATGAATCAATTGAAAATATAATATTACTAAGTAGAAGTGAAGAAAAAGGTTATGCAAGACAAAATGGTTTGTTGGTTCATAGATGGATAGAATTAGAATTTAAGAGTGATATAAAACAAACAATTACAGGACAAATAACTAATTTAGAAAAAGATATGATTGAAGTAACCACTTGGCCTGAAAGAAATGTATTTTATATTGATTTTGCTTATAAAGGTGTTCCTTTAGATATTCCGTTAAGAGAGATTACTTTGAGAGAAAAGCCATTACAAGTAACCGTTAAATCTTTAAAGGATTTGACAGATGATGGAATGGAAGAAGAAAAAGAAGATGATATTGCAACGATGGAAGAGGATGATAAAGGAGAAGAAGTAATAAAGATTCCTGAAAATGTAATAGAAGATTCAAATTTTAAAAATAGATTAGAAGATTTGTATATAGAAGTTGATTCAATTCAGTTTGGTGATAAGCTTGAAAAAGTAGCTCAAGAAGTTGAGGTTCCGGAAAGTGAACAAAGATATACAATAGAAGCACAGGTAAATGATATGATGGATGAACTATTATCTGATATACCAGATCATTTAAGGACAAGAAAAGTATTAGAAAATATTAATTTAAATATTGCAAGATTTAAGGAATTAAGGGCAGAGTTTTCCATTTTTGATAAAAATGGCACTATTTCTGATTATAAAAAATTCAATTCTAGTTATAAACCGTTGGTTAAAAAATTACATAACATCGATACTAATCTTAAATGGATACTTCCTGTAGTAAAACAAAGAAACAAGATTCATATATCAAAGGAAGAGGAAGGAATAATAACTAATGAAAATGATTATCAAGTTGAACTTATGGACGAAGTAATTTCATCACAATTAGAAAAAGTTGAAAAACATTTCAGTAAAGATAAGGCTAACTTTGATTATGAGATATACGAAAGAGAAATGCAGGAATTAACAAGACCATTTTCAGACCCATTAAATGACGACCAAGTATTATTTTCAACAAATGTTATGACAAATATAGATACAATTGTAGAGAACTTGGAAGATTTTTATAGCTCAGTTTGTAGAATAGATAAGGGAAATACAAAGATATCAAAAGAGAAATTTTTAATTCAAAGGTATAATTTAGGATTGGAACAAAGCGGAGAAACAATTTTAAAAAATGGAAAATCAATATTTAAAAAAGTTCCATTAACAAAAAATGATAATATCAATATTAGTTCTATTTTAATGCTTCCCGAAACTGTAATTGATTATTCAAAGATACATTATCCAGCTACATCTATATTAAAAAAGACAAATTACCATATGCATTTTTTTTCATTATCCAAATTATTGAAAAGCAATAAAGAAATTATTCCACATGTAATTGATGATTTGACTAAAGAATTTTCATATTATACAAAAGAAAAGACTAATTATGATGAAGAAAATAGTCCTAATGGAGAAAAAGAGAATTTTAAAGTAAATGTTAATTTTTTTAAGCAATTTAATCAATTTATGTTAGACGAAGATGTAACCGCATTATCAAATAATAAATATGAGGATTTTTTGCAAAAAATACTTCCAAAAACAAAAGTAGTGGTAGAAATTGTGAGAAAATACATCAAAGATAAGATTTCATTTTATCATACATTAAAAGAAATGGAGCCTTTTATGGTTTATCCATTTCATATTAGTTATAAACAATACTTGTCAATTAGAAGAATAATAATAGAAAAAATGAAAGAATTAAAAGTAATAAATGAAAATAATAATAATGATTTGTTGTTTTTGAAAAATAGTAATTATAATGTTAATGCTAAGAAATCAACAATTGAATTATTAATTTCAGAAAAGGGACAATTTGTTGATACTATATTAGATTTATATAAATTATCTAATAAGTCAACACCTCAGGAATCTATAAAACATATATATGAATTAGACCAAGGTAAACTATATAATGAGGTCGTGCAATCAATTATGTATTCTTTACTAAATCCTGAAAATCTAATTTATTCCTTTTCAAATGTAGATGATGTAACGGATGTTGAAAAAATTAAACCAGATGATTGCGGAAGTAAATACTTAGCCAAAAAGTATAATTCTATTGAAGATTTACAAGAAGATAATAATAATGATGACATTTATTTTGACCTTGAATTAGATGATACTCCCTATGAAATACTAGAAAAATATCAAGAAGATAAAGAAAGAATGAATGAAGATTTATTTTTTGATTTTCTTGTTGAGAACCTTATAGCAAAACACGGTTGTATGGAAGAAAAAGCTCCAGAATTAGCAAAAACTCTTATATCTGGTAAGAAAAAAGTTGAAAACGGGCATTATTGTATAGTTGAAATATTTGCCAAATTAAAAGAGGGTCAAGATAGAAGTAAAATGTCAAAAACCGAAATAGAACAATTAGAAAGTGAAGAAGAGTTGACAAAAAAGATTTCATATTACAAAAGAATAAATGATACTTGGATATTGGATGATAGTTTAAATGATTACTCTTTCAGTAATAATAATGAATTATTTTGTAATATTAGTCAATATTGTTTTAAAAATAGAAAAAATAAACAGTGTGAGCCTATGAATTACGTCCAGGCAAGATATCGTGATTTTACAAAACAAAGTTTGTTAAATGAATTTCAAGAAAGATTTTCTATGACTATGGAAGAGTTAGAAAAGAAAATAGAAAAATATGTAGATTTATATGCAAATCAAATAAGAAAACTTTACAGAAATAAGATATTAAACGAGCACAAATATAATAATATAGCTTATCAAATTTCTAATTATGCAGATGATAAACCTCTTATATTATCTCCCTATTTAGATATTCGTGATAAGATTTTGGCTACGATGGATTATGCCAAAAAGCAAAATTATATATGTTTATTTGTTGATAACTTTTGTAGAGAGCCGCTTGTTGAAAATTTGAAAGAAGAACCTAATTGGTTTTATTGCAGAAAAACAAATACGAAATTGTTTCCACATAGTATTTACGAATTAGCAAAGGTTTTTATAGAAAATGGTAACGATGAAACAGAAAGAGAATTTATTTTTAAGAAATATGGAACAGAAAGTGATGATGGAGAAGCTATTGTAGATAAATATAGTGGTTATGTTTTACAAAAACGAGAACTTGTAGACGAACAATTGTATACTGCAGAAGGACAAAAAATAAATAGTCACGAAATTATGCAGGAAGAATTAGGAACAATTTCAAAAATTAAAATGAATGCAAAAGATAAGATATATGAGAACGAATTAAATGAAATGATACAAAATATTTTAAAATCAGTATGCTCTAATATAGGAGTAAAGTTAAATTCTGTTGAAGAATTTGTAAAACCATTATCAGTTCAATTTTGTGAAGACAATAGTTATATTTTAACTGAGGAAAGATATAAACAAAAAGGAGAAAAGTTGAAAAAACAAAATAAGAAACCATTAGGTCCTTATCAAAAATATAGAAATGAAAGAAGATTATTGATAGTATGTTCTCTATTGCTTGTAGCAGTTCAAACATCTACTCCATCAATACAAGTAAGAAAGACATTTCCAGGATGTGTAAAGTCTTTTAATGGTTATCCTCAAACAGGTATTGAGAACATAGAAGGAATTAACTATTTAAGTTGTGTTTTGTATCAAATGAGAAGTAAATTTGAGCCTTGGAATGCTTTTGAAAAATTAAACCAAGAGAAAATAAAAAATAGATTAGTAGACGTAATAGAAAAATACATAGTAGATTCTGTTGAAATAAAAGAGAAATATAATAAAAAAAGAGAATACTTAGAATTACATCCAGAGGAATATATTCCAGAAGAACACGCAATTGAAAAATGGAGACAATTTATGCCACCTTTAATAAAAACAAATACTGCAAATAAAATGAATAATGTTTCCTCAGATTTTGAGAAAGAATTAAATCATCAATTAAAGAAGAACACAATTAGACAAAATCAAATGATTGGAATGTTAAAAAATAAAAATAGAGGTTTTACTTATTCTATGATCGAATTAATAAATGAGAACATAAGTGGTAAAACATTATTATTAAAAACAAATTCTCAAATACCATTTTTGGAAAATGCTTGTTGTAATGAAAGCGCTAATGATATAATGCCTCTTGTTTATTTTTCAAAAGACGAGAATATATTAATACAGTTTATTCAGTTTATGAAATCAAATCAAAAAATAATCGATTATGTAAATGATTTATCCAAGCCGTCCATTCTTTTTCATAATGAACCAACAAGAATTATATATCCTGCTTTACCAAGCGGATTTTTAGAAAAAGATATTTATCAAACGATTATTCATTATACAAATTTGGATAACGACCAGCCAATACCATTAGAATTAAAAGAGATTATGGAAGAAAAACCTGACTATTATAAGAAAGAACAATCTTTGGATGAAAAAATAGTTTTATTAAAGAAAAATGGAAAAAGATATAACATGTCTCATTTACATCAATTATTAAATATAGTAAATAGAAAAAATATGGTAAATAATTTTATTCCAAAGAATTTTGATAAACTTGATGCATTCAAAAATGTTATTGAGTCACATATAGAAAAAGAAGTGTATATAATTAAAAAGCCTTGTATGGAACATTTATTGAGGGTAATAAATAAATTTGACTCTACCAAGATGTATAATGAATTAACAGAGGAAAGCAAGCAGTTACATAGTTATTTATTAACAAGTAATAATAATATGAGAACCATAATCAGTAATTTTTTGAAAGAAAATGGAAACTTTAAACCAAGTGAATTTAATAAAATGATGGAGTTCATTAATACTATAGATAAATGGGAGTTAACAGAAAAAAATAGTATGAGTTCTATAGGAAATTATTTTTATGAATGCTTTCATAATTTATGTGTCATTTATCCTATTATAGTTTTAAATAAAACCAATACATCACCAAATATTCCTGGAAAAAGAAAAGGATTTGCTGATAAACACGTTTCTCATTTAGAAAATTATATTCAAAAACATTTTGCAGAATTGGAACAGTATAAGGAAGATAAAATTCTTTGTAAATTACTTGAAATAATTAATATGGAGTTAAGTGATATTTTTACTTTTGTATCTTATATTCCTTTGTTTGAACCCATAGTAAAAGATGGAAATAATTATTATTCTTTCTTAAGAGAGGATACATATATACAATTATATTTATACGTAATGTATTGTTTAATAGAGTATTTTATATTAACAACAGATAATGAGGATTTATTAATTCAACAAACAAACATTCAAAGAGAGCAAGCAAGAGAACAAATTGAAGAAGTAAGAGACCCAGCTAATTATATTGAATCTTCTAATTCTCAAATAAATGAAGATAATTTGGAAAGAAGTAATAATTTGGACGAAGTATTAATTTATACAGGAAGAAAAGAAGAACTAAATAAAAAGGTTGCTAATTATTTAAAGGCAGTTTTATCTATTGAAAAGACTAATAAAGAAACTATAAATATGTCTTATGAAAATATTATGAAAAAAGTAAATCGTGCTAAGGAGCGAGAAAAACAAAATATGATTAGTAAGTTAGAGCAAATGAGTAAAGAAGAAAGAAAAGTAGAAGATAAATTTAAACAATATAGATTAGACAAATGGAATGTAGGACAACAAGTTGCTCTCATAAGATATGACAAAAATGTATATGACCGTGAAGTAAATGAATTAATAGAACAAGTTACAAATGAGGTTGGAGGTAATTTAATAGATGTAAATCAGTATGATGGATATGAAAATATGGGTGTATTTTTAGAGGACTTGGAACAGCACGAATTAGAAATGAGAAATGAAGAAGAAGTGGCAGAGCGAAATGATATTTCAAATTTAGGAGAACATTTTATGGACGGCCAGTATTATGAAGAAGATATTGAAAATGATCTCACATAATATTTTATAAATATATAGTAAATTATGAATTCTATAAAATTATTGGTAAGACATAATAGATTACAATTTGCAATAATATTATTTTTAATTTTATTTACGATGATACATAACTATAAACCATCTTTAATTTATGAACTTGACGGTTCCTTTAGAAAATTTGGGGTAGGATATAAAAATAACACAGTCGTGCCAATTTGGTTAATATCTATAATTTGTGCTATACTAAGTTACGTGGCTGTTTCTTTTTATTTAGCGAATACATAATAAATAATTTTTACTATTTATTATATAATGAATCCTAATTTGGTTGAGTATTCAACAAAAAATTTTTTATTTAATAAATTACAACAGTGTCACGGAAATAGAGTGTATATATATTCTTATGTTTTGAATATTGGTATATTATTAATATTTATTCTAGTGGTTTATTTTGCTTTATACTTTTCACGAAAAAATAAATTAACAGTAGCAGAAAGAAAATTCCGTATGATGAAAGAACAAGAATATATTTTATCAAAAATAAAGCGGTTTCAGCAATTAGAAGAAAATAATAAAGACTCTTTGTATTCAAATATCACTGATTTACCATCTATGAGATAATATTTGTTTATTTAATATATATATAATCTTTGAATTTGATATGGATGATCTTGAAGAATTAAGAGAAGAAATTATTGCAGAAAATAATAACGGTCAAGAGATACTATTAAACATATTAGAAGAGACAAATAAAAATATTAAAGAATTATTAATTAACACACATCTACACGGCAATATTGATTTTTCAATATTAAAAGAAATGAATTTTGGATTAATTGATACTATTAAAATTAATAATGGAAGTATTACAAATGTTATAAATTTACCTGAAAATCTAAAAGTCTTCCATATTGATAATAATTATTTGGCTGTAATTGATAATTTACCTGCTTCTTTGGAGGAAATAAAAATCACCAATAACCAAATAAAAGAATTAAACATTTCTCAATTAAAAAAATTAAAACGATTATACTTAGACTACAACCGTTTAGAGGTTCTCGGTGGGTTTCCAGAAAGTCTTGAAGAGTTAAGTGTATCATACAATAAGCTAGGTAGCCTTAATTTGAATGACCTTGTAAATCTAAAGAAATTAGATGTAAGTGAGAACCCAATAACATTAATTGAGGAATTTCAAGAAGGGATTATTGATTTCAGAAATGAAAATACTCCATCTATACAGTTTAGAAATAGTAAAATAGATATAAATGAAGAAAGTAAAGAAAAAGAAGAAGAAAATAAAAAAGAAAAAGAGGCAAAGAAAAATTATAAAGATGCTTTAAAAATATATTTTGAATTAAAAAGTAAATATGAAAAAAAGCTTTACGAACTAAAGAAAAAAGCTTATGAAAAAGGCATAAATAAGAAAATGAAAAAAAAACTAGTTAATTCAGTTGTGGCACCTTGTATAAAATGTAAACGAGATGTTGGAAGTATATTTAAAAAAGTTGATAATAAATATATTGCAATATGTGGTGATAGTAAGGAACCTTGTGGATTAGATATAAAAATATATGACGGTGACTCGGAAGGTTCATTTATGAATGTGTTTAGCAATATTGATAAAAAATTTGAAGATAGTAAATTGAAAATAATAACTCATAAATTAGATACTGTATTTAATTATATTGATGAGAACGCATCAACGGAAGTATATAAAACTTTTTTAGAAAATTACAATAATGTTTATGAGGAATTTAATTATTTATTTGATAAATATCAAGAATTATATTTTTCTGAAGAAAAGACAGAAGAAATAAACAATAAAAAAAACAAAATTTATGAATATTTGGAAGATGTAAAAAGGATATTAAATAACTATAAAGAAACAAATAATGAAGAATTACTCAAAGATGTAGCACAATTACAAATTGAAAGTATATTACCAGAGTTAAGAAACATGAGACAAATAAAATATGAAACCAAAGAAATGATTATTGATTATGATAAAGGTATAAGTGAGGTTTATCAACTTCCATATAATATAGGAATGCTTGAATTACTGTTAACAGATACCAGCGTAGAAAGTTTTGTATATTAGATTTTTTATTTACATTATTAAATAAAAAATTAATCGCAGTAGTTATAGTTTGTTACTCCATCCCATAATACACCGTGTTCGCTTGACCAAGTTCTTTTAGAGCAATCAGAAGTTTGTCCTCCTTTATAACCCGCCCAGCCATCAACTGTAAAATCAATACGTGCTGGGAGTGTAGTATCTTCAGCAAAATATCCAGGTGCACTTGTAACAGTATCCTTTAATTCAGAACCAGTATAAAGAGAACCAGAGTTTAATTCTCCCTCACTTGGAATAACACATTTATAATTTGTGTCACTTTCTTCATCTTTAATATTTTTCCAATTGTCAGGACATCTCATTTTATTAGGGGGATACGCAACATCTAATACACTTTCACTTGCCATTTTAAGACCAACATAACTTAATATAAGTATAAGTAATACAACAGCAACGCTAATAGTTACTATGTAAAATAATTCCATTCTATATATATTTTACTATAAAAAAAGCTAAAGTTATTTAGTTATAATTATTTCTTTATTATGTATATAGAATGTTTCAATCCGAGCCGTTAGAAATTAATAAATCAAATATGATTATTGGTTCCAACCAATTTAATGGAAGAGTTGATATAAGTGAACCTGATCCTAATATGCAATTTAAATTTCAAGAAAAAATTGCCATTAAGAACAAAGCAACTGAATATAGAGATCCTATTAAAAACGTTCACGAAGAAAACTTGATGAGTCAATTGTTTTTTTCTGCCGATAATATTCAAATTATTCAAAATGGACTTCGTGCAGGTGTATATAAAATGTCTAATAATGAATTTTTAATTGGACCTCAAAATATTGATAATTTAAAAATCATTATGAGAAGTATATATTTACAATATGCCGAATATGAAGAAAAGAATATTACAGGACAAATTAAGCGACTAAATGATTTAGTATTAGGATATGCTGTTCCTACTGTTTATAAGGAAGCTATAGGTTATAAAAATTATGTAAGAGACCAAAGTTCAATTGCTATGCCTATGGATTTACCTAAAAATAATGACCGTGATTATAAGACACTTGAAATTAAACAATTCATGTAAAAAATATAAGTATAGATGCCTATATTTTTAGAAAATAATTTTATTTACAAATATCTATTTTTTCTTTTTGACTATTTTCTTTGTTTTAACTTTAGTTGATTTTTCTCCAGAAATTTGCAGCTTTTCACGTTTTTCTTTATATTTTGCATATTCTTTTTCAAATCCTTCCAGCTCTACCTTCCACATTTTCTCTAAGCTTGTTCCTTTGAGTGTTGAATATTCCTTTTCAATCTTTTCTTTTTCCTTTAATAGTTGCTCTACATGTTCTTGTGTTACTGAGTCCATAGGCATCTTGGTTAAATATTTGTAATCACCATCTAATTTGTCAAGTGAATGTTTCATTAGAAGTTCTTCTACTTGTGCGTTTGTTTTCTTACGCAAATCAATCTTACCATCAAGATTTAATAAGATATATTTGCTTTTATTGGATAATTTTTGTAATAGTTTTTCCAAGTTAGTAAGTAAGTATTCCTTTCTCTTTTTGTATATATTTAACCTTACTGGATAAAAGTCCTGAATAATTTCATGGATAGACTTGTATTTATGTAGTTTGTGTTCGTGTGTAAACATATGCATATTTGTGCTGGATTGAGTTGTAAATAACTTCAACATTTTTTCAACTCCATTTATTCCTTGTTCGTCAATTTGGCTTTCATAATCATCCAATTTACCTCTTGGAAATACAACGGTAATATCTACATTTACTTCTGTAGATAGTGATGTAAAATCTCTTAGTGTAGGAGCAATTTTCTTACCATTTTTGGTTGAACCATCAACGAGGGTTTCTAAGAATGAAATATATGGCATCGTCCAGGTTCCAATAGGAAGTTCAGTAATACGAATTTTATCTGTATCTATTTTTTCATACTTTCCTTTAATTAGATATTTGTTTTCTTCAATTTTAGTTATCGTTCCTGTATAACCTTCATAATATGGTGTAAAGCCAATATGGTCTATTGTTTTATTATTCAATAAAAGTTTTAAAGCTTCTACAATTTCAACAGGATTATAGGCTAACATATTACACGAAAATCCTGTTCCTATACCACTAATACCGTTTATAAGTGTAAAAGGAATTATGGGGACATAGTATTCAGGCTCAACAATCGTGCCATCATCATTTAGATAATGTAGAACGGGGTCATCTTGCTCTGGAAAGATACATCTAGTAAGAGGATTTAATAGCGTAAAGATATATCTTTCAGATGCACTATCGTCACCACCTTGTAATCTTGTTCCAAACTGTCCGTTTGGCTCTAATAGATTAATATTGTTGGAACCAACAAAATTTTGTGCCATATTTACAATTGCACCATTTAGACTTGCTTCGCCGTGATGATAAGCACTATGTTCTGAAACATATCCTGAAAACTGAGCTACCTTTATTTCACTATTTAGTTTTCTCTTAAACGCTGAATATAGAATCTTACGCAAAGATATTTTCAAACCGTCCACCATATTAGGAATAGAACGAGCACAATCATAAGTGCTAAAATGAATCAATTCTTGATTTATAAAATCTTCATAGTTTACACTTTCTTCATTTGTATTTAAATAAGAGTCTTTATCATAATTTTCTAACCACTTTTTTCTATCATCTGTTCGTTTTTTGTTAAATATACGGTCAATCATATCATCACTAGTGTTTGTATGAACGAAATTCACAATCTTTTTATTTTTAAAGTAATCTTTGAATTCTGTTGATGTAGATGTTCCAAGACCCTTAAAATATTTGATATTCCATCCAGATGGACCTTGAGGACCGAATGTTTCCTTCCATTCATTATACTCTCCATCGTTATAAAATAATTTGATTTGAGTTCCTTTCTTAGCCCTAAGAATAGGTGTATTCATAAATGAAATAAATCCTGGAATTTTTGTTAATGAATCCCATTCACTATGAAACATATTAATACAAAGTCCTTTAATATGCGAACCATCCAAATCTTGGTCTGTCATATACATAATTTTACCATACCTTAAATGCTTATGCACCTGTTCTATACTATCATAATGTTTACCTGTTTCCAGTCCCATAATCTTTTTGATATCATTTATTTCTTTATTTTCTGCGATTTTCTTCATTTGCTCTCCTCTAACATTTAATAGCTTACCTTTTAATGGATAAATACCAATTATATTTCTATCATCACTTGATAAACCAGAAACAATACCAGACATAGCTGATAATCCCTCGCATAAAATCAAAATACAATCTTTTGATTGATTTGTTCCTGCAAAATTAGCATCAATCAAATTATTGATACCACGAATTGTTTTTGTTTTTGAACCATCAGTTTTCTTGATTAGTTTATTTTCTTTTGCTTCGGTCAAATTACACGCTACTTCCATAACACCCATTTTAGCAATTCTTTCAATAAATCCATCACTTACTACACAAGAAGAACCAAATTTTGCAGATGGAGTATTCATATAATCTTTTGTTTGGCTATCAAATGATGGATTTTCAATATCGCATCTTAAAAATAACATAATCTGCTCTCTAATGGAAGATGCATTTACCTTTACTTTTTTCTTTTTTTCAATATAATCGCATAGTTTCTTAACAATTTGATTGCTGATATAATCTACGTGTTTACCACCCTTGAACGTGCAAATACCATTCACAAATGAAACGTGAACGAATTCGTGTATAGGTGATAAAGCAACACCATATTCCCAACGTTCATCACTTTTTTCATAAATCCTTTTTGTTTCGCCTTTTGCTCCAATATACATATCTACATAATTTTGAAAAGTTTTTACAGGAACAATCTCATCATTAAATGATAATTTAACTTTTTTAATAGAATGATCTGTAACTGCGGCAATATCAAATACACGCTTTTTTAGTAAATTAAACATATCACTTGTAATTCCTTCAATACCAAATCGCTTATAATCTGGTTTAAAAGTTACTTTTGTGTATGGTTTCGTTGTGCTAACCTTTGTAATTTTAGGTTCACCCATATTATCAAGATTGTTATGAAACTCTTGAACGTATTTTAAACCACGAATATGGTCTACTGTTTCAATTTTTCCATAAGTGGACCAAATTAAAACAAGCTTAAACCCAAAACCATTTTTACCACCTACGATTCTTTTTTCATTTTTATTATAATTTGTTGATGTTCTTAAGTGTCCGAAAATAAGTTCAGGAATCCAAACCTTATATTCTGGATGTTTCGCCACGTCAATTCCGTTTCCATCATTAGACATAGTAATGGTTCCATCTTCAGTAATTTGTGTATCAATATAAGTTACAAACTTTTTATGAATGTTTGAAGATTGTATCATACGAATAACATGGTCTCTACAATTTACAATCCCTTCATCAAATAATTTATACAAACCAGGAATATACTCAATATTTTTTAAAGTAATTTTGTTTGTTTCATTATCATAGACCCACATATTTGCATCTACATTTTCAACAGAACCAATATAGGTATCAGGATTATCCAGAATATGTTGTTTATCAGTTTTTTGCTGATAGGTATTTGCAAGGTCTTCATCACTACTATTAGATTGCATCGTATCTATTTTAATAAATTAATATTTTTTTATTTCAATTTTTTATATATATAGATATATCGGAAATGTCACTTAATGACCGTTTTAGTATAACAAAATTTTGTCAAAATAAATGTCAGCCTACTGCATATAAAAAAGTAGCAACTGCTGGTAATGACCCCAGCATAACAACCAAATTGCGTTATTCTCAATATATTAGAACAGTAAAACCAAGAAGAATTACAGTAGAAGATCAGGATAAGTTTAAATTTAATACTCAACAATTACCAATTTATTTTGCGTTCGGTAATACAGTTGATAAGGTTGATGCGAATTTACAGGTGAATAAACTTTAAGATTTTTTCTTTTAACTATATATAATGGCTGATTTATCAAAACCTGAATTAATGGATGGTGGAAAAACTATCCAAAGAATT
>CEPL01045769.1_pt1 | contig 16143 bp, 14 predicted proteins | sample 530541 | NCBI WGS metagenome assembly CEPL01 (sample SAMEA2620339, study PRJEB7988) | marine metagenome | biome: marine biome (ENVO:00000447); feature: surface water layer (ENVO:00002042); material: "saline water (ENVO:00002010), including plankton (ENVO:xxxxxxxx)" | depth 5 m
GCTAGACAAATAGCTATGTATGTATTCCGGGAATTAACGGAACTAAGCTACCCAGCAATTGCACGAGAGTTTGGTGGACGAGACCATACGACAGTAATTCACGCTGTCGACAAAATTAGTGACCTTATGCCAGCAAAACAACAAATTTATGATGATGTAACCGACCTGGTACAAACAATACGGTCGGGTAAATAAATAATCCACACGGTTTGTGGACTACTATGGAAAGTGTTGATAACAACAAACATTTCACTCAACATCATCTAGAAACTCAGCAATAACGGCTGTGGATTACAGAAGTATTTAACAATAAATCCACAGGAAAAAATCCCTCTGAACAGGGGTTATATAACAATAACCACATACCCACATACCTACTAACACTACTAAATAATTAAGAAAACTTAAAGAACAGAAGGAGTTCTCCACAAGTGAAATTTCGATGCGATCGTGACATATTAGTTGAAGCACTTAATACCTCTAATAAAGCTGTAACAAATAGAGCAACGCTACCGGTTCTCAATGGTCTTCACCTCAAATTAGAAAAAGATACATTGGTAATAACAGGTAGCGACTTAGATCTAACAATAACTGTCTCGCTTGATGTAGCTGGTGAGAGCGATGGCACCTCTGTGGTTCCAGCACGCCTACTGTCTGATGTTATTAGATCGGTAGAATCAGGGACTGTAGATATTACAGTTGATGATACAGACCTTCAGGTAGTGGCCGGAAGAAGCGAGTTTGCACTGCGCACAATACCTTCCGATGAGTATCCACTATTCGAAGGAATTAACTCTGATCCTGTAACAGTAGATGCCTCTTTGCTTGTTAGCGCCTTGGAACAAGTTACTCCCGCAGCTTCATCTGATGATTCTCGTCCAATATTGACAGGTGTTTATATGGTCGCGGAAGAAACGGGATTCCGGCTAGTAGCTACTGACTCGTACCGGTTAGCTGTTAGAGATATGCCTGGTTCATCGTTACTAGCAGGACAACCTCCGATCCTTGTTCCATCAAGAGCTCTTACAGAATTAGCAAGATTACTAGAAAAGGATTCAGAAGTTTCTCTATATCTTGGCGAAAAAGAAGCATCCTTTGAAGTTAATAATATTCGAATGACAACCAGGTTAATAGAGGGGGAGTTTCCTGATTATAAGAGACTAGTCCCTGATGACAATCCTAATAAATTAACTGCTAATAGAGCGGAATTACGAGACGCAGTCAAAAGAGTCCGATTATTAGCACAGGAAGCAACCCCTATTCGTTTAGAAATGGGAATGAATGGCTTGCAACTTATTGCAAAAACACAAGATATTGGCGAGGCCCATGAAACGGTTGATGCTAATTACAACGGAGATGATCTAACTATTGCATTCAATGCTGAATATCTTCTGAAAGGCTTAGAAATAGCTCCCGGTGACGATATCACTTTAGAAACAAGGGATAATCAAAAACCAGCTGTTCTAAAATCAGACGAACATCCAGAGTTTTTGTATCTCTTAATGCCTGTGCGTATTTCATAACAACGATAATGGTTTATCTGAAACGATTATGGTTGCAAGATTTCCGTAATTATTCAGCACAAGAAACAGTATTTAAAAAGGGAACAAATGTTATTTTTGGCCAAAATGGCCAAGGAAAAACAAACTTACTAGAAGCAATTTACTATATGGGGAGCGCTGTTTCCTTCAGGGGGGCTCCTACAGAAGCACTCATTCAGAAGGAAGCAGACACCGCAATTATTCGTGCTGAAATACAACATGAAGATAGAGAACTTTTAGTTGAAGCAGAACTTTCCAACCAGCGTCAAAACAGTATTGCAATAAACAAACAGAAAATAAGACCTATTCGTAATCTAGTGGGCTTAATACCAATGACTATTTTTGGTCCCGATGATTTAACACTCGTAAAGGAGGGACCGAGTAACAGACGAACATATATTGACGAACTGCTTATTCGAACACATCCAAAACATCTAAAACAACGAACAGATCTTGAGTCAATACTGAAGCAACGAAATGCGTTTCTAAAACAGCAAAAGGGATATTTATCAAGCCAAAATCAAAATACGCTCACTATTTGGAATGAACAATTTGCAACTCTTAGTAAGCACTGGGGAACAGTGCGACAAGAAACATTAGAAGAAATACAAGACTTAGCTCAGAGAGCATATGAAAATCTTGTGGGGGGAACGGAAAAACTCGAGATTATTTATAATCCTCGGTGGTTACAAGAAGGATTATTATCTCTTTTGAAGGAAGCAGAAAAAGATGAGATAAGAAGAGGAACTACTTTAATTGGACCACATCGAGATGATATTGAAATTTACTTAGATGGGATGCCTGCAAGAACACACGCCTCCCAAGGAGAGCAGCGTACAATAGCGCTTTCGTTAAGAGTCGCCGCGCATCACCTGCTACATAAAATTCATCAAACTAAGCCCCTTTTACTCCTTGACGATGTGTTTTCTGAACTTGATAATGACCGAACAGAGAGGCTTCTTCATCTTCTGGTTGCCGACCAAACATTTATAACAACGGCAATTCAACCGAAAATCATTCAGCAAAACATGTACCACGAAGTTAAAGAAGGAAAGGTCCTCGTTTCATGAATTGGGAACCTTTAGAAAGAGAACAGAAACAACCCAAAAAGCTCGATGCTCTTTTAGATTCTCTCCTACACAAACTTAGCGGATCATCACCTCAAGCGATAACTACGATAATTAACAAATGGGATGTAATAGTTGGTGAAAAACTTTCAGAACTAACTCGCCCAACGCACATCAAGAATAAAAAATTACATATTCAAGCTAATAATGCTGCTATTGCGCAAGAAATAGAATGGCGCGAAGCACAAATTTTAGAAGCTACAAAATCTCATCTTACTCACGAACAGCTTTACGCTCTGAAAGTAACAATAAAGAAAATATGAGCCCATAATTCGTAGGCGAAAATGATTAGATTTTAATTATCTATACCCCTACTGATCTGTGAAAAATGGTAGACTTGTAATTGTGTGATTTAGCGCTCTGACCAAGTGTTTTATAGAAAAATACGGGAAATTTTGAAGTAAATCACCTTAAAAAATTTGGTAGGGAAATTAAATAAAAATGACGCAAACCGCTGACTCATACAGTGCTGAGGACATACAAGTTTTAGAAGGCCTAGAAGCAGTTCGCAAACGCCCAGGTATGTACATTGGCTCTACAGGTCCAACCGGGTTACATCACCTAGTCTATGAAGTGGTTGACAATGCTGTGGACGAAGCGATGGCAGGACACTGCACTCAAATAGAGGTAGAAATTCTTGAAGATGGCGCCTGTGAAGTACGCGATAACGGAAGAGGAATTCCGGTTGGAACCCACCAAAAATATGAAAACTTATCCGCAGCAGAAGTAGTTTTAACTGTTCTTCACGCAGGTGGAAAGTTTGGTGGAGATGGTTACAAGGTGTCTGGTGGCTTACATGGCGTGGGTGTATCCGTTGTTAATGCCTTAAGTTCAAAAGTAGAAGTGGAAATTCAACGCGATGGAAATCTACACTTCATGTCCTTCAAAGACGGTGGTGAACCAGACCAGAAACTTGTTGTAACGGGCGAAACGACAAAGGATACAACTGGAACAACAGTCCGCTTTTGGCCAGATATAAAAATCTTCAAAGAAGGAATAGACTTTCGAGCAAATACATTATTGGAGCGTTTTCAAATGATGGCCTTTCTAAACAAAGGCCTTGAAATAACCTTTATCGATAACCGAAACAATGGGAATAATAAAAAAACGTCTTATAAATATGATGGCGGTATTAAAGATTTTGTCCAACATGTGAATACATCTAAGGAAGCACTATTTGAAACAGTAGGTTTTTTTCAAGATCAAGATGATGAACAAGAAGTAGAAATAGCCTTCCAATGGAACACAGGTTTCAATTCTGATGGAATTCACTCCTTTGCTAACGGTATTTCAACAACAGAAGGTGGAATGCACGAACAGGGCTTTAGAACCGCATTAACGAGAATAGTTAATAAATATGCCCGTGATAATGGTCTGTTAAACAAAAGTGACGATGGGTTACAAGGTGAGGACATACGAGAAGGATTAACTGCAATAATTTCTGTACGTCTCCGCGAACCCCAATTTGAAGGACAAACAAAAAGTAAACTAGGTAATGTTTCAATTAAGTCACTTGTTGAAAAAACAACTGGTGAACATCTACGTGACTGGCTTGAAGAAAACCCTAAGGAAGCAAAATTAATAACTCAAAAAGCTGTACAAGCAGCACGTGCGCGCATCGCAGCTCGAACAGCACGAGATGCAACAAGGAGAAAATCAGCTCTGGATGGCGCAGGATTGCCAGGTAAGTTAACAGATTGTTCAAGTAAAGACCCTGAAGAATCAGAACTCTATATTGTTGAAGGGAATTCAGCTGGTGGTTCAGCAAAAGATGCACGAGATCCTAGAACCATGGCGATTCTTCCAATTCGTGGAAAAATTTTAAATGTTGAACGCTCTCGGATTGATAAAATGCTGAACAACACCGAAGTTCAAGCATTAATTTCTGCTATTGGTGCTGGATTCGGAGAAGAATTTGACCTTGAAAAAATTCGATACCACAAAATTGTTTTATTGGCAGATGCTGATGTTGACGGAAGCCATATAAGAACACTCTTGTTAACTTTTCTTTACCGCCAAATGAAGGAACTTGTACTAAACGGCCATGTTTACATTGCGCAACCCCCTTTATTTTCAACTGAGGTTAAAAAATCAAAAATCTATTTGAAAGATGAACACGCTAGGGATCTTTTCTTAAAGGAGAACCCTAAACACAAAGCAGACTTTGGGCGATTAAAAGGTTTAGGTGAGATGAACGCCGACGAACTCTGGGATACCACTATGGATCCCGAGAAAAGAACACTTCTTAAAGTCACGGTAGAACAAGCATCTATAGCAGACGAAGTATTCTCAAAATTAATGGGAGAAGATGTCGAAAGCAGAAAAACCTTCATACAAACTAACGCTAAAGACGTCCGATTTTTAGATATCTGACACAACAAAGGAATTCATGAGCGATATTGACACCTCTGAGGAGAATAACCCCCTAGAAGGAGTGGAAGATGTTGAAATACAAGAAGAAATGGAACAATCCTTTCTTGATTATGCCATGTCTGTTATTGTCGCTCGCGCTCTTCCTGATGCAAGGGATGGATTAAAACCTGTCCATCGACGAATACTTTGGGGGATGTACGACACAAATGTAAGGCCAGATAGGTCACATGTAAAATGTGCAACTGTTGTTGGGGAAGTGATGGGGCATTATCATCCTCATGGGGATAGCGCCATTTATGAGGCACTAGTTCGAATGGGTCAACCTTTCTCACTCCGGCATCCACTAATTGACCCACATGGGAACTTCGGTTCACCAAATGACCCACCTGCGGCAATGAGATACACAGAAAGTAGATTGTCACAGTTAGCAATGTCGATGCTGGAAGGAATTGACGAAGAAACTATAGATTTCTTAGACAATTTTGATGGGTCATCACAAGAACCCAAAGTATTACCGGCACGTTTCCCAAATTTATTGGTAAATGGTGGACAGGGGATAGCTGTCGGAATGGCAACAAATATACCTCCCCATAATCTTCAAGAAATATCCGATGCAGCTATTCACCTAATAAATAACCCTGAAGCGACAACAAACGACCTCATGGAATTTGTCAAAGGACCAGATTTTCCTACAGGTGGAGAAATACTTGGACATTCTGGAATACATCAGGCGTATAAAACTGGAAGAGGATCAATAAAAGTTAGAGCTAAAGCGGAAATAGTTGAAGGAAAAAAGAACGATCAAATAGTCGTCACTGAGATTCCATATCAAACGAGCGTTGAGTCTATTGAAGAGAAAACAGCAGCACTAGTAGATAAAGGAGAAATTGAAGGAATTCGAACAATACGAAACGAATCAGCAAAAGGGAAAACACGTCTCGTTTTTGAACTAAAAAAAGACAGCCCCTCACTCGTGATATTAAACCAACTGTATAAAGGCACTCCACTGCAAACATCCTTTCCAGTGAATATGGTTGCTCTGGATGATGGCGTGCCCAAAACTATGACTCTTCTTGATGCATTAACTTGTTGGGTTAACCATCAAATAGAAATCGTCACAAGACGAACACAATTCCGTCTAGACAGAGCAGAACATGAATTACATATAAATTCAGGATTGTTAAAAGCAATTGGAATGATTGATGAAATTATTTCCACTATTCGCGAAAGCGATGACCGGTCAATCGCACGTACATCTCTTATGAATGCACCATTTGAATTTAGTGAGATACAAGCAAACCATATTTTAGACATGCAACTTGGAAGATTAACGCGCTTAGGAAGAGACCAAGTAGAAGAAAAAGTTCAAGAGCTCACAACATTAATTACAGAACTCCAAGCAATACTTTCAGATGATAAAGAACTCAGAAATTTAATCATCAATGAATTATCAGAAATCCGTGATGAACATGCAAATGAGCGAAGAACGCAATTAGTGGACGACCCTGGTGATTTCCTTATTGAAGACCTAATAGACGATGAAGACCTTGTCTTTTCACTAAGTTCAGGGGGATACGTCAAAACCGTTTCTAGCGATGAATTTAGAAGCCAAGGGAGAGGAGGAAGGGGAGTAGCAGGGGCTGGCCTAAAGGACGAGGACTTAATTACGACAATTCTGCACACATCAGCACATGCATATCTATTACTCTTCACTAATTTAGGAAAAGTTTATCGTCTGAAAGCGCATCAAATTCCAACTATGAGTCGAACCGCCCGTGGAACTGCAATTGTGAATTTGCTGCAACTAGAAGCGGAAGAAAAAGTAGCAGCGGTGATTGATACACGAGATTATGAAACAAACAGGTTTCTTGTCTTCGCAACAAAACAAGGCAAAGTAAAGAAAACTAAATTTACTGAATATGACAAATCTCGTTCAAAAGGGTTAATAGCAATAAAACTCAACGAAGGCGATGAATTAGTCAGAGTGTTACCCACCACAGGAAATGATCATATTTGTTTAGTGAGTAATCAAGGAAAAGTGATGAGGTTTCATGAAGAAGAGGTACGACCTATGGGTAGGTCAGCAGCTGGTGTGAGAGGAATAAAAGTCTCGGATTCTGATGAGGTTGTCGCAGCATGTCTAGCGGAAGAGGGTAAATCATTACTTATTGTGACAGAAAAGGGTTTCGGGAAAAGAACAGACTTCAATAGTTTCAATCCGAAACACAGAGCGGGACAAGGAGTTATTGGAATTAGTCTCTCTCCTGAGAAAGGTCAGGTTGTAGCGAGTCGATCTGTAGGTGACGATGATGAAGTTTTCATGATTGCTTCAAATGGTGTCATAATCAGAATGAAAGTCAATAGCATTTCAACCCAAGGTAGGTCAGCTACTGGAGTTAAATTAATGTCTGTTGAAAATGACTCGACAGTCACTGCAATTGCTCCTGTTATTCAAGACGAAGATGCTATTTAGTCAGAAAATTAAATTCACTACAAGAACAGTTCATTGAAGGGTGCCACCACACTGCCCTGTTTCGTAACCTACACTACGAATAATGACGAATATTGACGAGTCAACAACTAACGACCCAGACAATGAAGAACAGAATCCGGTGGAGACTCCAACTCCTTCCGATTACTTTGACGATTTAGAACAAAAAGAAAATATTTCTATTTACCCAGACGAAGAAATGTCAGATGTAGAAAATAGATTCTTTGGAAACAGTAAGATTACACCTCCACGTCAACGTTCAGGGAGAAAAATATCTGTATTTGAGAAAAGAAGGCGTGTTAAATTACAAGCAAGGCGTGTTAGAAGAATAGTCAGACATATTGAAGTTTGGTCTGTTCTTAAAATCTCTATTCTTTTCTTTGCATGCTTATGGGCTGTCTTTCTCATAGCAGGTTTTATTGTTTGGGGAGTTGCTGAATCATCTGGAACTGTTGACAAACTTGAATCCCTGATTACTGAATTGTTCGCTTTAGATACATTCAATTTTAATGGAAAGCAGATATTTAGAGGTTATGCGTTGGGAGGACTGATTCTAGCTATTGCTGGTTCAACACTGAATGTGCTTATGGTTTTACTTTTCAACCTTATTAGTGACCTTACCGGTGGTTTACGTGTGACTATGATTGAAGAGGAAAGCGTGCGTCCCTCTCCACCTCGCCGCCGGAGACGTATTCAAAGGCAATAAGTATAAGCAGGAGTCTTCTTACAACGAGGTTATTTTGACTTCTGAACGGTATCGTAGAATTCCGAAAGTGTACAAAGGGCCTATAGCTCAGTTGGTTAGAGCGCACCCCTGATAAGGGTGAGGTCGTTGGTTCAACTCCAACTAGGCCCACGACAACATTGGACTTGACAATTATCGGTAAGTTTCAAAGAATTAGTTCTAGCGTATGAGTCGGGAGAGGTATGAGACAACTGATTAGGGTTTTGATAGCACTATTTGGCGCTGTTGCAATCTCCATTATTGTGAAATCAAAAGAAGCTGGAAATGTCCCATTGCAAAGTGGTGGGTGGCGAGAATTAGAAACTGACTAAAGCACAATTATTATGATAGGTATTCTGGGTTTGGGAGCAGTGGGTTCACAACTTCTTCAACGACTAAATACATCGATTCCACAAGTTCCTATGTTTGTAAGTGGACCTGATCGAAGAAAAGTTTCTCATTTAATGACTCGCAAAAATTCAATTAATTTTTGTATTAACAATGAAAAATTAGAAGATCAGAACATTCAACTCTTAGTAATCTCTTCTTCATCTGGTCATCACTTAGAGACAGCACAACGAGCGATTAAAAATGGAGTTTCCGTAATATCAACATCCAATAAAGTTAGTGATGTTGTTGGATTATTAAAATTAGAAGACTTAGCAAATGAGAATGATGCAATGATTGTGGCAGGTTCGGCGTTTGCTCCAGGGCTAACTTGTGCGTTGGTAGATTTTGCGTCAAAAGAACTGGACTCTGTAGATGAAATCCATATCGCTAAAGATGGTACAGGTGGGCCCGCATGTGCAAAGCAGCACCACAGAGCTATGAAAAGACCTTCAATAGAATGGTGTGACGGTGAATGGGTTCGGCGGCCTGGCGGTTCTGGTCGGGAACTCGTTTGGTTTCCTGAACCTATCGCTGGAGCAGATTGTTATAGGGCAGCATTACCCGATCCAATACTCTTGCAGCAATTATTCCCATCAGCTTCAAGAATTACTGCGCGAGTATCTGCATCACGACAAGATAGGTTTACGTCTTGGCTTCCTATGTTAACTCCCCCACATCGTGATGGGGGAGTCGGAGCTGTGCGTGTTGAAATTAGAGGCCGACTAGAAAATCATAGAGTCACAAAAGTAATAGGGGCAGTCAGTCCCCCATCAACTGCGACAGCGATCGTAACCGAGGTGCTATGCGAAATGTTTGTGAAGAAAGAGCTCAATAATCGAATCGGCGGAGTTGCTTCAGTATGCGATTCAACTGTTTTTTTGCAACAAATAAAGAAAAAAGGAATACGCGTCGTTGAATTTGATGGCATTCCCGAAGAAAAGAACTAACTGTTTAAGAGGGTTAACAAGTCTTCATGAATTAAGCCGTTTGTTGCTACCCATCCAATCTTGTCTTCAAGTTCAGTCTTTCCATCCCACGAAGAGATACGACCCCCACTTTCTGGGATAATTGTCAACATAGGAGCCACATCATACGTATATAGTGGCGGATCAATCATCGCTTCAATACGACCAGTAGCTACAAGAAAGTAACCGTAACCATCACCCCAAGTTCTTGTCTTGGCTCCACTTGCAGCAATATTTAAAAGGGACTTTTCCGGCCACCATGGCACGTCAAAGCTACTGGACGAAATACAACTACTTGAAATATGTTCAACTGAAGAAACAGTTGTCTTTGGCTGTGAACTGGAAACGCCAATACCTCTTCCGGCCGCTATAAATTCATTAAGGGCAGGAAGATGAATAATGCCAACAGCTGGTCCGGATTCATCAAACATTGCTAAGAGTGAACTAAAGAGAGGAACACCTCTAGCAAATGAAGCGGTCCCATCAATAGGATCAATGATCCACTGCCGTGAGGTCTTTCCGGAAAAATTTTCTGATTCTTCGCCAATAATCGTGTCATTAGGAAACTCTTTGCTTATCGCTGTGCGCAAATATTCCTCAACAGCTTTATCAGCATCCGTTACTTCAGTATTATCCGCCTTGATATCAATCTTTAAGTCATGTGATTGAAACCAATCAAGCGTTAGATTTGCCGCCTCAGCAGCAATCAATTTTGCAAATTGAAAGACATCATTGTCAACTGGTACTTGCATCACTCACAACTCTACTTTCTAACCATTTATCTAATGCTAACCACTCAAAATCAATGAATCTTAAACATTCCCCCGTTTCGTTAGGAATAATTTCAGCTGGAATCTGTTTGATATACATTTCAACAGGGTTAGTGAAAGGAATATTTGCGAAGATCTCTTTGAATGAACCAAAAGCTTCAAACCCTCGATGTGCAACTAGAAAGAGGTCAGATTCGGGGCTAGCGTTCACCATTGCTAATAACCCCCCCGGCTTTATGGGAAGAAGATATTTGAAACCACGTACTCTTTCTGCACGATCAGGATGAGATATAGTGATCTTTTGCATAACACGCTCATACCTGTCTTGTGTGCGAAATGTTCCCTCTGGAAAAATAACTAAAGCATCAGATCCTAAATCATCCGCCAGACGTCGTACGCCATCCACCTCTTGTTCACTGTTTTTTGACCCTCGATTTACAAACTGGTTAGGCAAACGGTTTCCATAAATATCTAATGAAGGGGAGAGCAAAAGATCCGATTTTAAAACATGTCGAGGGATTACATTTCCAGAGTATTTTCCTATCAAAATTGTTGGAATCAATGCGTCAAAGAAACTGCTATGCTGTGCCGCTATGATGAACGGCCCATTTCCAAACGTAACTGTATTGGGAAAGTTAACTTTAGTACGGAGAAAAATTTCAGCACCACCCAAAATAGAAGCAACCCAAAGATATTGAACTGTTGCATGAACGCGCTGAGACCTGTCTGATGAAATGGTGGAACCGAACATCGTTACGACCCAGAGAATTAAAGCAATTAGGACACCAACTAATTCCATAATTAAGTACCAAAGCAACATAAGAGCAAGGCGAATGTGACGATCTGGCTTATCTCCAAATATAAATAGGAATATTGCTATGAGTATTGATACAACAACATAAATTCCAGCTACTCCAATGGCGATAGGTAGCATACCGACTGTGAAAAACCTTCTCACAAAGGAATGAGAATGAAAGAAGCTAAGCATGCTAAAAATATAGAACCGAATTTAGACTTTTAGCCGAATGCTCCATTTTCACGTAGTTCAGAAATGCGACTCTTATCATATTCAAGTATTTCTATAAGCACCTGTTCGGTATGTTCACCGACATCTGGCGCTTTTGTCGGTATCGGCTGGTCTTCCCCTATTATCTTTACTGGAAGCGGAAGTTGTTCAGCTCCTAAGTCATCAACTGAATAAAAAGGTAGACGATGCTGGAACTGAGGGTCATTGGGAGCAGTTTTAGCGTTATAGACAGGTGCTATAGGTGTATTTTCCTCTTCGCTAAATTTAAGCCATTCATTCGTAGATTTACCTTTAAAGATTTCTTTGAGTTCAAGGTGAAGTTCCCGATTTCCTTTTGCATGATCTGCGTATTTTGAACCAGGCCACTTTTCAAAGAGTTCTGGCCTTCCAATGCCTTCACAAAAGTTCTTCCAAAAAGCCTGCTCCGATGCCATAAAAAGAACATGACCGTCAATTGATTCATAGATTTGGTATCGAACGCCTTCCCACATCCCTGCAAGGCCTGGTGGCCTTCGTTCATAATCGTCGGCTGGGTTTCCAGTAACCACAGTTTCAGAACGTTCATATGCTTTCCAAGTTTCAATACGATACCAATCCATATATGCCGCAGCATCAGACTGAGCTAATTCCATTTGGCATCCTTCACCTGTTTCACGTGCACGTGTAATTCCTGCTAGCAATGCAAATGCACCAAGCATTGGGCCGACGTTAATTCCCACGTTTGGCATATCGCGGGGGATCCTGGTGAAGCCTTCCTCATCAACTACGGGATTAATCAACCCAGCCCACGTATCGTAAGCAATTCCGTGACTGGGCATATTTTGATACGGGCCAGAGGATCCGTACCCCGATAGGGTACAAAAGACAATTTTTGGATTTATCTCTTTGAGAACATCAAAACCAAGCCCCAACTTTTTTAAGGTTCCTGGTCTCATTGCTTCAACTACGGCATCTGCTGAAGAGACCAGATCCTTATATATATTCAACCCATCATCAGTTTTCAGGTTTAACGCAATACTTCGCTTCCCTCTATGTGTATGCAAATGTAAAAGAGAAACGCCATCAATTATTGGCCAAGTCATCTGACGAATGTAATCGCCCTGCGGTGGTTCGACTTTGATTACGTCTGCTCCTAAGTCTGAAAAAAATGTAGATATCAACCCAGGCCCTAAAAGAGAACTTTCAATTATTCGAACGCCTGACAGCAGTTGGCTGGTACCCATTCAATCAAATCCTTACGATACTCTATGTAAAGGAATATTTTCTATTCCACCCTTCTATCATCACACACCCTAGGCAACGGCACCACTCAATGAATAGGGGAAAGGAATAAATATGCTGCGAGAACTGAAAGAAGAAGACCACGAAGCCTTACTTGCATTAAATAATGCTTCGACTCCGGCTGTGAACCCTCTAACTTTAGTGGAACTGAAAAGTATCCTATCTATTGCTGAAAAATGTTGGATAGAAGAAATAAATGGAAAACTTTTAGCAGCACTTATCATAATTGGCCCAGATCAAAACTATTCAAGTGATAATTACACATGGCTGGAGACACAATTTTCTAATTATTGCTACGTAGATCGAATAATGGTTGATCAAAATCATAAACGTAAAGGATTCGGAAACAAGTTATATCAAGAACTTGAAAAATACGCTGAATGTAACGACGCCCGAACTCTTCTTTGTGAAGTAAATCTTGAACCCCCGAACCCGCAGTCCATTGCATTTCATACCCGACTAAATTGGGAGCCTTTTTTTGAACGCGAACACGGTCCAGGTAAAAAAGTTCAATATTTTAAAAAGGACATAAACCCTGCTCAGCAATAATATTCGATAATTCGATAATCCGGGAATGTCGCTCTTACTTTCACTCCAGCTACCGTTTAGGTATGTCAATCTTTGAAAATGACGCAAAGAGCTCAACAACTACTTCCACTTTTGGTGTTTCAAAGCGAGAAAGCCATAATTCCGATCCCTTTTATAAAAGATTTCCTCCCCTTCAACAAGATAAAAAAACTGAGCCATCTACACCCGTCACGATAGACCAACTTTATGTTGGCGATTCATCAAATATGGGCGAGATCAATGCAAATTCAACAGCCTTAGTCGTAACATCACCACCATATTTCGTAGGGAAAGACTACGAAGTTGATATCGAAAAGGAAGGAATTCCAGCGAGTTACATCGAATATTTACAAATGCTCAGATCTGTGTTCACAGAATGCTGGAGAATTCTCGAACCTGGCGGAAGAATAGCTATCAATGTTGCCAATTTAGGAAGAAAACCCTATCGATCACTCAGCGCAGATGTTACTAGAATCTTACAAGAAGATATCGGGTTCTTATTACGCGGAGAAATCATTTGGGTTAAAGCTGAGGGAGCATCCGGCAGTTGCGCATGGGGATCTTTTCAATCTGCATCCAATCCAGTTCTTCGTGATGTAACTGAGCGCGTTATCATCGCTAGCAAATTACGATTTGATAGATCTTTAACAAAAAGACAGCGAGCCTCACGTGGCTTACCGCACATTGACTCTATTCAAAAGGAAGACTTCCTAGCGTGGACTATAGACACCTGGCGATTTCGGCCGGAATCGGCAAAAAAAATAGGACATCCCGCACCTTTCCCTCAAGAACTTCCTAAACGACTCATCCAACTTTACTCGTACGAAGGTGACCTAATCGTCGATCCGTTCTGTGGATCAGGAACTACCGCCGTAGCAGCTAAATCTGCCAACAGACATTACGTTGGGTATGACCTTAATCCGGAATACATATCTTTAGCGGAAAAGCGATTGCAAGATACCTAGACTACAGAGCTAAATCCAACCAACGACTCTCTTCACTAGCACATCAACAAACGTTTCATCACTATTTTGGAGCTCTGTATCAAAAGCGTCCCTACTTCCAACCAATCGATGCGCCAACAGTAATTTCGTTAACTCAACATCATCTACCAACTCTTCATATGGATAATCAGTAATACCTTCAAGCAAAAGAGTCTCATGATAGTGCTTAAGCATTGTCTCTTCTTCACTTTTATGATCTGCTGATAACGCTGTCGTAATAAAATATGCAACATCCCAACCAGGACGACCTTTACAAAGAAGTTGATAGTCAATAACAACTATCTCACCATTTGAACGAAACATAATATTATCAAGTCTGTAATCACCATGAAGTAGTGTCCATGGATCCCGAGCTAAAGGTGCTAACAGGTCCTCCAGACGACCCTGTGCATCATCAATAACTTGCATCTTCTCTTTTCCTACAAGATCTCCAAACCTGGCAACAAATTCCTCGCGGTTTCTCGCATAACTAGCTTGAATAACTTTCGGCAACCGATTAACGGCCCATATCCGATCAGATACTGCTATGGACTCTTCGTTCATCCAATGATGTGCATGAAACTTAGCGAGTGTTGCTAACGAAATTAAAGCATCATCAAGGGAACCACCTTCTACCTGACTTGGAGGCCTAGCATCTGAAATATCTTCTAGCACCAATACGTAGCGACGCAGCTTCGGATTTTTTGAAGCTAACTGAAGAAATTTCACAGTAAGCCAACTCACGCCACCAAGAGGAAGACGAGAAAAGAGAAAAGTAATAACGGTATCTAACCACGGTGTGGGGTCATCATCCATAGCACTGTACAAAACGCTCGGCATGGGTAAACCCATATTCTGCGAAAGTTTTTCATAGGCGACAACTTCTCGTTCATAAAGTTGCAAACCCTCACCCAAGCTACGATTTAAAGGAAGCTTGGAAGGAACCTTCACAATAACTGACGTTGGCAGATCATCTCTATTCGCATCCCACATCAGAGAACACCGATGTATTTCACCCACGAAACCGACACCAGTTCCAATTACTTCTCGCGATACATCTAACACCGCAGCACCATACTGCTCTTGAAATAAGTCTGTGAACCAATCCGCCGTAAACTCAATACCTTCTTGAGGAATGAAAGTTGCTTTTTTCTTTGCCATGCCACGCACCAACCAGAGTCGTTTTAAGATTGCCAGAGAAACATTAAATCATCAAAAGATGTCAAACGAAACACAACCAGAGCAACCACATATCGGAACACTGAATGAGGGATCACTTCATGCCGATCTCAAAGAACACTATTGGGAACCAGGCGATCTAACAGAAGCCCCTCTTGGCGGGTTTGTCGTTGACTTATTACGAACGCAGAATAACAAAAACATTATTATCGAAATCCAAACAACGTCTTTCGCCTCAATGAGAAAAAAACTCAATGCCCTACTAGATACCTACAAAATCAATATCGTCTATCCGATCCCAATACATACAACGTTATTGAAGCCAGATAAAGCACCTAGAAAATCACCAAAGCGAGGCGACCTGTTCACTATTTTCAGCGAACTCGTGTCAATCCCAGACTTGCTTCAACACCCCAATCTCTCTTTTGAAGCTGTACTAGTCAGTATTAACAAAGTACAAAAATATGAAAACCAACTCAGAAGAAACAGAGGTGGATACAGGACAATCAATACTCAGCTTGTTTCAATACATGAAACACACACTTTCGAACACCTAGAAGACTTTATGAACCTCTTACCTGATGGACTTCCTGCTGAATTCACGACGGCAGACATATCAAACCTTGGAAAAGTTTCACGAAGTACCGCTCAACAGATGGCCTACTGTTTCCGCAAAGCGGGAACAATTGATGAAATCGGGAAAACTAAAGACGGAAAAAAATACG
>CEPL01080762.1_pt1 | contig 15984 bp, 17 predicted proteins | sample 530541 | NCBI WGS metagenome assembly CEPL01 (sample SAMEA2620339, study PRJEB7988) | marine metagenome | biome: marine biome (ENVO:00000447); feature: surface water layer (ENVO:00002042); material: "saline water (ENVO:00002010), including plankton (ENVO:xxxxxxxx)" | depth 5 m
CTTATTAGCTCTAATGGTGATGGTCATGGGGCTTTTCTCACGAATAGTGAGTGCGTAACAGAGGTTGTTTTCAGATACCTCACGGAATTGGTAGTTCCAGAAAATGGATGGAGCTGCGAAGAACCCTAGGAGAAAAATCCAGATTTATCTATAAGGTTTGAAGAATTCTTGTAGGTCAGCTACCAAAAGATCTGGTTGTTCAAAGGCAGCAAAATGGCCACCCACTGGCATTGTTGTCCAATGAGTTATGTTGTAACTTTCCTCACACCAAGACCGAGGGCATTTTATAATTTCTTGAGGAAAGGATGCGACCCCAGTAGGTATAGTTACCTTCTCTCCACCACCAAAACTTCCGAAACTCTCCCAGTAAAGTCTTGCCGATGAAGCCCCGGAGGCTGTTAGCCAGTACAGCATAACATTATCGAGTAGCTCATCTTTTGATAGCACATTCTCTGGATGTCCGTCACAATCCATCCAACTCCAGAATTTTTCAATGATCCATGACATTTGCCCTATAGGAGAATCAACTAATCCGTACCCAAGAGTTTGTGGCCTAGTCTTTTGCTGTTGTTGATAACCTGAGTCCCATTGCTGATAGTACGTCAATCGTTCAAGAGCTTTTTTGTCCTCATCTGTAGGATCTTGGAGTGCCTCAGGCGTGGGTCTGCCTAAAGCCATATTTAAATGTATGGCTTGACAGTGCCCTATGTTTCTACCGATCTGAGTGGTGACTGCAGAACCCCAATCGCCGCCTTGAGCTCCAAATCTTTCATACCCTAGACCTACCATGAGCGCATCCCATGCTTTAGCTATCTTCTCGACGCCCCACCCCGAGCTAGTTGGTTTATCAGAGAATGCATATCCTGGCAATGATGGACACACTACATGGAAGGCATCTTGTTCCGTTCCGCCATATTCAGTTGGATTTGTGAGCGGTTCAATAATTTTGAGGAATTCGACGATTGATCCTGGCCATCCATGAGTAATTAGCAAAGGAAACGCATTCTCATGAGGCGATCTTTGATGAAGGAAATGAATATCAAGATCTTGGATTGTCATCTTGTATTGTCCAAAACTGTTTAGTTTCGCCTCACAGGATCTCCAGTCATATTCATTGAGCCAGTACTCTGCTAATTCTTTTGTATATGCAAGGGGTATACCTTGGGTCCAGTCTTCCACGCACTCTTGTTCAGGCCATCTAGTGTTTCGAATGCGTGTATGAAGGTCTTCAATTTGTTCGTCTGGTATTTCAATTTTAAATGGCGTGATTGTGTTCATTGTTTATCTTTTCAGTTATTGGTGGGGTTCGATTGGGTCGTAGTCCCATAGTTGGGTTTCTTCTTCATCTCCATATAGCAAATATGCTGGGCTGTGTTTTTCAATGTTTCCTGTGAGTCCTCGATACATGCCGAACCCGCATAGTTGTCTGAGCTGTGGGGAGAATGTTGCAACGATTTCAGGCGGAATTCCCAGATGTTGGTTTTCTTGCTGTCGAATAAAACCGGCACAATAGTTCATTGCGACCCCAATTCGGATTTGGTTATCTGTTGTATTTGCTCCGCCTCCGTGCCAGGTGCTTCCATGCCAGATGAGTACTGATCCTTTTGGCATCTCGGCGGGGACGCTTTCAATGTCGCTTTGATCTCCAAAGTAGTCTGGGTTTTGCCACAGATGGCTTCCTGGTACGACTCGGGTTGCTCCATTCTCTTCGGTGAAATCAGTGAGTGCCCACATTGAATTACACACGGTAGCTACGTGAGGTTTTGCTAGTGGCTGTACTTGATCATCTGCGTGAATGACTTGAGCTGTTTCTCCAGGTGCTAGTGATATTGATGCAAGTGATGAAACTAAGCATTGCTCTCCTATTACTCCTTCTATAAGTTCAAGGACTTGAGGTTGGACGGGAATATGTTGCCAGATTTCTCCATGAGCGAGGAGGTTGTATGTTCTCGTTGTTTTGTTTCCTTCAAATCTGTTGTTGTCCGGAGTTCGTTGGAGTCGTATTTCTAGTTTCTTAATCTCATCTACAAGCTCGTCTACAAAATTAAGATCAATAAGATTTTCAACAATGGTGTATCCATCGTCCTGAAGTTGTTGATGATTTTGTGATAGGTCCATTTAGTTAATTTGCCCCACTGCGCTGTCAGGAACAAATCTGATAACTAATCTCTTATCATTGATCATTGCTTGATTGAATTCGTCCCAGTTAGGATGCTGTTTCTTCTGAATGGCGGTAAAGACCTCAGCTAATTCCTTGCATACTGAGTCTTCGGGTTGTTGTGCAGTCTGAGTGATTTCTGCGATTCCGTCAAAGGAGATATATGACCATGTTTCCGATGACGTGATGTGCAGTACTGCTCTGTTATCTCTGAGAAGATTTATAGTTTTTGCTCTTGTTGCCGTAGCGGAGATGCAGAACTTCCCTCCTATAACTGTGTAGGCAATATCTGATGATTGTGGTCTTCCGTCTTTGCGTAATGTGATGAGCACACCATGATGTGTTGTACTTGCCCATGTAATGGCCTTATCTAGATCCATCATTTAATTAGAGCAGATTGTAACTATTGCTTCAATGAGGTTAGTTAGTTTCCATCTTGTCTAAACGTTGTAAAATACGATCGCCGTCAATGCTCTTGAGAATATTTTCATAATTGTCTTTTGGCCCATTCCATTTGAGTTCACTGACTTTTTCAAATGTAGGGGCCTCGTAATCTATTGTCGCAATTAATTTAAACAGTAGGGCTAATTCATAATCAGTATTAAGCGTTTCTGACAGTTTCTGTGAACTCCTCACTTGCATTGCCCATTCCATATGATCGTTAGGGATATTTTCAATATGATGGTAATGGGAGAGTAAAGTGGCCGAAGATTTAGCGCCCCAACCTTTAATTCCGGGGAAACCATCAGCAGTGTCGCCTACCAACCCCAGATAGTCTGGAATTGACTCAGGTGCCACACCAAATTTCTCAATGACTGTTTCGTAGGTTATTCGGAGTTCTTTCCGTCGATCGTATTGAATTATTTTCTCATCCTGAGTGAGACACTGTCCTAGATCTTTGTCTGGAGTGCAAATAATTACTTGCTCAACATCCGGATTAAGTGCTGCTTTACGAGCTGCAGCTCCGAGACCATCATCGGCTTCAAAGTCAACCATTGGGAAAATCATGAACCCCAGTGAGTCTAAAACTTCTTCAAGTAAGTTGAACTGGCCAAGTATGACTGGATCAAGATCGGAACCATCTTTGTAGCCGTCATAAAGTTCATTTCTGAAAGACGTAACCACATGATCAGTTGCTATACCGATATGAGTTGCTCCTTGGTTGACCATAGACAGCATACTGCTCGCAACCGCTCGCACAGCCCCTACTTCCTGACCTTTGCTATTGATATGTGGGGGAGCACCAAAGAAATGCCTAAAGAGTTCGTATGTACCGTCAATAAGATGTATTCGCATGCTTGAATTTTGACTCAAAAGTTTAAGTTCTCTTATTCTTGCACAAGTTCAATCAATGTTCCGAACGATCCCTTTGGATGCACAAATGCGACTGTTGTTCCTCGCGAACCTGGACGTGGCGCTACATCGATCGGCGTTGCTCCAGCTTTAATCATTTCGGCCAACGCTTCCTCGCAGTTATCAACCCGGTAACCAACATGGTGAAGGCCTTCTCCCCTTTTATTGAGAAATTTTGCAATAGGAGAATCTTCTGAGGTGGCTGATGTCAATTGAATGTAGCTATCAGCGACTTTTATCAACGCTTCTTCTACGCCGTCGCTTTCTACTATTTCCCTATGATGAACCTCTGCTCCGAAAGCATCTTTATAATACGAAATAGCTGATTCAAGGTTGTGAACGGCGATTGCGATGTGATCAATTTCGGTAAGTATCATTATTGCTCCAAAGTTTTTTTAACTGTTAGTGTAAATGGTTTCGTGTTTAGCTAGGTTTTATCTGTTGATTGGAGTTTAGATGGAAAATACGGTGTTGCTTTCAGGGGCACGGACCCCTATTGGAAAATTATCTGGATCATTGTCAGGATTTAGTGCAGCTGCTTTAGGCGGAATTGCAATAACGGGAGCTTTAGAGCGAGCAAAAATTGATCCGACTCAAGTCGATTATGTGATTATGGGGCAGGTTCTTCAGGCTGGTACTGGGCAAGTTACTGCTCGACAGTCTGCTGTTGCTGCTGGAATTCCGATGTCGACTCCTGCAATTACGATTAACAAAGTTTGTTTATCAGGCCTTAATGCGATATACCTTGCTGCTCAGATGATTGAGGCTGGTGATGCACAAGTAGTTGTGGCAGGGGGCATGGAATCAATGACAAATGCTCCGTACCTTATTCCTAAAGGACGCGGAGGGTATAGATATGGAAATTCTGAAATTTTAGATGTAATTCAGCATGATGGTTTGTTCTGTGCTCTTGAAAAGGAACTTATGGGCGAAGGAACTGAACGTTATGCAGCCTCTGCTTTCATTGATAGGGATGTCCAAGACCAGATTGCGGCTGATTCTCATACACGTGCTGGTGCTGCAATTTCTGCTGGGACGTTAAGCGAAGAAATTGTTCCTGTATTGATTCCGCAACGTAAAGGGGACCCTATCTCATTTGAGATCGATGAGGGCGTTAGATCAGGAACCGATGCAGCGGGTCTTGCAAAGCTTCGTCCAGCATTTGCTGAGAGTGGAAATATAACTGCGGGTAATGCAAGCCAAATTTCGGATGGTGGCTCAGCAATTGTTGTCGTATCTAGAACTTTTGCCGATAGCCATGGAGTTGATCCTTTGGCAAATCTTATTTCATATGGCCAAGTTGCGGGTCCTGATACAAGTCTCTTGACACAGCCTTCTCGAGCTATCAATCAATCTTTAGATACCGCTGGAATGAGCTTAAGTGATATTGACCTATTTGAGATCAATGAGGCGTTTGCTGCAGTGTCTGCTGCGTCAATGAAGGATTTGGGTCTTTCAAATGACATCGTAAACGTAAATGGAGGAGCTATTGCTCTTGGTCATCCCATTGGTATGTCCGGGAATCGTTTAGCTTTAACTCTGGCTTATGAACTTCAACGTCGAGGTGGAGGAATGGGCGCCGCAGCGCTTTGTGGTGGTGGCGGTCAGGGAGATGCACTTCTTATTAAGGTGTGAGATTATCTCGATTTAGTTAAGAGCTTTGATTCTTCTTTGTGTCATTTGTGTAACAAAGTTTGAGCTTTAAAAGTTGACTAAAGCTGATTTTTCTCGCATTTATTCCTTATTTGACAATATAAATGCCGTAATGTAACATAAATGTAATCTTCGGGATGAATTTCCCCAGATTTTTGCAATTCGCAGAAAAACATTTACTTGTTTTTCCAGTGGATGTGGATATCTGCGTTTAAATTGTCAAATTTTCCCTCCTCCGAAGGCGGCTGACGAACTCACCACTCGTCAGTCACCTCGGCTCTTTTATTCATCTCCGGAGATGTTCCTTCTTCCCTCCAGGGCGCGCCCCAACGTCAATTCGTCAGCGTATTCTAGGTCTCCTCCAACTGGAAGGCCACTCGCTATACGTGATACCTGTATACCGAGGGGCTCAATTAATTTAGCAAGGTACATCGCTGTTGCTTCACCCTCAATATTTGGATTTGTGCATAAAATTACCTCTACAACAGTGTTCCCTTTTAGGCGCTCTAGAAGTTCTCGAATCTTTAATTGTTCTGGGCCTATCCCATCAATGGGATTGATTGCACCCTGCAAAACATGGTAGAGACCCTTGTATTCACGTGTCCTTTCTAAAGCGACAATGTCACGAGGCTCTTCGACAACACAAACAAGACTGCTGTCTCGCTGAGAGTCAGAACATATCTCGCAAATTGCCTCATCGCTCATATTGAAACATGTTTCACAGAATCGGACTTTCTGCTTTGCCTGTTGAATGGCGTCTGCCAAACTAAGAGCGTCTTGTTCGGGAATTTTTATTAAATGGAACGCAATACGTTGAGCAGACTTTGGCCCCACGCCTGGTAGTTTTCCTAGCTCGTCTATTAATTTCTGGAGAGCTGGAGTATAAATACTCATTTAGGAGCCCCTTTTATAATGACAGCAGGGCGCTGAGCCATTATGTCTCCTCATTAATTATCTGTGCACCTGGAAAGCTTTTAGAAATCACGGATAGCTCATCGCCCGCATCTTCAGGAGCGTCCTCTAAAGACTGGACATCTAAAGTTCCAGTTTCCTTGTCAGAGCTAGTTTCATTCTCTTTAACTTTTTCAGATGTATTTGAAGAAGGTTGGAGGATTAACTCAATCTTCCACGCTTTTCCAGTGCGATCTGTAAGAGCATTTACGACTTCATGGACTCGCTCAATACACTTTTGGCGATGTGTTTCATTTGGAGCTGCAAGAAATATAGTTCCATCATCAATTTGTGTGATTGAAAGTTCTTTAAATAGTGCCTTACTTAGACCTTTAAGATTTTGCTTTGATTCATTCCACGCTTCTTCAACTCTTTCATTTCCTTCCTCAGATAACTCGGCAGGAGCGTTCTGTTCAATGATTGGTTCTTCTACTGCCTTGCTTTGAGGAGTTTCAGACACCGGAATTGGTCGGTTCACTTCGGTGCTGGATTGATTGGAAGCAACCTGATTCCCAGACTCCAATTGCTCTATTCGTTCAACTAATGCAGATAGTTCAGTGCTGAGAGTTGGGTGAGTTAATCTTATTAGGGCCACCTCAAGGTCAATACTTGGATCAAAAGATTGTCGCATACCGATAAGAGCTGATCCGATTGTTTCAATTGCGCGTGTCAAAGTAGCAAGTTTTGTTTTTTCATGCAGTTCTTTAGCCTGACTCTTTTGATGATCTGACATGTGTACTGTTGATGACCCTAAACCGATAAGGAACGCATCACGTAATCGGCGGATGAGTGCCTCTCCTATTACTCTGGGGTCTCTACCTGATTGGATTGCATTGCTTAACCCACTAATAACGAGCGAAGGGTCAGCATGAACAATGCCTGAAAGTATTACTCCTACATTGTCATCATCGTGTGGGATTCCACCTGCTGTTACAACCTGTTCTAACGCCGATAGCGTATCTCTGGCCGATCCACCACCGGCTCGTAAGACATAGTTGATCATTTCATCAGAGACTTCTAACTTTGCATCATCGGCGACCCAGCGTATATGTGTTTCTAAATCATCTGCTGAGAGTAACTCAAATTCATAATGCTGTGTTCTGCTTCGAATTGTTGGAGCTACTTTATGTGGCTCTGTCGTAGCCAAGATAAAAACAACATGGCTAGGGGGTTCTTCAAGAGTTTTTAACAATGCGTTTTCTGCTCCGGTAGTAAGCATATGAACTTCGTCAAGAATATATATCTTTGTTTTTCCAGGTGAGCCAAGCGCGACTTTAGATATGAGCTCTCTTACAGCCTCAACTCCATTGTTTGAGGCAGCATCAAGTTCTTGAAGATCATACGAAGTTCCATCTGTGAACGAGGCGCAAGAGTCACATTCACAACATGGCTCACCGCCTTCTTGCAAGTTAATGCAATTAAGTGCTTTACCTAAAATACGTGCGGTACTGGTTTTCCCTGTGCCACGAGGACCGCTGAATAGATATGCGTGTCCGACGCGATTTTCTGTTACAGCGTTCTTAAGTGCCGTGACAATGTGGTCTTGACCGACTAACTCTTGAAATGTTTTCGAACGGTATCTTCGGTATAAAGATTGGTATGCCATCGATCAGATACTAGTTCCCGTCTGAGACATGTGTGGAAGCAATATCAAATCTCTGATGTTTTTTATGATAATCATCCGTTCTTGGAAGCGACGATTAGGTGATCTGCGGCACAACAATGGTTCCGCTGAGAGCTGCTGCCTTCCGACCCTGACTCGGTTCACGGGCACTGTTTGCACAGGACCCAATCGCCACATCCAAAAACGGATGTGTAACTATCGTACCTAATTAATGAAACAATGCATAAAAAAACATTACTTTGCTTTCAGTGTCATGAAGGTTGCAATGATAGTTTTCATGACTACCCTAAATAATCTCTTGTTAATTTCAAGTGACTTTTAGGAGGAGTGCGAGAGCGGCCGAATCGGCACGCTTGGAAAGCGTGTGTGGGGAAACCCACCGTGGGTTCGAATCCCACCTCCTCCGCGCAGTAATTTTATTTTATGGAATCGTAAGCAGCTTCGAGGATGCTGAGACCGCGTGTATCTCCAACAACTGATTGCATCATTTTGTTCATCATGTAGCTAACCGTTAGTCCGTTATCAACATCATTGACAATCAATGATCCTCCCCAACCTCCCCAAAAGCATACTTTTCCATCTTGAGGTAAGAACGGAAATTCTTCATTGGGTAAACCGTAACCCATTCCAAACCGGAGAGGCATCAGTAAGACAAGGTCAGGTCCATGCGATTGTTCATCAAAGATGAGATCTATCGTTTTTTGTTTTAATAGTTTCACACCGTTCATCTCTCCACCGTTGCTTATGAGACCTTGAATCATTGCAACAGATCTTGCATTTCCATGCCCGTTTGCTGCTGGAACCTCAGCGGTTCTCCACCAATTTTCCCAAGCGGATTCATCGTCTGGGATTGGGTTCATGAAGGTTTTCATCGCAACTTTGCCGCTAATTCGATATTTCCCGAGTGATTTTGTAAATTCCTTTACGTGATCGCTTAACTCCTCTTTGGGGTAAATAACGTTTGATACACGATGGAATTCACTTTCAGCCAGTCCAATATGGAAGTCCGCTCCTAAAGGATCTGCTATTTCTTCTTTAAAGAATCTACCGATTGACATTCCGGTAATTCTTCTGATCACTTCACCGACAAGGTGACCTTGGTTGAGCATGTGGTAGCCGGAAGCGGTTCCGGGTTTCCACCATGGCTTTTGCCCTGCAAGAATTGCAGTTGACTTTTCCCAATCACATACCTCCCTCATTGAGATTTTCTTACCCCAACCTGAAAGTCCTGAGGTATGCGACATTATGTGACGGACCTCAATGTCTCCTTTTCCTTTTGCTTTGAATTCCGGCCAATAGTCTGCAACAGGTTTGTAAAAGTCCAACTCTCCCCGATCAGCAAGAACAAGTGCTGATATGGCCATCATTGTTTTAGTTGTTGACCAGACATTGGTTATTGTGTCTCTTTCCCATTCTTGGGTTCTCTCTTCGTCTTTGTGTCCTGCCCAAATATCTACCACTAACTCTCCGTTGTGAACGACAGCTGCTGAGGCGCCTATTTCTCCTGGGTCAGCAAAATTGCGTTGCAAAGCCTCAGAAACTGCCGCAAACTTCTCATTAACAAATCCATTAATTTGTGTCATTTCATTCCCCTTATTACACGAAGAATAGTCGTGCTTTTTGAGAAGTTTAAATCTCTGCTTAAGATTGCGGTATGAGATTTAGACCGACTTTTATGAATTCTCGAATTAATCTTGAAAAGAAGCTACGTAGACAAGAATTGAAGGTAGCTCGCACTGCCGGCCTGATCAATCAGGATCTGCGGTCGAAGATAGAAAAAATCGAAGATCTAGAAGCTATCCGCAGACTGAAAGCTGCATATTGCGATGCTTGCGATGATGATCATAATGGGGACTCAGTTTCGGCATTGTTTACCAAAGGAGGCACGTGGCAGCAATCTGGTCAAACGGGGCAAGCTGATTCACGGGTGCACGTTGGGAGGAAAGAAATAGCCGACTTTATGTATGGTTTGCGTAACGCCGGCTTTATTGTTCGGTCAAGTCATATCGTAACGAATCCAGTTATTGAGATTTCGGGTGCCTCAGCGTCTGGGAAGTGGAAGTTTTTGATGCTTTATACGCATGTAGATGGGACTTTTCATAGAATCATCGGTCGGTATGAAGACACTTATGCAAAAGTTAAAGGCGAGTGGTACTTTGAGTCTCTGCTAGCCATAGTAGAAGAAAACGGTATTTACCTGACTGCGAGCCCTAATGACTGATGAACAATTGATGTTGATAGCTATTGAGGAAGCAAAATTGGCAGAGGATCATGGTGATGTACCTATCGGAGCGCTCGTGGTTCTGCAAGGGGATATCGTCTCCAGCCGTCATAATGAACGAGAATTGCAGAATGATCCCACCGCACATGCGGAAGTACTAGCTATTCGAGACGCAGCGAGGAAATTAGGGAGCTCACGCCTTGATGGTGCGACTTTGGTCTCAACGCTTGAGCCCTGCCCAATGTGTGCTGGAGCAGCTTTAAGTGCAAGAATTGGTCGGGTTGTTTTTGGTGCTGAGGATCCAAAAGCTGGTGCATTGGGAAGTTTGTATCAATTAGGTAGCGATCCCCGTTTAAATCATGAATTCGCTGTGACGCCCAGAGTATTACAGGAAGAGTGTGGTGCTCTGGTATCAAGGTTTTTCAGTACTAAACGTGACTAATGACCACGAGAAATTTCTATTAAAGTGCGGTTTATTCTGAACTGTCAGGCAACATATTCTTGTGACTGATTTTGACATTATCGTGATTGGTGGTGGTCCTGCGGGAGCTGCTACTGCTATCCAAGCAGCTCGTGGTGGTGCAAGAGTAGCGATCTTTGAAAAAGCTTCTGAAGGCCGCGACAAAGTATGCGGTGATGGATTGACTCCGAGAGCTATAGCTGCTTTACAAGATTTAGATATAAACATAGATGGAGTTCATAAGATTACAGGCTTGCGAATGATAGCTGGAAAAACGCGTAGGGAACTTAAGTGGCCTGGAGGTGGGAGTTTCCCGTCATATGGAGCCGTTTGGACACGCAAAGAACTGGATTCGCATCTTCTTGAAAGCGCAACACAAGCAGGTGCAAAGATTTTCTATGAAACAGAGGCCCTACCAAATTTCAGTGGCGAGAGGGTAACCGGAGTTAGCTCTGGATCAGATACGTGGTCTGCTGAATTAGTCGTAGCAGCATCTGGCGCACCGGGGAAAGTTGCGAGAATGCTTGGGACTGAAAGAAAAACAGATGAACCTTATGGGATAGCAATTCGTACTTATGTCGAGAGCCCACGACATGCTGATGAGTATCTTGAAGCTTCTCTTGCGATGAGAGATTCTAATGGGACCCCAATACCTGGCTACGGGTGGATGTTCCCAACAGGAAATGGAACAGTCAATCTTGGCGTGGGCGCTCTTTCAACAATGAAGGGTTTTCGGAAGCTTAATTTAAACACGTTATGCGATATCTACAGAGATCTAATCGCTGATGAGTGGGAAGTAGGACCATATTTAGAAAAACCCAGAGCTTGGCGTTTACCAATGACTGCGCAGAAGCGTCACGGTTCAGGTTGGGTTGCAGTAGGAGATGCAGCAGGTCTCATAAATCCCATGAATGGAGAAGGAATTGATTACAGTCTGGAATCCGGCATGCTTATATCCGACTTATTTCTACAGAACCCGTCAACTGCTACTACAGAATATGACAGGATCATAGGGGAAAGATTCGATGGTTTCCTAAGAACTGGTCGGCGCTTTTCGTATTTGATAGGGCACCCACTTATCCTTCGATCTGGCTTACGCGTCGCCGTAGCAAATCAATTTATGGCAAACATGACACTACAAGTCATGGGAAATCTTGTTGACAATTCAACTCCTGGAGCTGCAGGAAGGGTACTACGAATAGCAGATAGAGCTTTAGCAACCGCGGATCCAATCCTGAGGAAAACACGAGCAAAACAAAATTAACTTTGGCGGAAGGTGTGGGATTCGAACCCACGGTGACGCAAAGCGCCACAACGGCTTTCGAGGCCGCCCCATTCGTCCGCTCTGGCAACCTTCCGAAGCTGAGCGTAGACAGACTACCTGAAAAATACTGGTTTTGTTAATTAAATACTTAGAGACTTGGAGGAAACAGCTGCTTTATATCGCTCGTTCCCCTGTCACTTCGTATAATTCAATAATGTTGCCAAAAGGATCTCTTCCATAAATGGCAAACGAGTTTCCTAGATCAACGGGTTCTTGGTGGAAAGTCATACCTGCGTTACTCAAACGTACGAATTCGTCATGAATATTAGTTACTTGCAAAGCTATATGAGCAATTCCATGATTTGCTGGTGAGTAATTAAAGCTCTGCGCCTCAGGCTTAGGTTTTATATATTCCCAAAGCTCTAAATATGCGTTGCCAGCCTTGAGCATTTGAACCTTTGCATGAGTTCTCTCTAGACCAATAACCTGATCCGCCTGCTCTCTATCTCCGAACCAACTATTGGAAAATACTTTTTCAAATCCAAGAATCTCATGATAAAAGCCAACTGCTTCATCTAAATCAGGTACCGATATTGCAACATGATGAATTCCTGTGATCACTTTACCAACCTAGCTTGATTGTTTAGGTAGTTGAAATTACATGCACAAACCATGTCAAATACATACACTTATCACTAGGAGATTTTTTTGCAGTGAAGAATATTGTTTTAACTGGGTTTATGGGGACCGGTAAGAGTTCTGTGGGTAAGGAATTATCGACGATACGTAACATTCCGTTTATAGACACCGACGAAGAGATAACAAAAAAATTTGGGCCAATCAGCGAATTGTTTGAAAATCATGGGGAAGAATATTTCCGGAAATGTGAACGTGAAATTACTTTACAGGTAGCTAAGACGTCAGAAGTAGTTATTGCTACTGGAGGAGGTGTCGTCATGGATCCTGACAATATTAAAGCTCTGGAAGCCTCAGGAGAGATTATTTGCTTGACAGCGAATCCAGAAGAAGTCGTAAATCGCTTAACTAGCGCTGGAGAGGTTGGGGTTCGGCCACTACTTGATGTTGACGACCCCATTAATGCAATTTCGACATTATTGGCTATCCGTGAAGACGTTTACAAACAATTTGCGCAGTTTGACACTGTTGGGAAATCTCCTACAGAGATTGCTCACGAGATAGATGACTTTCTTAATGCCAAGAACTAAATATCATTAACCTGCGATATAAACCTTAAGTCTGTAGTGAGTGACAGTTTCAGTCCAAACCATACAATCGTACAAACTGTTATAGTTGCTGACCCAAGAATCATATACATGACTATTAGCTGGAGGAGTACAGCATCCATTGGTTCAATACCTGCCAATAACAAACCAGTCATTGCTCCGGGTAAAGCTATTAAACCAACAACTTTTGTTCGTTCTATTTGTGTGGTTATGGCAGTTTTAATGATTTGAGGTGCGAAGAATTTAGTGAGAATTGATTTATCACCTCCTAATGCAAGCAAGGATTCGGCCTCCAAGCGACGAGTGGTCAATTGTATATTCAGTTGTTGAACCGCAAGAACTGCCGAAGGAACAATATTTCCGATCGTAATACCCGAAACCACCACGATATTAATAGGTGTGTAATCGATGACCGAGAAAAGGAATACGACACTTACAACCATTGCAATTGAAGTTGTAATCGCAACTAGGGCAACTAGCGGTAGTCTTTTGACAGTTGGTACACGCCTACGAATAATTTCAGTAGCTAATAAGACCATAAAGGTCACCCAGAGCCATGACCAGAGTTCTGCGAACTTATGATCAAAAATAGCTGTGAAGAGGAGACCTACTGCAAATAGTTGTAACGTAGCTCTTAGAGATGCGATAAATACTGACTTTTGAATATGCAATCTGAGCAAAAGAGAGAGTAATGGTGTTACGACAACAAGTGATAATGAAAGGGTGAACTCTAACCAACTGATATCGACAATTTGTTGGTCATATAATGAGTTGGTTTTTTCTGCAACCACGAAAAAGATCACCTGTAACTCTGTCCTCCATCAACGAAATAGGTATGGCCAGTCATGAAACTTCCTCCATTGGATGCTAAGAGAAGCGCCATTAAAGTCATTTCCTCTGGATCAGCCGCCCTTCCGAGTAAGGAAGCCTTTGCTGATGCTTCCTGAAATGTTTCTGGCATAGCTCTGACCATGTCAGTATCTACTGTTCCAGGAACCAACGCATTGACGCGTATACCGCTTGAAGCGAGCTGAGCGGCCATTGAACGAGTCGCTGCTTCTAATCCTGACTTAGCTACGGGGTACAGTAAGTGGTGGGCTGCGTACATATAAGCTGCGTTACTGAGAACATTAATAATGGAGGCTCCGGTGCTCTTTTCAAGATACGGAAGAGCATGCTGGACGAGAAAAACAGGGCCACGGAGATTTGTGTTCATGGCTTTTTCCCATGCTTCAGGTGTTATTTCACCAACGCCTTTCATCAGCGGATTTGCGGCATTATTCACTATGATATCAATCCCACCGAACACCTTGTCAGTTGCGAGAACGAGTTCCTCAATATCATCTAGGTTTCCCATGTGAGCTGCTATGGGATGCGCAGTTCCTCCAGCTTCAATTATTTCTTCAGCAGTGTCTCGGCAGCTATCAATTTTTCTACTTGTGATGACAACTTTCGCACCATGGTCGGCGAATGTTTTTGCAATAGATCTTCCTATTCCGCGGCTGCCTCCAGTTACTATCGCTACTTTGCTGGTTAAGTCTAATAATTCTCCAGATGAAGTCGTCATGTTGAAGCTACCTCTACAACTGTTCTTATCCCTCTTGTTTCGCGCACATTTTCGAATCCTAAATTGATTTCATCTAATGAAATTCGGTGGCTAATCATTCCATCAAGATCAAGCTTTCCTGATTTCCATAAGTTCACGAAGCGAGGAATATCTCTTTGAGGATGACAATCCCCTAAAAGCGAGCCAATTATCTTTTTGCCCATTGTTGCTAACATAACGGGAAGAATAGGAACAGTTGCCAGTGTTGCGTCAACACCCACAATAATCGTGCTTCCTCCTATTCTTGATGCATTGATACAGTCATCTACTAGCGCTGCCACCCCAGCTGCTTCAAATGCATAGTCAACTCCTATATTTGCGGTTGCATCCATAACTCTTGGAACTAGTTCATCGCTTAAAGGGTCTATTGTATGAGTGGCTCCAAAATGCAAAGCGGCTTCCCTTCTCTCAGCAACTGGGTCAGAAACTATTATCTTTTCTGCACCCGCTATTCGAGCACCTTGCACTATTGATATTCCTATGCCCCCAAGACCTGTAACAAGTACAGTTGACCCAACCTCAACCTTTGCACTGTTGAACACAGAACCAACGCCTGTTTGAACTGCACATCCAATGACACAAGCAATATCGAGAGGCGTATCTTGGTCAAGTTTAACTACTGCAGATTCCGGAACAATTGTCTTTTGAGAAAAGCCTGCAACTCCTAAACCTCGGTGAACACATTGACCTTGATTAGAAAAAGGTGAGGTTCCATCCGGACGCAATCCACTAGTAAAGCTTTGTGCTTCTACACATGCAGTGGGTTCAGCGCGAGAACACCAATAACACTGGCCACAGAAAGCGAGGGGGGTCAGCATGACTTTATCTCCAGGAGCAACTGAGGTAACGTCCCGACCTACTTCTTCAATAGTTCCAGCTGCCTCATGGCCAAGGATTACGGGAAGTTGTCCTGCGCCGCCAAGATCCAGCATCGATAAGTCACTGTGACAAATTCCGCAATGAGATACTTTAACCATGACTTCTCTTGATCGAGGTTCTTCAATCTCAATTTCTTGAATATTGATTGGGAGGTTTGGTTGGGTAAAAACAGCTGCTTTCATTAAATTCTGATCCTTTGGTATTGCTCTACGTTATGTGAATTATTACTTATTGGAAAGACTGGGATATGCAGTTACCTCGCTAACCACCCACCGTCAATTGCGATAGTTTCTCCGGTGATATAGCTTCCTGCGTCAGACGCAAGTAAGAGCATTGCTCCGTCTAATTCATTAACTTCCCCAGGGCGACGCATGGGCGTATTTCGCTCGATCCATTTTCTTCCGCTTTCGCCCGCAATCATTTCATCAGTTAATTCGGTACTTATATATCCGGGAGCTATTGCGTTTACCCTGATACCGTGTCGAGCCCACTCTAAAGCAAGTTCTCTTGTTAGATTGATAAGTCCCCCCTTGGCAGCTGTGTACCCTGGTTGATTATTGGGGGATGATCC
>CEPL01039910.1_pt1 | contig 15941 bp, 12 predicted proteins | sample 530541 | NCBI WGS metagenome assembly CEPL01 (sample SAMEA2620339, study PRJEB7988) | marine metagenome | biome: marine biome (ENVO:00000447); feature: surface water layer (ENVO:00002042); material: "saline water (ENVO:00002010), including plankton (ENVO:xxxxxxxx)" | depth 5 m
CTACAAGAAAAGGGTCAACCTATTGAAGAAGTATTAAAAAAATTCCACGAAGCGTATATGTTTTGCAACGGTCTGGTAGCACATAATATGGATTTTGATGAAAAGGCTATTCAAGTTTCCATGGAAAGATATAGAATTACTCTTATGGATAAATATCCAGAAGTATTTAATTGCTTTCAACCTATGTATGAAAAAATTCATCATATTGATAGATACTGCACTATGAAAAAAGGAACCGACCTTTGTAATATTGTTTTACCAGAAAAAGATGGTAAGCCTGGAAAAAAGAAGTGGCCCAAACTCAACGAACTTCATAGTCAACTCTTTCCTAATGAAACTGTAGATGGATTTCATAATTCTATGATTGATGTGTTGGCCTGTTTACGATGCTATTTAAAAATGAGACATAACTACGAAAGCGGCTCTTTAATAACTGCTTAAAATGAAAAATAAATTATTTTATAAAAGTAACTTATTTTTTTTTATTCTTTTTCTTTGTTTGCTTTTTAGAATTTTTAGGTTTACATTTGTGTATAGAACATTTTGATTTATCTACATCACAACAACAGTCTTTCTCTTTATGATAACACTTCTTTGTTAATTTTATCTTTTTTGATGTTATAATTGGCACATAATTTTTTTTTCGTGAACTCTTTTTACTTTTTACTTTTTGTTTTTTACCACCAGTTGAACCAGGAGGTAATTTTCCTGATTCATCTTCTTCCATATCACTATCTGTATTATGTCCTGAGGACGAACGACTAAGAATAGAATACGAAGGAACACGATGTAATAGTCTTGGTCCTCTTCCTGGACTTCCGGGTCCTCTTTTTGGATATGATGTATTTGGAGAAACAGTAAGAGAACCAGGCTGAGAATCTGGTAGAGTTGTTGTGCCGCTTACATTACTGGAGGGTGTTGACCTTGTTATACCTTGATTTGGTGTGTAAAAACGAGGTTCACGTGGAAGTCTATCTGGAGTTCTTGGAGTTCCTTGTGTAGAAAATTCAGGGTCTGTTCTTTGACTATCAATATTCTGATAATAAGGACTTGTTGCTGCAATAACCCCATCATAGTTTGGGTCATATTCTACATCCATAGGCTCCGACTCAGATGGTTGTTGCAAAGTTAATTTAAAAACTGGTTCCACGTCTTTTTTTGTATATTTTCTAACATCTCCAGCAGGAATAGATTGAAAGGGTATCTGTTTATTTCCTGTATCCATCTGACCAGTAAGTAATTGCATATCATAATCATTTGGTTCTATCTTGCTAACAACTTGCATATTTTCATTATTATTTTTATCTGTTACATTTGGATTATATTGATTTAAACGATTATTATTCATACCTCCTATATATATACTAATATCTTTAAATAATAAATGAATGTAGGTAAAACCATAATCTTGATTTAATTTATTAATTGAATTTAAAATCAAATTACATTTTTCAACTTCTAAATCTATACCGGGCACGTTATATGTAAAATTAATTTTATGAGTATTATTTCGTAACATATTATTTATTTCTTCTTCATTAAATTCTGAATTAATAATGTTTCTATCTAAATTATATTGAATAATTTCTATTATTCCAATAGCTTGTCCTAATTGGTTTGATGTTAAATATCCATAAATAGATAATATAATTCCTCTTTCATTTTCATTATCTAATGGATTATTTTTATATGCTATAAAATAAGAACGTCTTACTCTCGTATCTTGTAAAAGAACATCTGAAATTAATTTACATAACTCATAACTATTATTATCTAACGGTAATTTTATCAAAGGAATACTCCAATACTTATTATCTATTTCTCTGGTAAGCATAGCAGTTAATTTATATACAACACTATTAGTTCTATCAGAAGGAAAGGATATTATAGTTTGCCTTTCATAATCTGGTATATTATCATTTATATATGGAATCGCAATATATGGATTTATATTTACCATTAACATATAATATATACGCAATAGCTCTTCATCATAATTTATAGGAAATTTTTCATCGTTGAATGGGTTTCTGTAAAAACATATATTATATAATCTTAATGCTACCTCTTTATCATATATAGCTGTATTCAATATTTCATTATACAAATATAATGTATTTTCACTCTCAACTGGTTTATAATATTTATTATAATTTAATAATAAAGGTGTCTTCATACTGCGGTCAACTTGATTTGTTTCACTATCAACTCTAAGAGTGGCTCTACAACAAAATATACGAAAATATACATTATTATTTAAATCTTCTTCATTAATAATACCATTTTCCATTTTTTTTAATAAAAATGTATTAGCCATTCCAAATATTTTTTGCCAAGGTTGTTGTTGTCCCAATTCAAAATATGTTTCAATATGGTTTTCTGGACTTTCATTTATTATATTTACATTAGGAATACTGCTTGCATTTAAATTATTAAAATGAACGATATGTTCTAAATTTGTGGTTGTATATCTTACTTTTTCCTTTCCCTCGTTATCTGTATAGTTACTTTCTTCTACAGTAGCAAAATATAATCCCATTCTTTCAGACATCATTCTATCATTATTAAATTTATCGGAATCTCTAAACTCAAATAACATAGGAGGAAGGTTTATATTTGTAATATAACCATTTGAAAAGTCTTGTTGATCTCTCAAACACACTTCTGTATTTATTGTCCTAAATAAATCAAACCCATTCTCCTCATCTGAATTAAATAATTTTTCATTTACCTCATCAGCATACGCAGATAAATTAACACCCGTTGATATCCAACCCAAATTTTTAAATATTACATCTTCAACTGAATAATAATACCTATTTTCACTTTGATTTGATTCTATACCATGACAACTTATAACAAATACATGTCTTATTTTTCTAGTATCATCTTCATCTATTTCCATTATTTCCATTTTAAAATCTCTATCGGTAATATTAGTAAAATTTCCTATATCAAAATTATTACTCATTTTATATAATATAGATTTATATAAAATTGCACTTATTTTATCTAATTATCCAGAACACATTTCACATATTTCATCCTCCGTTTCACCAACTAAACTATCATTTCTTGTTTTTTCAGGCTCAATTGTAAACTGTTGTGCTTGATGTCTTGCTCTTCTTCGTAAATAATATATACCTGTTTTTAATCCCTTCGACCAGGAATAAAAATGCATAGATGTTAAAGTATTATAATTTGGGTCTTCCAACCATAAATTCAAGCTTTGACTTTGACAAATATAAGCTCCACGGTCTGCTGCCATATCAATTAACATCCTCATAGGCAATTCCCACACCGTTTTATATTTTTCACGAATATTTTCAGGAACCATTTCCAACTGTTGAATACTTCCATTATTTGCAATAATATTATTTTTGATTTTTTCATTCCATAAATCTATTTCCATCAAATCCTTCATTAAATATTTATTAGCTAATACAAACTCTCCCGCCATCGTTCGACGACTATAAATATTACTTGTGATTGGTTCTATACATTCATTATTTCCAAGAATTTGTGATGTTGAAGCTGTTGGCATCGGAGCCAATAACAAAGAATTACGAATACCATATGTCATAACACTTGTTCGCAACTCCTCCCAATTATATCTTGCACTCGGTTTTACATTCCACATATCAAATTGAAAAATTCCCTCTGACATCGGTGAACCTTCAAACGTGCTATAACTGCCTACCGTCTTCTTCTTTTCATCCATCGCCTTCCAAAGATTCTTTTCAAAATCATTAAAAATATCATATACAGAAGTATCTATTACTGTTTTTGTATACCTTTTTTCATTTACTATATTATATCTTGAAATAGCTATTTCATTAGAAGTTTCCAAGGAAGCATGATAAATCGTTTCAAAAATATCCTTATTTAATTTTTGTGCCTCCTCACAAGTAAATGAGTAATTCATTTTAAAAAACGCATCTGCCAATCCTTGCACTCCAATACCGATTGGACGATGTCTCATATTACTTCGCAAAGTCTTTTCCGTTGGGTAAAAATTCACATCTATGATTTCATTCAAATTATATGCTACTATCTTGGTAATCTTATGAAGCTCATCAAAATCAAAATATGCCTTCCCATCTTCATCTGTCTTTGCAAAATTGGTTAATGATATACTTGCCAAATTACATACTGCTGTCTCCTTTTCATCAGAATATTCTACAATCTCACTACACAAATTACTTGATTTAATTGTTCCCAAATTCTTTTGATTGGACTTTTTATTACACGCATCTTTATATAACAAATAAGGTGTTCCCGTTTCCATCTGTGCGTCCAATACTTGAAACCACAAGTCACGTGCGTTTAATGTCTTTTTTCCTCGTCCCTCTTTTTCATATTTCTCATACAATTTCTTGAATTCTTCGCCATAAACCTCGTTCAAACCGGGACACTCATCGGGACACATTAACGTCCAATTACCATCGGTCTTTACTCTCTCCATAAAGAGGTCTGGAGTCCATAAGGCATAAAACAAATCACGTGCTTTTAATTCTTCATCACCATGATTTTTTCTCATTTGCAAAAATAATTCTATGTCTGCATGCCAAGGCTCCAAATAAATTGCAAAACTACCGTTTCGTTTTCCGCCTCCCTGGTCAACGTACTTTGCAGTATTATTAAACACTTTTAACATCGGCACAATACCGTTTGATGTTCCATTAGTGCCCCTAATTTGACTACCAGAAGCACGGACATTATGAATATGCAATCCAATTCCGCCAGCCCACTTTGAAATCATAGCACAATCCTTTAATGTATTATAAATACCTCCGATGCTATCATCTTCCATCGCCAATAAGTAACACGATGACAACTGTGGTTTTGGTGTTCCTGCATTATATAATGTTGGAGTTGCATGTGTAAAATACTTCTGAGACATATATTCATAAGTCTCCAGAGCCTTTTCTATGTTATTTTTATGAATTCCTAAACTTACACGCATCCACATATGCTGTGGTCTCTCTATAATATTATTATTAATCTTCATTAAATATGCTCTCTCTAACGTCTTAAAACCAAAATAATCAATCAAGTAATCTCTTTCAAAATCTATGGCTTTTTCTAACACCTCCTGGTGCTTTTCTACTAAATCATACATTTCTTTTGTTACTATTGGACTATGAACTTTATGAATATCTGTATTATTATATAGCTTTTTAGTTACTTCAAATAAAGAACTATCAGTATTTTTATGATGATTAGATATAATTATTCTTCCAGCTAATACATTATAGTCCTGATGAGTTGATGCAAGAGAAGCACACTGCTCTGCAGACAATTCATCTATTTTTGTTGTTGAAATTCCTGAATACAACTGGTCTATTACCTTCATAGCAAGACTTGAATAATTTATTTTAATATTACATTCTTGACCTATCGTTCTTATACGTTTCATAATCTTATCAAAATGAACGTATTCTTTCTTACCATTTCGCTTTGTCACGTAAATCTCTTCTTCGTCAGCCATACTATTAATTATATAGAGCTAATAATTCTATATAGTTTTTATATTTATATATTTCTGATTCTAAGAACTATCATCACTCATAGCAAGTAAACATTTTCCTGGTGAGTCTGTATTGTCTATAGATGGCTTTCTTTTTTTACTTGCTCTGTGCTCGTAACCATCTACTCTTTCTTTTTCAATAATATTCCATACATCTTTTATTAATGGCAAACTCTTTTCAAACCACGGCTTATTTCTTTTTACAAATACACAAGACAGTTCATCCAAATACCAATAATTTATTTCACTAATATAAAAGTTCTCATTATCCTCTTTTATACATTCTATTTGACTTTCTATTTCTTCAATCGTTCCTTCTGTTAATATCCTATGCACTAACTTATTTTTATTATATACGAGAACCTGTTCATTACTACTTATATCACAAGGTTTAAATATTGGCATTAACACTACCACTATTCCATAATATTCATGTTCATTACACTTTTCTATATATTCTTCTTGGTTCTCAAACTCTTTTATTCTTGTTTCTACAAAATCACAAGACTCTAAATTACAAACTTCCATTTGTAACTGCATTTGAACCCAATATTCTTTCTTTGGAACACCTGTTATCTCACGATTAAATATATTCTTAATTTCTAACATTCTTCCATATCTCATACTTGTTGGGTCTACATTTATGCCATCTGGAGATGCACCTATATAAGGATAGTTGATATGTTTAATGCATCCAAAATCTTGTATTTTGGTATGAAACATCTTCTCATAAATTAAAATCGTAATTGGCTCATATTTTATACCCCAAAATAAAGGTCCACTTTGTAATCCATCTCCACTTATTTCCTCGAAGGGTTTGCACTTTTCATAAATTAAACTATTTACTTGCGACTCTGTTCCAAACACCTTCCACAAATTACTTGCGGTAATTAAATTATATCGGAATTGATACCATTCTCTTGTCTTTTGTTCTGGCTGTTCTTGCATTTCTAAAAACTCTATTTTATTTTTTAATTCCTCTTCACTATCTTGATATACATCTTCAAAAGTTATGGAATTAGAACGCTTTGGTATTCTATTAAATTGAAAATAGTTCTCAACACTATCTTCTACCAACTCATTTATATCTTGTTCTAATATTTCCAAATCTTCTTCACTTGATAATTCAATTCCATTTAACATATCATAATAAACAAGAGAACTTATAGACGAAATCATTTCATCTTGAAAATCATCATTAAAAAAATATACAATATTTTCCTCCATATAGTTTTCTATTAGTTCTCCGATTGTTTCTTGCATATCTGCTATCTCATCTTCATTTAAATTAACAGTCATAGTTTAAATGAAATTCCTTATATTCATATACTGATTGTTCTATATATTTTCTTCAATTGTTTTCTTTTTAGGAGTTAATGATTTTAGTGTGGATACTCGTTTTGCATCACTTGATTTTATAGTATAGTTTTTTGTATTTTTATTAAAAAATAAGTTGGGTATATTTGTAATTAATTGCGTTTCTTTATTATACTGAACATCTTTTGTTCTATTTAATTTATTCTTTTCCAAACAGGTTGAAAAAAAGGATTTTAAAGCTTTTATCTCTTTTACAGGCAAATTATGCTCTTTACCATATTTCTCTGCATAAGAATGCAATATTTGGCGCTTTACATTCTTATCAAGTTTAACCCAGCTTTCCGTTTTATTATATTGCCTTTCTTGTTCTAATAAAGAGTCAATATTATTTAATGTGATTTCTTCGTTGTCTTGATTGGTTTCTTCTTGTTTTAAATTCATAATAATAGTTATTTCTTTAAATATTATCATGAAATATGTTTATTTCCTTTTTTTATAATTTATTTTATTGCTTGTTTATCAATAACCACTTCTTTCATTACGTTTTTTATAATTTTTTCATCTTGTTTTTCTTGATTTTCTATATCTCCTAAGGAATGCAAAGATATTTTTATGTATTCTTCATTTTCTTTTGTATTCATATCACAAAAATTTGGATTTTCTTCTTGCCAAGCTGGTAACATTTCCAAATTTTTATCCTGAATTTTTTGTATTGTTTTCTTAATTTTGCTACCAGATTTTGTTTCTTTTTCCCATTTGTTCTCATCTTTTATATACATCACTTCTCTTTTTGCATCTGTGCAGTGTATTGGTCTTTCCTTTTCATCCAAATCTCTTAATGCCTTTACAAAAATACGACTAATTCCATCTACATACCCTAATCTTCCTGTTTCCTGTAAATCTGTTATAGATAATTGCAAAGAATTAATAAAGTCTGTTATATTTAATGCATCTTTACAGTGTTCGTTTAAAAATACTTGTAAATTAAACGTATTATTCACATTATTGTTAATTGTGTTATTATTATTAACTGTTTTTATTTCTTTTGACACTTCTATCAGTTGATTTTGTAACTCATCATTACGTTTTCGTTCTTCTACTAACATATCCACTATTTCGTGATTTTGTTTTAAAATCTCGTTGATTGTTTCATTTGAAACACCTTCAAATTTTATTTCTTTTTTTCCATCATTTTCTTTTAAATTATTTTCATCAGCATTAATGGTTTGAGGTGTATCATTATTTTTTTCTAATTTCTTACATATTTTTTGATGATTATATAAGCTTTGTCGGTGTTTATAATTCATTCCACATTCACACGAAAATGGTTTGGAACTATTTGGAACCTTTTTGTCAGTATTTTTGTAAGTATTGTAAGTATTTTTATGTTTTGCTGTCAATAGGTGTCTTTCATATTGAGATTTTCGCTCGGTAGAATAGTTGCATTTTTCACAGAAAAATTTTGGAACTTTTTTTTCATTATTTAGTTCCATTTTGTAAGTATAAAATACTTACATAAAAAGTTCCTAAATCCTTTTTTTACAAAAGTATAAAAAATTTTTCAGTAACAACTAATGCATTAAAAAATTGGTGTTTACAGCAGTTTCAGGCAAAATTCATTTTTTCGTTTTTTTTATTTCAAATTTCAAAATCGTTTTTTTAAAATTGGACATTTTAAAAATGTCCATTTTCAAAAATCAACCTGAAGTTTTTTACTAAAAAATATTCATCTTTTTTAAATATGATAGATTATATCATAGATGTTGTTTATATACACACCATAATGCAGTAAGAGTATATCAAGTTTATATTTTTAACTAGAAAAATATAAAAAATACGAGAACATCTTAAAAATAAGAGGACAATTCTGATTTATTTGGGCCGTTTACATGAATAAAACAAGGAATTCTATCTTTATAATTTCCTTTTTGTCCGTCATAACTGTAGAAATCCATATTCATATTGTATGTGTTTAAAAATAGTTTATTATTGTAATCAAGAGTAATAAGATTAGGATGTTTAAAATATTGTAAAGTCCAATATAACTGGTCATCGTGTTGGTCGTTATATTCATATTCAAGAATACACTGTTTAATAGCCCAAACATAACCGATATATAGGCCACTATTTAAATATGAAAATTCTTTGTCTCTAATAGTGTATTTAATGGCTTGACTGGGGTCTGGATTACATTCAGTTTCAGCTCCAAAAACGATAGGGTGGTCAAATTCATAAAATTTTTTTAATATTTCTGAGTGGTTGCTGCAGTAGATAACATCGTAAGCGTCAGTAAATAAAATAACATCATCGTTATTTAGAGGTTGATTTAAAAGGAAATCTTTAACTTCTTTGAGTTTGATACCAAAGTTTCCTTTTGCATTCCATCCGATAGGTCTATTTTCTTGTGTGCCTAAAACATAGATATCTTCTTTATTTTCTTGCACTTTTTGCTTAATTTTTTCAAGCACAATATGAGGTTTGGTGGCAATAGTAATATAATAAAGTTTATTCATAATATGTGAATATAAATATGTTTATATTTTTTCAATTTATTCTTGATATATTATATTATGGTAGTAGACGAAGAACAAAAATTAGAATTATATAAAGTAAAAATGGATAATGAAGATAGGAAAAATACAATAAAAAAGACGAAAACCTATTTTGAAATATGTAAAAGAAATATAAATTCAGAAAAAAAGAAAAAGTTTGAAATAAATGAGCGTTTATTAGAAACAGATTTGAAAAAGAAGGTGTTGTTAGAATTAAAATATCACGAGTTAACAAGTAAAATAGGATGGATACAAATATCTATCATAGTAGCATCAACAGCGATTACATTTATTCAAACAGCAGATGGTGTATTTGAATTTCCTGAATCATATATAGCAACTGTAGTATCAATAAGTTTATCAACGTATGTAGCGTTAATATTGGCAATTTCAAGATTTTTCAAATTTGATGAATTGAAAGAGCAAATAGTGAATGTATTATCAACATTTGCTCTGTATATAAATAAATTAAAAATAAGAAAGCAAATATTAATAGACCATAATTTTGATTATTATAAAAGAGATATAGACTATGAATATAATGAATGGAATAAATTAAAAGAATTATTTGAGAAAGATGGTTCAGCGGAATTAAAAGTAAGTATAGATAATGAAATAGATATGTTGTTGACAAAGAAGGATGAATTAAAATATCGTGAAGAAATGATAACTTTACAATTACAAGAATTTATAATAGAACAGCAGGATACGATATATTCAAAAATGGAGCCACTTATGTTCTCACAATTATATAAATATAAAACAAATCTGGGTTGTTTAAATTTCATATTTACAAGAATATTTCACACTTCAAAGTTTCATAAAAAGGCACGTGATATGTATTGCACGCAAGAAATAGAAAAAGTAAGTCATGCAAATGATATAGAAGTAAAAACAAATATGTTAAAAAAATTAAATAATGAGTTGAAGGAGTTATACAAAGAAAATAAGTTGTTAAATAAAGTAAAACATCAAGTAGAAGATACAGAATTAAGGAAAAAAATGGAACAATTGATAGAAAGAAAATTAAATATTCGTGAAGATTTAATAAACACGAGAAGTAGTGTAGATGATACGAAAAAATTATTAAAGGCATATAGAATGAATCAAAATACAGAGAAGATTCATCATGCATTAGGTGAAAATGTAAGAATAGAACACGATTTAGGAATACGTGATTTTGAATCTTATAATTATGATGATATAGAGAAGAAGGAAGAGGCATTAAGAAATTACAATTATATTTTTAATCAAAATTCAAATAAAACGAAAGATATAGATAGAATGAAACAAGAAGTGAGTAAAGAAAATGAAGAATTATATTATCCAGACGAATATTATGGCTTAACAGAACATGAATTAAAGATACATAATAATCAATATGATATAGAAAATCAAAAAAAACGAAACTATGCAAGTTCATTAAGTAGTAGTTTTTCTTATAGCACAAGCGAAAGTGAGAAAGAATTAAACGGAAAACAAAAAATATTTAATAAAATCAGGAACAATACGATAAAAAATGATGAATTTCAATTATCTCAAAAAGAAAATATTCGTTTTGAAAAAAATGATTTGGAAAACGATGAAATAATAGAAGAAATAGATTTAAAAGATGATGATAACTCAAGTAGAGATAGTAAGAATGAGTCAAGTTCAAGCACACCAACAAATCATAATGTATCAGGAGTAATAGGAAAATTATTTGGTTATCCAAAGAATGATAGTGATTTTGACTTAAACGATAAAATGTAATAATTGTATAATGGAAAAGAAAATTATACAATTACCAGAGGAAAAAAAACAGAATGCAAAGCCCAAAGAGAAGAAAAAACGAGAGATAGTAAATAATGTAAATTGGAAAGAAGATTTGGATGCTCTTGAGGTGTTGAATGAATTAAAAGATATAAAAAGAAAAAATAAGTTGCAAGGGGATTGTCAATTAGTATATAAAGAATTATCTGGAAAAAGGAGTAGTTATATGCATCAAGATAAAAAGAAGGAGCATTATGATAAAGAGCGATTTATAAAAATAGATGAAATAATAGAAAAGATATTAAATTGTGAAGGAAAATGCTTTTATTGTAAACAAAACGTGCAAATAATTTATGAGAACGTAAGAGAACCTTTACAGTGGTCGTTAGAAAGATTGAGTAATGAGGAAGGACATAATGTAAATAATGTTGAAATAAGTTGTTTAAGCTGTAATTTGAGAAGAAAGACGATGCATTTTGAGAGATATAAATTTACAAAAGATATGGTATTGGTAAAAAAGGAAGATAGCGTTTAAAAATATATAAAAAAGTAACTAAAATTAGTATATGAATTATTTGCCATTTCACAAAAATATATATAGCAAATTAGATGGATTTATACAGAAAAATAATATACCCCATATAATATTTCACGGGAATTCAGGTTCAGGAAAGAGAACAATAGTAAATGATTTCATAAATAAAATATATAATTTTGATAAGGTAAATATAAAACAGAATGTATTGTTAGTAAATTGTGCGCATGGTAAAGGTATAAAATTTATTCGTGAGGATTTAAAATTTTTTGCCAAATCAAATTTACAAAAAAATAGTGGTGTATTTTTTAAAACAATATTATTGATTAATGCGGGTTACTTAACGATGGATGCACAGTCAGCATTAAGACGTTGCATAGAGCAGTTTAGTTATAATACGCGATTTTTTATAATTTTGGAAGATAAAAACAAATTATTGAATCCGATATTATCAAGATTTTGTGAAATATATGTTCCAGATTTAATAAATGAGAAGAATGAAATAGTAAGTTTGCATAAACATTTTACGAATAAGAAATACAATTTGGAAAACGGTGAAGAATTAGGAAAAAAAATAAGAGAAGAATTAGGTAAAATAGAAAAAACGCATAAAAATCTGGTGGAGTTGTCAGAGGAATGGTATAATGAAGGAATATCTTGTTTAGATTTAGTAAATATATTAAAGGAGGATGAAAGTTTGGATAAAAATTTGAAATATAAAACAAATATGTGTTTTGAAAAGATAAAGTCAGAGTATAGAAATGAAAAGTTGCTTATGTTTTATATTTTAGATTACTTATATATTCGTTCAAATAAGGATTTAAAATGTATTATGCTATTATAATATTTATGGACGATTTCGTAATATCAAATTTAAACGAGTCTAGAAATGAGTGGTGTAGTCGTTTAGTAAGCATTTTTACACCTTTGGTTAATGAGGGTATTCGCTCAATATTTAACGAGTCTTGGGATTTATGTGTGCAGAATGATGAAGCATCCAAGTATTTAATGACTTTTCAGAATTTTTTGTCAAGAATTCCAAAATGGAATAATCAAATTATTGAGAATGAGAGAAATAGAATATTAGAAAGAAGTAAGTGTAATTATTTGGAGGATTTAATTACTTGTGTTCATATTATTCAATTAAAGATATTAACTTGTATTCGTGTTGGAAATAAGCAAAAGAAAATAGATATTTCTATTCCAAAATTAGATGATTTTATTCATAAGGTGTATATTCAAACAGCAAGAAAGGTATATTCAAATGTATATTTATTTGAAAGAAATACGAGTCCTTTGCAACAACAGAAGAATAATAGAGAATTAGAGGTAATTATACAAGAGTGTATTTTAACTGCAATTCGTGATTCTATACCAACAGAGGAGATTATTCGTGCGTATATGGATGAGAGTGTAGAGCAGGATGAGGAAGTAATAATTGAGAACATAGAAGAGAAAGAGGATGAGGAAAAGAAGCCAGAAGAGGAAAAAGTAGAAGATGAGGAAGAAAAATCCGAAGAAAAAGATGAGGAGAAGGTGCCAGAGGTAGTGCCAACAATACAAGACCGAGATGATAAGGAAGTAGTTACAAGATTAACATTTAATGAAATGGATAATGTATTAACGTCAGAAGATGAAATAAAGGAACAACCTATGTCTATGGAGGATTTGAATAATATAAGTGTAACAAAGGCTATGGAGAGTTATTCTGATGATGAAGATGATGAGAGAATTCAAATCATGGATGAGCCAATTAGTTTAACTGATTTTGAAGAATTGGAGGACCCTTTTAGTAAGAAGGATGAGGTTCTTTTAGACGGAGTAGAAGTTTTAGGTTAAATAATATGCGTAAATTTTAGAAATAAAACTTCTATATTCGGTATATAATGGAAAAATTGTTTTTAATTTCGTTATTAATATCAATTGTATATGGCATCGTAGTATTAATGGAAGGAAAGTTCGTCCAGAAGAAGTTAAAACCAACAAAGGAAATAATTCGTGAAGGATTTTTTGTATTTTTGTCTTCTTTGGTAAGTCTATTTTTATTTTTCAAGATGAGTGGAACTCTAACAGAGTTTTTTAACATTATAACTGATACGAAGGTAGAAAATGTAAAGAATACGGAGGTATTTACAGGAGATCCAGGTTTCTAATGTATTAAAAGTTTTAATATATTAGAAGTGTAAATTATTTGTAATAAGAAGGGATAGAATCAATATTAATGGTAGGTTTGTTATTTGTTTTGCATAAAAACTGAGAGAAATAGGGGAAATCTAATTGAGATTGAGGCGTATGATTATGAACGGTTCTTGCAATCATTTTGTATAGTTTGAAATCAGGGTATCTTTCTTCGCCGTTCTTTTTATAAAGCACGTTTTTTCCGTTATCATCTGTGCACCAACGGGCGATAGTTTCTTGTAAAGGGTCAAGAGAAGATTCGTTTATGTCATTCATAATAAAATCAAAAATGCTGCAACCAAGACGACATAAATCAAAACTCATATTGGGTTCTATACGAGGCTTTTTTTCATTATAATAAGGTTCAAAATTGTATTGCGTGGCGGCATCATCTCCTGGGGCAAAACTATCGCTGCAGAAAAGATGAGTATCGTATTTATAAATAGCTCTTCCGAAATCAATTAATTTAAAGATTTTACCATAAGTAGGGACTTTGTAGATTTGATTATTAATTTGATAATATAAAAATTCAATATCAGTTTCAATATACATAATATTGTTAGTATGTAAGTCATTATGAGTAAAATGGAATGTTTTTTGTAAAACAATAAGGGTCATAATAACTTGCATAAGATAAGCGGCAGCATTTTCGTGATTAATTAATTGATTTTCTAATAAATCGTCAAATGTGCCTTTACATTTTTCAAGACAAATAAATTGTATAGGATAATCGTAAATGTATGCGTAAATGTTATCGTTATTGTCATCGTCATTATCTTCAGTTTCATCACTTTCATCTGATTCACTGGTATAAACTTCTTCATCTTCTTCTTCTTCATCATCGCTATTGACAATTTCGCTATTATCGCTGGATGTTTCAGAATCAGTATCTGTTTCGGAGCTATTATGAATGTTACTATTTTCATAGACAAGAGTTTTTTCGTTAGAGGATTCTATAGTAGTTTGAGAAAGGTCAAGGATTTCAAGTTCGTCCATGGGGATATCTATATCTTCAGCATCAGTAAGAGTTAATTTTTCTCTATTGGACCTAGAATTATCAGAGAAATAGTTACGGAAAGGTAGGTTTTCAACATCATAAAGCTTATTAATATTATTTGAAAAGAAAGAATAAGAGTATAAGAAATCTAAGTCATCTGAAATATTGGTTTTAAATTTTTCTTGAATTCCTAAAAAGGAACCATAATAATCAATACCGTGCAAAAAATGATGTTGGTCTAACAATTTGGAGCAAAGAAAGCAAAAGAAGTTATCAATATAAGAAATATTGTTTTTATCCAATATTTTAGAGTTAACTTTTTTATTTAGGTCTTGATTAAGAGAAGGTAGATTATAGATAGTATCATCTTGTTTGTATTTTCCTACTAAATATTTAGTGGGATTGATTAAAGGAGAGCATTTTATAAAGACATCTTTTGTTATCTCTTTATTTTCATTAGTATCAAATACAGAATTTAAAGAGAGAAATTGATATTTATGATTTAATGTAGTATTGTTATAATTACTTTCTTCTAAAGTCGTGAATAATTCTAAAATAGGATAGTAGGATTGTATTTTTTTTATAGAAAATAGATTATAATCAAAAGCAGAAGTATGAAATTTTTCTTCTAAAACTTTAAAATTAGGGTCTATTTTAGAAATTGATTTAATATCAAATTTACTATGGTAAGTATTCATTTAAAAAAAAAATATAATTCATATTCACATAATTTATTTAGGAAATAAACTCAATAAGTTGTTATACACATAATATTTTATAAAGTTATAATATTATGTCAGCTTTAGAATTAAGAAAATTTAATATGAAAGAAATTACATTTAAAAAAGAAGAAAATAAAGGTCCAGTAATTGTTATGATTGGAAGAAGAGATACAGGAAAGTCATTTTTAGTTAGAGATTTATTATTTTATCATCAGGATATACCAATCGGGACAGTTATATCGGGAACAGAAGCAGGAAATGGTTTTTATTCAGCACATGTCCCTAAATTGTTTATTCATGAAGAATACAACACAGTTTTAATAGAGAATATTTTAAGAAGACAAAAGGTAGTATTGAA
>CEPL01046667.1_pt1 | contig 15870 bp, 12 predicted proteins | sample 530541 | NCBI WGS metagenome assembly CEPL01 (sample SAMEA2620339, study PRJEB7988) | marine metagenome | biome: marine biome (ENVO:00000447); feature: surface water layer (ENVO:00002042); material: "saline water (ENVO:00002010), including plankton (ENVO:xxxxxxxx)" | depth 5 m
TAAACGCTGGTAATGGTTGAATAACATGCGTCATATGTGCAGTCGAACGTTCTCGTAGAACATCTGAAATTTCGTTGAGTACTTCATTGACGGATTGAACGATTGTATCCATTGGCAGAGGCTGCTTTCCGCCTGTTCGCTTCGCTGCAAATGCAGTCCCTTGTTCTACATCACGAGGGCCGATATCCAATCGAAGTGGAACACCTTTGATTTCCCAATCGTAGTATTTCTGTCCTGGGTGAAGATCTCGATCATCCACATGGACTCGTAATCCAGCGTTTCGTAGTGTTTCAGCGACATCATGGGAAATGGCAACAGTATCAACATCTGAATTCTTACGAATCATTGGACAAATAACCACTTGCCATGGTGCTATGGCAGGTGGCATAATCAATCCAGAATCATCGCCATGCATACCGACGACAGCTCCAAGCAGGCGTTCGGACATCCCATAGGTTGTCTGATGGACGTGTTGTTGCTTTGCATCAAGATTTTCGTATGTGATATCGAATGCCTTTGCCCACTGATCGAGGTAATGGTGGCAGCTTGCTACTTGCAGAGTACGGCCATTTGGCATCACTGCATCGATACCGATGGTGTAGTGTGCACCAGGGAACGTATCCCAAACGGGACGCTTAGCCTTGATAATTGGCAAGCATAATTTGTCCATGAGTCGGTCGACAATTTCCAAGTCTTGCTCAATTTGACGTGTCGCATCTGCCTCATCGGCGTGAGCGGTATGGGCCTCAAAGAAGTGAATCTCTCGAACACGAATAAACGAACGTGTCTGTTTTGTTTCATAGCGGAAGGTGTTGACCATTTGATAGACCTTCAAAGGTAGATCCTTGTGGCTTCGAATCCACAATGGAAACATGGTGTACATCGCTGTTTCACTCGTTGGCCGCAGAAACATCGGTATGTCGAGTTCGTTTTCACCGGCGTGCTTGACCCAGTAGACTTCTTTCTTGAAACCAGCTTCTTCTTCGTCATCACGGAGTTCATCCGGATCTACACCTTCCTCCCTCGCTCGCTTAAGTCGTGCAACCAAGGCATTCTCTTTTTCCAATAAATCCTCGGGAATGAGCAATGGAAAATTGACTTCTTCATGGCCTGTACGATCCATCTCTGAATGTGTAAGCGAATCAATTTGGCGCATGGCCTTCCATCCATATGGCCGCCATACGTCCATGCCCTTGATGGGATAGCGCTTATCGACAAGTTCAGCCGCTTCAACGATGAATGGATACCAAGCGTTGAAATCTTCAACTTTGCTTGGAATTCCTCGCTTTGCCTTTGCAGGTTTCCCCATAATTGCTCCTTTCAACACCTGCTCATCAAGATGACGGAGGTTTCTTTCCTAGCACGTCGAAGTTTAGGACTTCTTTCGCAGCAGGAATATCATGGCCAAGAGACCGATGATGGCGACAATATCCGGAATACCAACTACGCCTTCTGTCACCGGTAGACTCCAGCCATTGATGGAATCAAGACGATACAATTCCATGAGATTCATCTTCGTGTGTCCCTCATTAGCGCATGCGTTGGTGCACATCGAACCAACGAGGGTATGCAAATACCCAAACATGTTGACGACAACTGCTATGAGTCCAAGGATGGATAGATAACTCAGTATTCCAAAGGATTTCTTCCCCTTGGATTCTGGTGCGGCAGGGATTGGGGCAATTGGAGGAAGATCAGCAGCGGGTGCCGGTGGATGCTCCAAAGCGACATCTCCGATGACTTCAATCATCATATCTGTCGCTGGAAGGGGTGCAGATGGAGCAGCAGGATCCTCAAAATCTCGGAGTTTCTTTGGTTGGACAGGTTGGATTTTGATTCCATAAAGACGGTCTGCTAGCGAGGCTAGGGCAGGGTCTTCAGCAACTTCGGCAGCATCCAACTCTCCATCGAGGAGTCGTTGCAGACGTTCCTGAATATCACTCATTGAGGTCCCTCAGTGGTATGGGCTGATGCTCCATCATTGATGAAGCCTCCTTTTGGGATGCTTGATGTTTTCAGGCCTTACCAGCAGCTTCGACTTCAGCCCAGTCACGCATGAACCCTTCGAGTCCTTTGTCAGTGAGTGGGTGTTTCATGAGTTGTCGGAAAATCTTAGCAGGCATGGTAGCAGTATGCGCCCCTAGTTGCATGCACTGAAGAACATGCGTTGGATGACGGATGGATGCTGCAAGTACTTTTGTCGATATGTCGTATTTCTCCCAGGTTTCCATGATCTCTGCGATGAGGTTCATTCCATCATGCCCAGTATCGTCGATTCGACCGATGAAAGGAGAGACATACGTCGCACCTGCTTTGGCAGCCATCAGTGCTTGAGATGCTGAAAAGATGAGTGTCACGTTTGTATCAACACCTTCTCCTGTCAATACCTTCGTCGCTGCAAGTCCTTCTGGCGTGCATGGAATCTTAATGATGACATTTTCTGGTAATTCGGACTTGAGTTGGCGTGCTTGTTCAAGCATGCCTTGTGTGTCCATAGCCGTCACTTCTGCTGAAATCGGCCCTGAGCAAATCCCAGCAATTTCGCGAACAACCTCTTTGAAATCACGGCCACTTTTCTTAATCAGTGAAGGATTTGTTGTAACTCCGTCGAGAATCCCCCAAGCAGCAATTTCACGAATTTCGTCGACATCGGCAGTATCAAGGAAGAACTCCATGACTGTTCGTTGAATTGGCGATTCATGAACATGATGGTAGCGTCACTTGCGGGTGATGGCTCTCTGTGCTGCTTTCACGATGTGAGGCGCGCTGAGTTCCATGAGCTCAAGCATCTCATCCGCTTGACCAGATTCTCCAAATCGATCATTCACACCAACACGTTCCAAAGGCGTACATGATGATGCGGAGAGGTGTTCTGCTACCGCTCCACCAAGTCCGCCGATGACGGAATGATCCTCTGCGGTTACGATGGCTCCACAACGTGCTGCAACACGATCGACCAATTGTGTGTCAAGTGGCTTAATGGTGTGCATGTCGATAATGGTCGCTTGAATACCCTGTTCGCTTAATGCATCCGCTGCTTTGAGAGCCTCGGAAACAAGAACGCCACAGGCAATGATCGCAACATCCGCACCATCACGCAATTCGATTCCTTTTCCAATTTGAATCGTGCTTGGGTCAGTGTCATCGTACAAGACAGGTGTTTTGTTTCGAGCGGTTCTCATGTAGGAGGGACTGTTGGATTCTGCGAGCTGTTTGGTCAACAAGCGTGTGCTTACATCGTCGCATGGATGGAGAACAGTGACGTTAGGCAGAGTTCGATAAATGGCCAAGTCTTCGATTGATTGAGCAGATGAACCATCCGTCCCGGTGTGTGTACCACCGTGTGAACCGCACACGTGGACAGCAAGGTTGGGTCGGGCTACACCGTTCCTCATTTGTTCAAAGGCTCGTTCTGTGAAGATCGCAAACGTCGAAGCGAACGGAATGTAACCGCTTGATGCCATTCCTGCCGCTACGAGAAGCATGTTTTGCTCGCCAATTCCACATGAGATGGTCCGCTCTGGGTGTGCCTTTCGAAAGTGCAAGGATTTTGTCGACTTTCCGAGATCGGCTTCAAGGACAACAACTTTGTCGTTCTCTGCGAGTTCAAGTAAGGCTTGCCCATAGCCGTCTCGAGTGGCTGCCATTCGACTCATCCGACCGCCCCCAATTCGTTCATTGCAATTTCAAACTGCTCGTCGTTCGGCGCAGCGCCATGGAACGAAGGATTGTCTTCCATGTAGGAAACGCCCTTTCCTTTGACTGTGTGTGCGATAAGGATTGAAGGAGCATCATTGGATTCGTCGAGGAACTTGATACCATTGACAATCTCGGGCATATCATGCCCATCAATTTCCATAACATTCCAACCAAATGCTTTCCACTTGGCAGGGATATCGAACATGCGCATTTGTTCTAGACAAAAATCATCATTTTGAATTCGATTGCGGTCAAGGATGACCTTGAGGTTTCCAAGCTCGTGGTGGGTTGCGGCCATGGCTGCCTCCCATACGGAACCTTCCTGGATTTCACCATCGCCAAGCATAACAAATGCACGACGCTCACTGCCCTCAAGCCGTGCTGCAAGGGCACAACCCATGCCAAATGAGAGTCCCATTCCGAGGCTTCCTGCACTAAAGTCTACACCAGGGCACCATTTCATGTCGACATGGCCTTGACAAATTCCTCCAAGAACTCGATACGAGTGCAAATCATCGTGCGAAATGAATCCTTTTTCTGCCAAAAGAGCATACATGCCTGGTGACGCGTGTCCCTTGGAGAGAACGAATCGGTCTCTGTCCTCCCAGTCTGGATCGTCTGGTCGAACACGTAGCGACGTTGAATAAAGCGCCGCCATCAAGTCGATTTCAGAGAGGGATCCACCCGGATGCCCTGCTTGCGCACGATGAACCATTTTTACGATTTCAATTCGGCAACGTCGTGCAAGTTCTTCTATCTCAGATATGGATGCTGTGATACTGACCACCGATTACTGGCCATCGCCTTGAGCCTTTCATAATTACCGTTGAATTATTTGGACTGAGGTAGCAGAGAACGCAAGAATTTCTTGATTGAATGCGTGGCAGTGGTGAAGATTTCCTTGCCTAAATTTCCTCCATCTGGAAGCGCTCTTGTCGCTAGCCAGACGAAGACACCTACGAACCAAGCAAAGAAGACGAGTGAGAAGAATTGAGACAATTCATGAATGCCGAAGATTTGATCGAGATTGATGTTGAGAACGATGAGAACTGCAATGAGAACTCCTAGAATGGATTCTCCGGCAATGAAACCAGCACCGATCAAAACACCTCTGCTTTCAACGTCAGATGCGGCTTCTTTCGCCTCTTTCGATGGTTCTCGATCTAGGGTTCCATCGACGCGCAGGTATGCCGCACCAATGGCAAGTGATGACAAGATTCCACCGAGCATAATTGGGACGCTCAACTTCAAAGGCAGATAGATGCCAATCGCTACCGACATGACTGGCATCGAAAGACGAATCAGCACCACAGCCAGCGCGGCTCCCAAGAATACCATCGGGAGATTCATATCACCAACGAATGCACCTTTGACGATGGCACCAATCAATTCAGCTTGTGGTGCAAACAGAGCTTCACTGCAATCATACATCGATTGCGACATGTCACCATTCTGTTGAGCGGCAGCAATGCGTTCGTTGGTTGCCAGACACGCCGTTGAAGAAATCTGGAATGCATTGTGCAAAAGGGCAATTGTAGGTCCGATAACAAACGCACCGGTGATGACACCTACGATTTCAGCAATTTGCTGGCGCCATGGTGTCGCCCCAACCATGTGTCCCGTTTTCAAATCCTGCATGACATCTCCAGCAATGGCGGCGCTGCTGGCAACAACCGCTGCAATAAGGAGTGTAGCGTACATGAGTTCTGTCTGTGACAAATCCAAGATGAGTGAACCAACAATCCAAACCAGTCCAACGGTGAACAACAGTGTTGCGATCGTCATACCAGATACTGGTGAATTGCTGGACCCAACGACACCAGCGATGTAACCTGCAACAGCAGCGAAGAAGAACGCTACCAAGGCAAGGAAGAGAGCACCTGCAAGTGAGAGCAGCAAAGATCCGGTAATCATCCAGTAAAAGAAGAAGGTCAGGACAACAAGTATTCCACACACAACGGTGACCCATTGTAATGGAAGGTCCTTCTCAGTTCGAAGATGGAGTTCACTATCTGATTCGTTTTGTATGAAGGATTTCTTTAATCCGGTGATGATGGTATTCCGCATACTCCACAGGGTGTAAATGCCACCTACAACCATCGCACCGACACCAACATAGCGGACTTGTTCGAGCCAGAGTTTGTCGAACCCTTCAGCGAGTGTTGGCGAGTCTGGCCAACCATTGAGATATCCGTACAGTGGAACAAGTATCCCGAACCCGATAATCCCTCCGAGGAAAATAAAGGAAGCAATGCGAATACCAACAATAAACCCTACAGAGAGGAGTGCAACGGAAAGATCGACACCCGCATACATCCGTGTTTTCATGAATTCAAATGCGGTTTCTGCTGAGTGGTGTGTAACCTTGAATCCCTTAACCATGAGTCCATAGAGCGCACCAATTCCCAACGCATAGACGATGGCTAAAGCACCGCTACCCCCCTCTTCTCCAGCGACCAACACTTCGCGACATGCAACCCCTTCTGGGTAGGGCAATGCTTCTTCAACAATGAACAAGCGACGCAATGCAATAGTGAACATTGTTCCAAGAAGGCCGCCGAGAAGAGCGATGGCAAGCGTAGGGAACCATTCAATGTCGATCCAAATGCCAATGACAAGCATTGCAGGAACTGTGAAAATGACGCCAGCAGCGAGAGATTCACCAGCACTCGCCATGGTTTGAACGGCATTGTTTTCGAGAATACTCACGTCCTTGAAGAGGCTTCGAAGAATGAGCATTGACATCACAGCTGCGGGAATGCTTGCTGATACGGTCATACCAGCATACAGACCGAGATATGCATTCGCTGCCGTCATGAGGATGCCGAGAAGGACACCTACAACCAACACTCGGAGTGTAAGTTCTTTCGGTTCTTGGTCCGCAGGAATGTACGGGCCATCTTGAGCGGACATAAACATCCCAACTCGAGAACGTTTGAGAAGGATTCGGCTGTTTTCGTTGCTGTTTCTCGAGGAGGAGATTTTCATGGGATTTCCTCCATCAAAATCATAAAGCCGTCAAGAAAGGAACCCTTGCTGGAGTCCCTGTTGACTTCTGAGGTGATTTTTTGGTTCAACAGAACTGGCATTCGATGGAAAATGATGAAGTCTTGTCGGTTTTGGATGCTAACCCAAACGGTTTGACACAATCTGAAATTCACACGAGAATGCAAAAATATGGGCCGAACCAACTCGATCAGCCCGAGCCAACTCCTGCATTCATCAGATTTCTTTCACAGTACAACGATCCACTGAACTACCTCCTCATTACTGCAGCTCTCATTGCATTGGCCATCAAACCAGATCACCCAGGAGATGCAATCTTCATTTTCTTGGTCCTAACAGCAAATGCGTTCTTTGGATTTTGGCAAGAAGGTCAAGCAGAACAAGCCATGGATGCTCTCAAGCAGATGAGCATCTCAAATTCTGTTACACTCAGGGATGGATTCGAATCCGAAATTCCTACGACAGACCTTGTTCCTGGAGACATTGTTAAACTTGAGGAAGGGATCAATGTACCAGCTGATATTCGGTTGCTGGAAGTGTATCAATGCCGAGTTGATGAATCTGCACTAACTGGTGAATCAGAGCCCATCACAAAGCATCTCAATCCAATGGACGTCAATACGCTTCTTGCAGATCGAAGGAACATGATGTACATGGGCACGACCGTTGCAACCGGTCGAGCAGTAGGCGTTGTTGTCGAAACTGGAATGAGCACGCAACTCGGTCGGATTGCAAGTGATATTTCTGAAGCCCAAACGCCAAAGACACCACTTGAACTGAAACTCGAGTCCTTGGGTCGATTCCTTGGTTTTATTGCGCTGGTAGTTGCGGTTCTTCTCGTATCGATCAAGTTGATCCTTGCTTATGGAGGCGACGTCCCTCTACGAGATGTTGCTATCAAGCAATTCATCACGGCTATTGCCATCTTTGTTGCTATTGTTCCGGAAGGATTGCCGATCATTCTTGTCATCACGCTTTCGCTTGGTATGCGAAATATGGCACGACACAAAGCAATTGTTCGACGAATGAAAGCAGTCGAAACGCTCGGTTCAACAACTGTCATTTGTTCTGATAAAACCGGTACGCTCACGAAGAACGAGATGACCGTTCGTCAACTCCACACAGTCGACGGGTATTACGGCGTAACTGGTGATGGTTTCAATCCAAAAGGTGCACTAAGCATCGATGGGAGTGAACTTGACGAAGATTCCATGTCAACGTTGCAATCAAATCCGGGGTTCAGATTGCTTGCAGCCTGTCTCTCGTTGTGCCACAATTCACAAATTAGCAAACATGAAGGCCGTTGGACAGCGATAGGCGACCCAACAGATTCTGCTTGTGCTGTTCTCGGATGGAAGCTGAATGGAGAGGTTCGCAAATTCTCTCAACGCCACCCACGTTTACACGAATTCTTTTTCGACACGGAGCGAAAACGAATGTCCGTCATTCACGAATACGAAGGCGAACGGTGGGTCTTTGCGAAAGGAGCCGCAGGTGGCTTTGTTCCAATCACAACCCATCGTTACTCGGATGGTGAACTTGTTCAGATCTCTGAAGACGACTTGAGAGAGGCCTCGAAAAGGAACAAAGAAATGGGATCACAATCGATGCGTGTCATCGCTTTGGCAGCAAAGAAACTCGCAGATGATGAGGATATGACGGATCTATCAGTCGTCGAAAACGGTATGATTTTCCTTGGACTTGTTGGAATTATGGACCCACCTCGTCCTGAGGTGAAAGAAGCAATTCGAATTTGTCAAGATGCTGGAATTAAGGTCAAGATGATTACTGGTGATCATCACATGACTGCCTCAGCCATTGGACAAGAGTTGTCAATCAGTGGTGCTGAAGATGAGCCAGTAAGCGGGGCGGATTTACGCAGCATGTCCGAGGATGAACTCTCAGATTCTGTCGAAAAAGCGATCTTTTCACGTGTCACTCCAGATCAAAAGATGCGTATTGTTTCCTCATTGCAGGAACAAGGCGAAATTGTTGCTATGACTGGAGATGGGGTGAATGATGCCCCTGCCTTATCGGGAGCCAACATCGGTATCGCTATGGGGATTGCAGGCACCGATGTCGCTAAAGATGCAGCAGATATGGTACTTCAAGACGATAATTTCGCCAATATTGTGCATGCTGTTGAGGAAGGGCGAAAAATCTACCAAAACATTCGAAATTTCGTACGTTATCAAGTTTCAACCAATGTAGCTGCTGTGGCACTCATCGTCATATCGACGTTCATCTTTGGCTGGGAACTTCCACTCACAGCGACACAAATTCTTGTCATCAACATTCTCATGGACGGTCCACCAGCCGTTGCTCTTGGTGTTGAAAAGCGGCATGGCAAGGTTATGGAACGGCCACCGCGTCCAGTTGACGAAGGATTACCGAATGGTCGAGATATTGCGTTAATTTTCTATCTTGGTGCTGTCATGGTGATCGGTACGCTGATTGTCTTCTTCCTTGCAGGCGGAGGCGTCTATGGAAACGAATGTTCGCTCGCACCGTTCGCTACAGAGGCTGATGCTGGCTTCAGCGTCGATGATTGTTCAGCAGGGGATGAAGCGGCCTTGAGTGCATGGGATTCGTATGCAGACACTACATTCGCTGACGCGCAAACAATGACGTTCGCAGTGTTCATTGTTTTCCAGTTGTTCAATGTACTCAATTGCCGGTCCGATAAAGATAGCCTCTTTAGGTTGGGTCTGTTTTCAAACAAAGCAATCAACTACGCCATTCTTGCATCTGGATTTTTGTTGTTCCTGTTCGTTCACTATGCAACATTCCAGATTCCTTTGATTGGCATCGAGTTTGGAAATCTACTCAGCACAACGCCCTTGGAGAGTGTCGACTGGGTGGTGTTAATCGCTGTGGCATCTACGGTTTTCCTCATAGAAGAGTTCCGTAAATTGATGATGAATTCAGGTTTCTTCAGCGTTCGACGCTAGTTGTGGAGCCATCCACATCTTCTTGAAGAATGAATCTGAGGGCGTTGTATGACAGGATGGGTTTCAACGGCCGCATTAGCGGACAGAGACCCACAATGGAAGTCGAATCTCAAACAGGCTCTCATGCAAGAACCTTGGAGTGAATCATTGCAAATCATCGTCGATAAGATACTCGATGATAAATCCCTCACCAAAGATGATGGCTTGCTATTGTTCTCGGAGCCCAACTTGTTTGAACTCGGACGTTTGGCGAACTTGCACAAAGAGGCTATGTATGGTCGCAAGGCTTACTTCAATTCGAACGTCCATGTCAACCAAACCAACATCTGTGTTCTTGCATGCAGATTTTGTGCCTTTCGAAGAGGGCCAAAGGCCGATGACGCCTATGCTCTTTCCGTTGACGATTATCTTGAAGAATTGTCCAGATTTTCCCCGTATGTCAACGAAGTGCACTCAGTAGGCGGTTTACATCCTGATTGGACCGTTGAACACTATGCTGAATTGTTTCGTAGAATCAGCGCTGAGTATCCTCACATTTCGATCAAAGCACTCACTGCCGTCGAAATAAAACATCTTTCCCAACTCTCGAATCTCTCCATCAAGGAGACGTTGTTGCAGCTGCAGAGCGCAGGACTGACGTCATTACCAGGTGGAGGTGCCGAAATCCTTGATGATGGTGTTCGGGCCATCATTTGCAATGGAAAGGAATCAAGCCAAGAATATCTTGACATCCACCGGACAGCCCACGAAATCGGATTGCCAAGCAACTGTACGATGCTCTTTGGAACCATCGAGACAACCACTCAGCGAATCGAACATATTCTGAAATTACGTGAATTGGCATCTGATACAGGTGGATTCCAATGCTTCGTTCCGTACCCGTTCCTCCCGGACTCAACACGGTTACCAATGGCACAGTTGTCAACTGGCCAAGAAATACTTCGTGTCATTGCGGTTTCAAGAATTCTGCTCGATACTATTCCTCATATCAAGGCGTATCGGATGAACATTGGTGATGAACTTGCAGAACTCGCCTTACAATTTGGTGCTGATGACATTGACGGAACGGTTCAACAAGAATCCATTATGCACTTAGCAGGATCCACGACACCACTGACGCATGACCTGCAACAATTATCGAAATTGATCAATGATGCAGGCTGTGTGCCCGTCAAGCGAGATACCACCTATACGGAATTTGAAGAGTATGTGCCTCCAAAACCAGCAAAAAGGCTCCCTATGGCATGAGGTGATGTGTAATGATGCAACAAAAGCCGAGATGGATGAGTACCATTGGCCGTGTAGCGTTCATGAATTGTGACCCCTTGTTTGTCGGATTGGATGAATCGTTCCACGTCCTACCAGCTCCCCCTTCGTGGTTAACTGGCCACCTCCTACGCCGTGATTGCGTATTGGCTCCGATTCCAGCTGCTGACTTCGCAAAACATCATGACGAACTGGCACTCGTTCCAGAGATAGGAATCTGCTCGAAAGGAGAGGTCGGTAGTGTGCTTGTCTTTGGTCATCGTTCTCTTGAGGAAATGAGAGACATTGCATTACCGACAGATTCGTCCTCTTCTGTTGCACTTCTCAAATTCCTGCTCAAAGAACGCGGCCTTGATCCCCGCCCGGTTGAAATGGGGCCCGATTTGGATACAATGTTGGAACGATGCGATGGTGCATTGCTGATCGGCGATCGTGCTCTTGATCGAGCCAAATCCAATCCCGAACTGGTTCAACTCGATTTGGGCCAGGCATGGTTGGATTTGACTGGACAGCCGATGGTTTTTGGCGTATTTGCAGCCCGAAAAGACACACCTGTTGAGGTCGTTCAAGCAGCACATCAGGCATTACTCGAGCGTCTGGATGATTTCGAGAAAGACCCATTGACTCGAGAAAAGGTGCTTCTCCATGCTCATCTTCATTCCGATATGTCACTCGAACGATTGAACCGATACTTTGGGGAAGTGTTCAACCGACTTGACGCAGAACATGTCGATGGACTTCAAGAGTATCTCATGCGTTGTTGTTCGTTGAATGAACCTGTTTCATTCCTCTGGTGAGTCGGATACGAATCGCTTCAATGTTTCATCCATGTCGTCATCCGTGGATGCAGCACGTTTGACCGCTCTACGCTTCCTTGGTTTTGCATCAATGGTTTGCGTATCGCTGAGCTTTCTCCGCTTGGTTGTCACTGTATCATGTTCGGAACGACGCGCTCTTCGTTTGCGGACTACCTCATTCGAAGATTTTTGAAGAAGTTCCTTTGCTTGAGCCGCTTCCTTGGATTGTACAGGGACCCGTTTCGATGTTTTCTCAACAGACCTTCTTCGCGGTGGTGTTCGCCTTTCGGGTTTGGAAACAGTTTCATGTTCTACTTCATCGTTAAGTGTCTCTTCTTCGAAATAAGCCTCATCTTCTTCATCGTCGATGAAATCCTCATCATCATCAAGGACAATATCGTAATCTGATTGAGACATTCGGTCATAGAGTCGTTGGGCAACAAATCCGATGACAAAAATTCCCACGAGAACCCCTGCAATTACAATTGGGGAGGAAAGTATGCTCTTCGGTGACAGTTTCTCACCATCTGCTTCCACAACCTCCAGATCCATCGTAATTTGAAGTTCTTGGATGTGCCATGGGACGTATTCCTTGCTAACAATGGACGGGCCACTGACCGTAATCCGAATAGGGTGTTGTTCACTCAGTTCGGTCATACTACCTGCTGCAGGGAATCGATGATTTTCAACATGAATCTGAGAGTTATCCAATACGATGTTGGTGTCGAAATCGTAAGTCAAAGAAATTGAATATCGAATGTGTGATGTCCTGTCGTTTGATGGGACAAGCGTCATTCCATCATCCACAGAACATTCCATATTCACGAAGTTCAGTGAAGTATTTTCGATGCTCACCTTTTCTGCTATGGTCATACTCGTTGTATCCTGGTCAAGATTCAAGCAAACAGCATCAGCAAAAAGTTGTGCTTCTTCTGCAGACAATCGAACATCCGCGTCGAGTGACAAGCGTGACAAATCACGAATGCTTGCTGATGTAAATTTGTTCAACGTGAACGTTTGCTCTACGGTGATTCTGGTCTCATTCAGATTCAAATCGATGTATCGGATGAGATTTTCATCCGGTAAGAGTTCACATGAAATTCCAACATCTTCACAATTCAAATCCCAATTGTCCTCGATCCCATCGCCATCATCATCACCATCCAAGGAATCTGGGACACCATCACCATCGGTATCGATGCCTGATTCTCCGACTCCAGATCGCTGAATCGAAGTACCATACATTACGATGTAATCGATTTTTGAATTGGTCATGATGTTTGTAATCTTTCCATACTCGTTCGAGAGCAGGACATGATCATCAAATGAATGGAACATTGTTATGTTATCAAGGATGATTTCATTGAGATAATCATAGAATACAACGTGAGGATTCGGGGACGATTTGAAAGCAATGACTTCATTGGCATTGTCTGTGAATTGATACTTTGTCGCTCCGTGAAGTTCAATCGGCTTCAGTTCAGATCCTGAAAGCGTCCATTTTCGTATTCCATCCGTAGGGGTTGAAATCGAGAAATACGAATCATCGGCTCCGAACGAACAATCGAGAATGGTCGATTGGAGTTTGATCTCTCGCTGAATAGTACCAGCTTCAATATCCCACAATTGTATGAGGCCATTTTCGTCTGCTGTCAAAATCATATCAATGTTACCGGATACATCCATGCAAGTCATGACACCAGAATGGTTGCCATCGTAGGTTGCTTCTCCATCAAGCGTGTCACGATTCAGTTGAATTATTCCGTTTGTCGGTGCATTTGAAAATATTACACCCCCGTTTGGTGACCACTCCAGAAGGTGGGCGTTCGTTCGTGTCGTATCACTCGAGACAAGTGTGCTCAAATCACCTGTTGAAAGAACGAAAATTGAATCCTCCCCATTCGAACCTGATTTCAGTGTTAATGCTAGTTTCGTCGAGTCTGGTGAAATTGATGTTGCGATAATTTCCTTTGCGAATGTGCGTTCTTCCAATACGTTGCCTGAGTCCGACAATTTGTACAACTCCGCTCCAAAGGAAGCAAAAATATTGCCAGATGCATCGACCTCGATGGTCCGCTTTCCATTGTCTGCATCAGGAATTTCGATGACATTGTTGAAAAATAATTCATCTGATGCAGATACGTTGGTTGAACCAAACAATATTCCAGCAATCATAATGAGAACGAGGATATTTCGAAAACGCACCCCAGTTTCCATGTTCCTAACAGGCTCAACAATTACATAAACAATCCGTTACTTGTGAGATAATTTTGTTTTCTAATCGATGCGGTTGGTTCTTGAATGAAACGTTCTTGGAAAGAACATGGCGAATCTACCACAGGATGAACAAGGCAACCTCATCGTACGTATCGGCCACTCACCGGATCCCGATGATGCTTTCATGTTTCATGCGATGACAACGAACGCTTTCCCGACGCCTGGGTACAATTTTGTTCATGAACTTCAAGATATTGAGACCCTTAATCATCGTGCAATGAATTGCGAACTTGAAGTCTCTGCGGTATCCATTCACGCTTATCCAGATATTGCTGAGAATTATGCTCTGATGAATTGCGGTGCCTCAATGGGAGAAGGATATGGCCCGATGATTGTAGCCAAACAAGGATTGTCTCTTGAAGATGCAAAATCCTCCGTTATAGCGGTGCCAGGACTGAAAACTTCTGCCTATCTTGGGCTTCGCCTTGCTTGGGGTGATGTATCTGTTGAGGTCGTTCCATTCGATGAAATCATTCCACGTATCTTGGACGATACGTATGCTTGTGGACTCATCATCCACGAAGGTCAGCTAACCTACGTCGAACACGATTTGAACGTGCTGATTGACCTTGGCGTCTGGTGGAACGAACGAACTGGAGGATGGCCGATGCCCCTCGGCGGTAATGTCGTTCGAAGAGACCTTGGAGAAAAGGTCATGGAAGACATTACAATGTACACAAAAATGAGCATTGAGCATTCAATTGCTCATCCAGATGAAGCACTTGAATTTGCAAAAGCCTGGGGCCGTGGCATCGACGATGAAACCAATCAAAAGTTCGTGACAATGTACGTAAATGACCGAACCATTGACTACAAACCAGAGGGTCGTTCTTCCATTCGTCGTTTCTTGCAAGAAGGCCAAGAACTTGGCATGATTCGTGAAGATTTCAACGTCGAAAATTTGTCCTTCATTGGCGCTGCGGAGTGATAAACATGGATGCTCGTCCAGAGGTTAGTGAGTATGGTTCTGTCGATCCAGCACCTGCATCCGAATCTGAGCAACTCGACCAATTACGAAACACACTCCTTGATGAAAATGAGAAGATGTTCCAGCGCATGCGCTCGGTATTCAAACTACGAAACATCCGCACACCACAATCATGTCTCGCTCTCTGCGATGGGTTCTCGTCTTCAAGCGCTCTCCTACGTCATGAATTAGCATATGTTCTTGGGCAAATGCAGATGGATGAAGCACTCCCTACCCTCATCAAGATTCTTTCAGATGACAAAGAACACGTCATGGTTCGACACGAAGCTGCAGAAGCACTCGGAGCCATCGGGAATCGAGAAGCAGTTCCAGTTTTAGAGAAGTACCTCAACGACGAACACATCGAGGTAAGTGAATCGTGTGAAGTCGCTCTCGATTTGCTAAACTGGGTGAGCAACAGTACCATTGCTTGAACCAAATACATCACGACATTTTAGAACCGAGACCTCTAGCAGCAACTAGGTGAGACAATGCCCCACGAACATGTTCAACTCGCTCAGGCACCAAACGGCGAGATTGGCCCACGATGCCATGTTTGTGGAATTCGGCTCACATTTGGATCTTCAATGGTCCACAACCAGCACTACTACTGCTGGGAACACTACGTTGAGCAGACTGGTGCAGATACTGTCACGGTCGTTGGCGAGACAGAAGAAAAATTCTACATGAAGAATCAGTAGGGTTTCGTTCAAGAACTGTGAACGACAGGGACTGGCATGGCTTCAACCGGTTGGGCGCGATTTGCACACCGCTTCGGCCAGTATTATCGAACTTCCACATTTTGGCGTCCACCGAGAATGCCAAAACGGGAGTGGATGTTCATTCCGTTTGGTGGAGCACCTCCACTGCGGCACAAGTCCTTTCGCAATGAACAAGATTTACGTCT
>CEPL01009344.1_pt1 | contig 15796 bp, 17 predicted proteins | sample 530541 | NCBI WGS metagenome assembly CEPL01 (sample SAMEA2620339, study PRJEB7988) | marine metagenome | biome: marine biome (ENVO:00000447); feature: surface water layer (ENVO:00002042); material: "saline water (ENVO:00002010), including plankton (ENVO:xxxxxxxx)" | depth 5 m
GGACTTTCCTCTTATAAAAATAAGCGATAGCTCGACCAACTCAGGACATATGATATCAGGACTTTTGTGAAAAGGATAAAAATCTTTTATAAAGCAAATTTTTATTTATTCCTGTTATATCTGAAGCTAATTTTGATATTTCATTGATCGATATTTTAAATTCAAGATTCTTGTAGATTTTATCTGCATTTGAGTAGTCACATCTTTTTTTCTTGAAATACATCAGTAATACAAACTCGCCTTTAATAAGTTCTTTTTTTTCATAAAATATTTGAAGCAAATCTTTAGGTGTGCCTCTAAAAAAGTTTTCGTGTAATTTGGTAAGCTCTTTCGCAATACAAAGATTTACTTCAGAGCTATAAATTTTGTCTATCAACTCTAGAGATGCAATTAACCTATGAGGCGTTTCATAAAAAATTGATGTGCCATGAAAATTCGAGCATTCGTTAAGAACATCGATCAATTCTTTACCTTTTTTGGGAAGAAATCCATGAAAGTGAAATTTATCAGTCGGTAAACCGCTTCCAGTTAGAGCTGTAATTACGGCAGTTGGTCCAGGCATAGAAATTATATTTATATTATTTGAAATAAGATCTGAAATAAGCTTGTAACCTGGGTCTGATATTAGGGGTGTGCCTGCATCTGAAATTATTCCTCCTTTGAGACCATTTTTTAGTACTTTAAGTATATTCTCTCTATCTGCTTTATTTGAGTTATCGTTATATGTAAATATTTTTTTCGTTCCAATATCATGACTCTTTAATAGCTTCAGAGTTGTAGTTTTGTTTTCAACAACCAAAAAATCGATTTCTTTAATTATATTGATTGCTCGAATGGTTATATCATCGAGGTTGCCAATAGGAGAAGGTATAATATAGAAAGCCATGTTTAAAAAAAAGTTTCAGCATTTATTTATTGTGCTTATTATAACTAGTTGCTCTGGTGCTCCTAAAGAAAATATCACAAAAAATAAGCCTGTCCTATTAATTGAGGGAAACGAATTTGTTGGGGTCACTAGGTTTGATGATTATATTGAGGGGAATCAATATCAAAACAAATTCATTGTGGCAGCCCCAGATCATAAAAAATTTTCTGAATTTAGTAATTTTTTTCAACTAGGCATCATTGCAGCAAAGGAACATTTAAAAATAACAAATGAAATCAAATTTATTAATCAAGAAAATTTAAATTTACAGGATGTTAGAGAAAATTTTTTAATTGGTCCTTTAAGCAATGAGATTGTTTCGAATATTGATGGTTCAATTCCCAAAAATAACGCTCTTTTACTAAATGATGCAGTTAAAAATTATTCAATATCATTAAGTGAAAAATCACAAATCTCAACACTTGAAAATTATTTACTAAAAAATGGCGCCGAGAGATTAGGCTTTATAGAAGATGTAGATAGTAATTCCGAGGATGTTAAAGCCTTTAAAAACAATTGGTATAACAAAAACAGAGATTCTGTAACCATACAAGTAGATAGCAATCCATCAAACAGAATTGAGAATTTTTTGGATGTATCTGATAGTAAAATCAGATTTGAAATTATAAATAAAGCAAGTTTTTCTGATGTAGAGTTTATCCCAAGGGCCAGAAAAGATTTTTCACAAGTAATTGTTTTTACAAACGAGTTGAGCAGACTATACGAATTAGCTTCACTAGTAAGGTTTAATTATGGGCTGGATTATGAAATTCTCTCACTAACTTCAAATTTCAATCAGAAAGTAGATCAAAATGAAATTTCGTTACATGACATAAAGCTTGTTGATCATACGTATGAAAATAGGTTTGCCAGTGATTTACCTAAGAGTCGTAGTTTTTGTTTGGGATTTGATGCCCTTCTTGTTAGTTACGCTATCGTAAATAACGTTGAGGGTGAAATAAGAGGTTTGCTCGGTATCTATAAAATCTCAGACAACAAGTTAATTTCCAAATCTTATATTAATTGAAAGAATATTTTAAATCTCTTTCTGAGTCTGTAAGAGATAATTCAAAACTAGGTCTCGAAAAAATTTTTTCTTGATATGCGCTTAAGCTAGCAAAAGATTTCGTATTTGGCAGACTTACTCCAAGGTAAGGAAGTCTGTACAGAATTGCAGACATGTAGCAATCAACCAGTGTAAACTCATCGCTCATAAAATATGGTTTTTCTTTCAAAACTAGAACTATTCCAGAGACTAAACCCACAAGCTCTTTTTTTAAAGAATCAAATTCTTTTTGACTAATTTTTGGGCTCATCATTCTGTCAACAACGGGCAACCAGTCTTTTTCAATCCTGTGAATCAATAACCGACATTCTGCTTTATCATTTGGATAGATAGGCAATAATGGTGGGTGAGGAAATCTCTCATCAAGATATTCAAGAATTACTCTTGGCTCATATATAGTAACCTCTCGATCCACTAGAACAGGTAATTTGTTGTATGGATTGATGGTTGGTAGTTCCTCTGGTAATTTTCCTTCTGGATCAAATTCCTTTATTTCACATGCTATATCTTTTTCTGCAAGTACAATTCTAACCATATGGCTATGGTGTCCCTTTTCTTCTGAATAAAAAATCATTTAAGCTCCTTTGCATATTCTCTGTAAAGAAGATTCATGACAGCAGTGAAGACAATAAAAAATAAGATTACAAAAACACCGTTTTTCTCTCTAGTTATTCGTGCTGGTTCGGCAGCATATGCTAAAAAATTAACCAAATCTCTCATAGAATTATTAAATTCTTCTTCAGTCAGTGAACCTTCTGAAACTTTTATTAGTTTACCATCCTTGTCAAGTGCTAGATTGCCTTGCAATCCAGATAGAACATTTGGCATAGCTGTTCCAACGTACACAAGATTATTGGACCCAGATGTTTGTGCAGGATCTTCATAAAAAGTTCTTAAATATGTGTATATCCACTCATCACCTCTTACCCTCGTTCTTAATGTGAGGTCCGGAGCACCAATTGGTGAAACCTCAGGCATCCCAAATGTCATATAATCGGCTATTTTAGTATCAGGTGTTCTTATTAATTCTTCTGTAACAATATTTTCTGGAATAACTAAATCTTTTTGCAATCTATTCCACCTTAACAGTTTTAAAGAATGACAACTTGCACAGTAATTCATGTAAATACCAAGACCTCTTTGGAGAGAATAGAGATCATGCACGTCAGAAGAAAAATCATCACATTTTTCTAAAGTTCCACAATCATTTTCCCCTGCAGAATACAAAAATGCACTTGAGAATAATAGTATTGCTAGCAATTTCTTCATAATCTATCTGGAACTTTTAATGTCTTTTCGTATTTTGTATAAATTGGCATCAGTATAAAAGGTGCAAAGTATAGAACAGTGCATATCTGAGCTATTAACGTTCTTAGTTCATTTACTGGTTTTGTCCCTAGATATCCCAGCGTAATGAAAGAGGCTGCAAAAAGAATCATTGCAATTTTGCTGTAGATTCCTTTATACCTAATGCTTTGCACATTCGATCTATCCAGCCATGGAACCACAAAAAGAATTGCAATACTTGCAGCAAAAATTATAAAACCTAAAAATTTACTAGTTATGCCTAAAAATGGAATGCCAAATGTGACTGCTCTTAATATTGAGTAGAAAGGCGCATAATACCAAACTGGTGCAATATGTTCTGGGGTTTTGAGAAAATTTGCTTCCTCAAAATTTGGTTTCTCAATAAAATATCCGCCACCAGTAGGAGCAAAGAAAACAATTGCGAAAAATACAATGAAGAAAATTCCGATGGCAGGCAATGCGCCAAAAGTCTTGTAAGGATGAAATGGTGCTCCATCGAGAGGCATACCTTTTTTATCTCTGTACTTTTCAATATCAACCCCCTCCGGGTTTCCTGCACCAACTTCATGCAATGCAAAGATATGGAAAACTACTAGTGCTATCATGAGAAGCGGGACAACAACAACATGTAATGCAAAAAATCTTGACAGTGTAATTCCAGATAAAACAAAATCTCCTTGAATCCAAACTTGTAAATCAGGGCCAATGAATGGAATTGCCCCAAATAAGGACAATATTACATTTGCTGCCCAGTAAGACATTTGACCCCATGGAAGAACGTATCCGAGGAATCCTTCTGCCATAAGCAAGAAGAGTAAGAAGCAGCCAAATAGCCAGACAAGCTCCTTTGGTTTTTGATATGAGCCATACAAAAGACCTCTAAACATATGAAAATACATCAAAAAGAAAAATGCACTTGCGCCTGTACTATGCATATATCTCATCAACCATCCATATTCGACGTCACGCATAATATACTCAACACTTGCAAAGGCACCTTCCTCAGTGTTCGTATAAAACATCATTAACCAGATGCCTGTTACTACTTGGATCATAAACACAACCATCAAAAGGGCTCCAAAAAGGTAGAAGAAATTTACTTTTTTTGGAACAGGATGTTTTGTTAAATGTCTTTCAAGGTTTTCAGTAACTGGAAGCCTTCTATCTATCCAGCCCATTATAGTATTTTTATCAGTAGCCATTATGTTGGTTCTCCTATGATTAATGTATCTCCCTCAAATGTGTGCGGAGGTACTTCTAAGTTAGTTGGTGCTGGCACACCTTTATAAACTCTTCCAGCTAGATCGAATTTAGATCCATGACAAGGACAGAAAAAACCACCTAGCCATTCTTCATCCCAAGCTTTTGGTTCAATTTCAGGATGATACTTAGGTGCACAAGATAAATGTGTGCAAACTCCTTTCAAGACAGTAAATTTGTCATTACTGGACCTGGCAATCCCTTCTGTTAGAACTGGATCTGTTACTCTATCGTTTAATTTTGGAAGGTTTTCCAAGGCTTTTGGTGTTTGATGAACGACAAAAATTGGAGTTCTTCGCCATTCAACAACTGCCATTGCGCCTGGTTCTAGTTTTGATAAATCAAACTTCACAGAAGCACCTAAAGCTTTTGCTTTCTCGCTAGGATTCCATGCACTCAAAAATGGAACAGCGAAACCAGCTACAGTTACAGCACCCATCAAACTTGAAGTTATCATTAAAGCTTTTCTTCTTGTATTATCTACGTTGGGTTTATCTGATATATTCATATCAATATCTTCACTAGGCTTACTTGGTAAATCGTTTTGAAGTAACTGATTTTTCCAAGCAAACAAAAGTTTTTCTGCCTCTTTCTTATCAGAAGTTTTAAGGCTTTTTTTGTATATTTCACCCCCAACATTCAAATAACCCCAATAAAATGGTGATTTATCGCGGGTGTAAAGAGACATTCCATCTAGAATATGAATATGTTTTTTATTTTGTTTATTTTTAGACATTTTGAACAGTTTTTCAGTGTTCAAAAATGGGTGAAACTGAAATAGCTGGTTCCTCTTAAAACTTTATGAACAGTATTATATACAGAATTTTTTTAAAATAAAAAGCTTTTTTTAAAAAATGTATTAAAAAAATGATTTTGAACAAAATTTTTCAGATATTTTTTGAGTGTTCAAAAGTAAAGAATTATCTTTTTGAGAATTGTGGGCTTTTTCTAGCCTTTTTGAGTCCAACTTTCTTTCTTTCTTTTACCCTTGAATCTCTAGTTAAATATCCAGCTTTTTTGAGATCTGCTCTTAGCTCTGGGTTTTCAACTAAAAGTGCTTTTGAAATTGCCAATCTTATCGCTCCAGCCTGACCAAAAGAACCACCACCCTGTACTTTTGCATCAACATCCAATAAATTATCATTTTTTGTAAGTACTAGAGGTTGTCGTACAATCATTTTTGCAACATCTCTTCCAAAGTATTCATCTATACTTTTTTTATTAACAGTAACGACGCCTGTTCCTTTAGAAAGCTTAACAACTGCAGTAGCTTCTTTCCTTCTTCCTGAGACAGTACTCATTATTTCAACTCCTCTGGATTCTGCGCTTCATGAGGATGAACGTCATCGTTGTAAACTTTTAATTTTTTTATTATTTGTCTATTTAATCGGTTCTTAGGGAGCATTCCTTTCACTGCATCTCTAATTACTTTTTCAGGATTCTTTTCCATTTGATCTTGAAATGATATTTGTTTTATCCCGCCTGGGAATCCTGAGTGTCTATAATAAATCTTATCAGTTGCCTTTTTTCCTGTAACTTCAATATTTTTTGCATTTGTAAGTATCACAAAATCGCCCACATCCGAATTTGGTGTATATTCCGGCTTATTCTTACCTCTTAGTATATTAGCAACTTGAACAGATAATCTGCCCAACTTTTTTCCGGTACAATCTAAAATGTACCATTTTTGCTCAATATCTTGAGTTCTTAATGCTGTTGTTTTCATGTAATGCTCAAAGTTGACCCGCTATATATTAATATATTGATAAAGGATTTGAAACATGAAGAACCTGTTTTTATTAATATTATTTTTGGGCCTATTTTTCGGAGCACAATTTGTTTTTTTTGAAAATAGATTTGCTGAAGAAGAAAATATAGATTTTGAGGATATTTCTTCTTCAATTGTAACTGTAGAAACATTAAATAATAGAGGTAAAACATTTGGTTCTGGGGTAATTATTTCCTCAGACGGATATATTATTACTGCGTTTCATAATTTATCTGGAAACTTAAGCTATGTAAAAATAGCTGGTAAGTCCTATTTAGCTAATTTAATTGGCTTTGATGAGTATGCTGATTTAGCAGTTTTAAAAATAGATGAACAAGATCTTAACTTCATCAAATTTTCGGATAAAAACAATTTAAAAATTGGACAAACGGTCTATGCGATCGGTAATCCATATAATCTGGGTATTTCTGTTTCCAGAGGCATTTTAAGTGCCACAGGTAGAAACTTTGGAAATCCGTATTTAAACATAATTCAAACAGATGCTGCAATAAATAAGGGTAATTCTGGTGGAGCTCTGATTAATAGTAAAGGAGAATTAATAGGCTTAAGCACACTTATTGCCTCTACTTCTGGAGGCTCTGATGGCGTTGGTTTTGCTCTCCCATCCGAAAAGGTGCTATCAATTACAAATCAAATAATTAAATATGGAAAAGTAAATAGAGCTTGGATAGGAGAATTTAGATTTAGAAGAGGTTTCTATACTTATCCAAATTCAAGTTTAAGAGTTCCAGCACTTTATACTGTTGACCTTAATAATAATTCCATATTTGAGAATGGCTTAAGAGATGGAGATGTAATAATTGGAATTAAAGATGCGGAAGCAAGGTGGAGCACACTTTTTGCCTCATTAAATAGTATCTCTCCTGGAGAAAAGCTTGAATTGAAGATTATTAGAGCAGGTGAAGAAATTACCTTAAGTTTAATTACAAGAGAGAGGCCTAATCGACCACAGGCTCTCTGATTATTTCGGCACCCAACTTGTTAAGTTTTTCCTCAATGCATTCATAACCTCTATCAATATGATAGATATCATTAATTTGAGTTTTATTTTTTCCTACTAGCCCTGCTAGGACTAGGCTTGCAGATGCTCTTAAGTCTGATGCACTTACTGTTGCTCCATCTAAATTGGAAATACCTGAAACAAAAGCCTTATTCTTATTTAAAGATATATTTGCACCCATTTTGCGTAACTCACTAACATGTTGAAATCTGTTCTCAAAGACGTTTTCTTCAACTATACAATTTCCATTGGCAATTGTATTTAAAGCCATAAATTGAGCTTGCATGTCTGTGGGAAAACCGGGGAAGGGCTCTGTAAATATGTCTCGTGCTTTTAAGTCTGATGAAGTTGCATCCACTTCTACAGAATCCTCAAAAATATTCACTTTCACACCCATTTCAATTAATTTTTTTATTACAATTTCTATGGTTTTTGGATTAATTTTATTAACTTTGACATGACCGTTTGTTATTGCACCTGCAACAAGATAAGTGCCCGCTTCAATTCTATCAAATAGAACATTCCACCTTGTTGCACTGAGACTATCAACACCTTGAATTATAATTTCAGATTCACCAGCACCTTGAATTTGAGCACCACAGCTATTAAGGTAACTTGCAAGCTCAAAAACTTCTGGTTCCTTTGCACAGTTTCTTAATTTTGTCTCTCCTTTAGTTAAAGTTGCGGCCATCATTAAGTTTTCAGTTCCAGTTACTGAAACTTTTGGGAATGTGAAAGAGATAGGTTTTAATTTTTCAGCTTTCAGATAGATGTATTTTGAATCAGAGGTAATCTCAGCGCCCATTTGCTCTAGCCCTGATAAATGGAAATCAATTGGTCTTGTACCAATGTCACAGCCTCCAGGTTGAGATATTTTTGCTTTACCATATTTTGCTACTAGAGGACCCATTACTAGGATTGAAGCTCTCATCGTTTTTACAAGCTCATATCTAGCCTCTGGAAGTTGAATATTTGAGGAATTTATTTCAATAAATCCGTCCTCATGAAAGTTTATTGAAGAACCCATTGAATTCAAAAGCTCAAGCTTCGTTGTTATGTCTTGGAGATGGGGTAAATTTCCTATGTAAGCTGAACCATCAAGCAATATTGTTGAAGCCAAAATAGGTAAACCAGCATTTTTTGCGCCAGAACAATCAACATCACCTTGTAAGTGATTGCCTCCTTTAATAATCAGTCTTTCCATTTACTAAAGTGTTGTTGGTCTCCACGATTCAATAGCTATATCAAGGTCAGAATTATTCTCAAGATAAGTATCTTGAAACTGATTTCTAAAAGTTAATCCTAAATTAATACCGTCAATAATAATATTTATAATTCTGTATTCGCCAGCAGCATTTTTATATATGGTGAGTTTAGTTACAAATGAGCTTGAGTCAGAATAGAAGTTAACCAAAACTTCATAGGTCTTATTTTTATTAATTTTAATATTTTCATCTGTTTTAATTTGATAGTTCTCAAACTCAAGCAAAGTAGTAACATATGTATCAAGAAGCAATTTTTTTGTTCTTTCTTCAAAAAGATCCTTTTGTGCAATAGTCGCACTATTATAAATTTTTGATGAGAGTATTAACCTAGATACAATTTTTATATCAACCATTGGTTCCCAAATATTTTTTAATCTATCTTTGAACTCTTCTGGATTCTCATCATAATTTGAACCTTCTTCTTTAATTACAGTCAGAAAATACTGAGCATTTGAATCAATATATTCATGTAGTTCAGGAATTTTATCAGCAGACAAACTTTTTGATAAAAGGAAAACAAATAATATTTTTAATGAAAAAAATCGTAACATATGTAGATTATAGTTTGAAATGAAAAAAAATATTTTCCAAAAAGAGGCAAAAAAAGCTTTTTTAATAGAATTAGAGGAATTAAAGGCTTTCTCTAGGTCAAAAAACTTTGATGTCGAAGAACTATGTTCAAATATCTCAAAGTGTAAAGGAAAAATATTTATTACTGGAGTTGGAAAATCTGGGCATATTGCAAATAAATTTGCTGCAACTCTATCGAGTACTGGCACACCAGCATTCTTTATTCATCCAGCTGAGGCACTTCACGGTGATCTTGGAATGATCGAGAAAAATGATGCAATTTTAGCAATTTCAAAATCCGGGGAAAGCTCAGAAATTTGCGACTTAATTCCTGCAATAAACATGAAAAAGATTGATCTTTTTTCTATTACAGAAGATATAAACTCTACAATTGCAAAAGCTTCAAAAACTCATATTCTTGTGAAAATAAAAAGAGAGGCTTGCCCTAATGATCTTGCACCAACTTCAAGCACTACTGTGACTCTTGCATTAACTGATGCTATTGCTGTTGCATTATTAAAGTCTAAAGGTTTTACTTCTGAGGATTTTGCAAAATCACATCCTGGGGGAAAGCTTGGGAAAAAATTAACTCTTCGAACAAAAGATTTAATGACCCCAATTAAAAAAGCTGCAGTCGTAAAAGAATCAGATACTTTAAGAGAGTTAATTTTTGAAGTTTCTGAAAAAAAACAAGGTATTGCATTAATAAAAAAAGGAGTAGATATTGTTGGCGTCTTTTCAGATGGTGATTTAAGAAGGCAGCTGAAAAAAAATATTCAACTTGATGAAATTAAACTTTCTTCAATACTTACTAAAAAATTTAAGACCATTAACTCTGATGAACTGATTGTCAATGCAGCAGAAAAAATGAAATCTTTTAAAGTTTATAATCTTGTCGTTGAAGAAAATGAAAAGGTTGTTGGCATACTAACAATGCATGATATTTTAGAAGCAAATGTTATATAGGTTATTCATAATATTAATTTCTTTTAATGCAGTTGCACAGGAATATGAAATTACATCTGAAAATATTGAGATAAATACAGAATTAAAAACGATCAACTACATCAATAACGTAGTGTATGAATCTCAGCAGATTTTTTTTACTGCTGACAAATTATTTCTAAATCAAGAGAGTGATTCTTTTGTAGCTCTAGGATCACCTGTAAAAATTAAATTCTATGACGGTTTTGAATTCATCGAGGGAGAAGCTGAGAAAGTTGAAATAGATTCTAAACTTTTAAAACTGTCAAATAACGTGTCAATCTTAAAATCTGGAAATAAGATAAACTCCGAAAAAATGACTATTAAATTAGCTAATGATAAAAGTTGACAATATAAGCAAATCAGTAAAGTCAAAGATACTTTTTAAAAATATTACATTTAATTTAGAAAGCAATAAAATTGTTGGACTATTAGGTGCAAATGGTGCAGGTAAAACTAGTTTATTCAAAGCTATTTCAGGTCTTTCTAAAATTGATGAAGGGAAAATAAGCTTAAATGAAGCTGAATTACATTTGATGAGTCTTGAGGAACGATCAAATGCTGGACTGAATTATGTTCCACAAGAAAATTCGCTCTTTGATGATCTAAGCTTACAAGATAATCTTGAAGCAGTTGTAGAGTTAAGATTTAAAGAAGTTTCAAACGAAAAATCTAAGGAAATAAAATACCTATTAAATGTAATGAAACTTTCAGATAAAGCTAACATAAAATCTAAATTTCTTTCTGGAGGAGAAAAGAGGAAAACAGAAATTCTGAGGACTATTTTATTGGAGTCAAAATTTATTCTACTTGATGAGCCTTTTGCAGGTGTAGATCCAATATCTGTTGAAGAAATTATAAAAATACTAAAGAACTTCAAGAAAGATTTAGGGATTTTTATAAGTGATCACAACTTTCGAGATGTAATGAATGTTTGTGACGAAATAATTCTTCTAAATCAAGGAGAGCTTTTATTGCGTGGCACTCCTAATGAAGTTAGGGGTAATCCACTAGCTAAAAAATTGTATTTTGGCGAACTGAATTAGACGTTTTCTTGTAGAATAGCCCAATGGCTACTGAAAATTTAGACAAGAGATTTGAGCTCATTCAAGAAACCTTTTCAAATCCAGAATTTAAAACAAAACTTGGGAGAATACTCAGTGAAATGACCCCAAGCGAATTAGCCTATGTAATTGAATCATCACCTCCTCATGAAAGAAAAATTATCTGGGATTTAATTCAACTAGATACTGAAGGAGAAGTGCTAGGAGAGCTTGATGAGAACCTCCGAGAAGACTTGCTAGAAGATATGAATCCCGAAGAAATTTCTGTTGCGATTAGTGATCTTGAAGTTGATGACTTAGCCGACATTCTGCAAACTCTCCCCGATAAAATGACAAACGATGTTTTAGCTTTGATGAATTCTCGCGATAGAGGCAGAGTTGAAAAGATTCTTGATTATCCAGAAGAATCTGCCGGTGGCTTAATGAATACTGATGTTATTACTGTTCGTGCTGAGAATTCTATTGAATTGGTGATGCGATACTTAAGGTTCCTTAAACAATTACCAAATAATACTGATGATATTTACGTAGTTAGTAAGAATGATGAATATTTGGGAATACTACCAATCACCAAGATCTTAACATCTGATCCTAATCTTACAGTTAGAGAAGTTATGGATACAGAATTTCAGCCTTTGAATATAGAAAGCAATCAGATAGAGATCTACAATCAATTCAAAACAAGGGATTTATTTTCAGCACCAGTCGTAAATAGTGAGAACCATTTATTGGGAAGAATTACTGTTGATGATATTATCGAAGTTGCAGTTGATGAAGTTGAGCAAGATTTTATTGGTTTTGCACAAATCGAAGAGGATATTTTTGCATCGCCTAAAAAATCTATACAAAATAGAGTTCTATGGCTTTCAATCAATTTGATTACCGCAGTATTAGCTTCAGCATCCATTAGTTTATTTGAAGATGTAATTGAAAAGGTGGTCTATGCTGCAGTTTTGATGCCAATTGTAGCAAGTATGGGGGGCATTGCGGCGACTCAAACACTTGGTATATACATTAGAGCCGAAGCAATGAGACAATTAAATCAAAAGAACTTCAGATACTTATTTAGAAGAGAATTCATTGTCGCTCTCGCAAATTGTTTAGTTTTCTCTGTTCTAATATATGGAATAACATCTTTTTGGTTTACAGATTCAGCACTTTCATTAGCAATAGCACTAGCGATGATTTTCAATCTATTAGCAGCAGCTATTTTCGGTTTTATGTTTCCTCATTTTCTCAGAAAATTTGGTTATGATCCTGCTATAGCAGGAGGAGTTGTTATCACAACTTTTACAGATATCATTGGTTTTGTTAGCTTTCTAGGGATTGTGAGTTTTCTTATTGTATAACCCTAATATCAAGATTATCGACATCTCCTGATATAGAATATTTTGAACTTGTAATATCACTAAATCCATCTTCAAGAACTTCTGTAACCACTACAGCGCTTGCAGCTGCTGGTAAGCCTCCAAGAATGGCAACATACCACGGAATATTTTCCGATAGAGTTGAGTTGAATATCATCTCTAAATTAAAATTATCAAAAGATTCTAAATCAGATGCAATAGTTCCAGAAAGTTCTGCATCACCTGCATCAAACTTCATTTTAAGTTTATTAATGTTTGCATAGCCTGCACTATCAATAAAAATCTCGCCATCTAATGTATTAATATAAAAGTTACTTTGATCAAGTTTTTCAAAATCTGCATTTAAAATATTCAACAACCTTGATCTTATATCAATCAAAGATAAAACTCTTAGAGCGTCTATTGTGAATGTTGTATCAGAATATGAAATATTCTCTCCATTAATATTTACGAGACCCCCAAAATCAAAACTTCCCTCTTTAATTGTCATGTAAGCATCATTAAAGCCTAAATTTAATTTATTAAAACGTAGGTTTGAATTTCTCAGAGGATTCTCGTCTTGGTTTCTAATTGATAATTCAGTATTGATATTTCTAAACGACAAATTATTCAAATCGAAATCAAAAGAATTTAGTTCTTTTTCATTTATGCTGAAAAAATTTGATTTAAAGTTTTTAGGATATATTTTAAGAACGCTATTTTTAAATTCATAAGAGTCAAGATAGTTGAATTTAACAAAAATATCTTTGTAATTAAGCATCAAATCTTTTTCATTAAGATTGAGTTTAAAATTTTCATTTTCTCTAGATGAAAAATCACCATACAAACTTTTAAAGTTTCCTCCGTCGTCAAATTTTACTGATATTCCTGTTTCATCTAATAAAAGTTCATACATGCTTTCTGATGAAAAGTTATTTACTAGATACATACTTCCTAAAGAATATTCAGAAACATAAAAATCATCTCCAAATAACTTTAACGAAGCATTATCAACGTAAGTTTTTAGAGAATTCACTTTAAATTCAGCATTTCCAATATTAATTTGACTTGTTTCAGATAAAATTACTGAAGAAAAATTTAAATTATCATTTAATGAGGAAATAGAGAATAAAATATCTAATTTTTCAGCTTTCAAATTAGACTCGCGAAGAAAATTTTTTATCTCTTTCTGAGATCTTGTTAGATAACTAAATAAAACTTCCTCATTCCCATTTGTATACATTTGTAATTGAAATTCGTCTGCATATTTGAAGGTTAATTTTAATTCTTTCTCTTCATTAGACGCTGTTATATTTGCATAAGGGATTTTAAATTTATCATTAAAATCTAAATAGATATTACCTTTCATATTTTTAAGAATTTGAGGAGCTTCAAAAAATTTAAAATACAAAGCACTCTCTCTTGCTTTAAGATCACCAAATAATTTTCCATCATAAAAATAGCCCTTACCATCCAAACCCTGAATAGTTTTTAAATTTCCAGAAAGGTCTAAATTTAAATTTTGAAAATTGAAACCAAATGCATCTTTATAAGTTAGAAAGTTGGATAAACTTAATTCCTTAAAAACTGTTTTTCCCACTTTCAAGTTTTTTATTGATAAGTTATCAATAAAAACTTCAGGCTGACTAATTCCATCATTTTGTTTATTTTCTTGAAGTTTTACTTCAGCATTAGAAAGGGAGAACTCAGTAACATAAATTTTTTTTCCAACTACAGAGTTTAGAAAATTAATTTGCAAACTTATGTCTTCTCCAGAAAAGTCTGCTGCACCCTTATATAGAAAATTACTTATGTCTACTCTCATGCCAAGCAAACTAGGATCGATTGATATTTCTTGATATTGAATATTGTCTTTAAACAAGTAAGAGGTAATTAATTTTGCTCCATAATTAGTTGAAATCATTAAACAAAACGCATAGAAACTTAAAATTAAAATAGCGAGAAAGTAGAGAAATAGCCTAATAGGCCATATTAGATATTTTTTAACCATTTTTGCTTTTGATTAAGAAAAATAATAGCCCATATAATTGAATTTAATAATGGATTTAAAATAATTCTTATCATCATATCATCAGAGAAACTATTAAGAGTAAAAAGAAGAATATTCAAAGACAAACTCACTGATATTATTAAAATTATTTGCTCTAAAAGTGATCTTTGAATCCATCTTAAATTAGAAAAATTTAGATATAACCCTATAAGCATATAGATAAAAGTATACGGTGTTGAAATATTGCTAAAAAAGAGATCGATCAAAAAACCTTTTAAAATAAAAATATAAATATTTGGAATTTTTTTTATAAAAGTGGCAAAAACAAGAGTATGCACTAAAAAAATATCTGGAAAAATAGACCAGAAGTTTAGAGCTAGCAAAATTTGATTAAAAATTATCAATAAGCCAAAACTTGAGTATCTTACAACTTCATTCATGCACTATTACCTTTTTATTCATTGATTTATACGGATCAAAAAAGAGCTCTATCTCTAAATTATGCTGAAATACATTTGATTTACTGGTTGTAATTTTAACTATTTTGCCAACAATCAAATCGGGAGGATAAATTCCGTCAAATCCGGTCGTAAAAAAAGTATCTCCCAATTCATAGCCAACAGCTTTTGATTCATTCAGACAACTTATAAAACTGCCCTTGCCCGATCCTTTTGCTATACAAAAGAACCCACTTGTTGTTTTGATAGAAATGTACTCATCAGGATCACTCAATAACCTAACCTCAATTTCATTATCTGAAAGGCTCTTTGTTTTACCCAAGGCAAAGCTACCTTGAGATATTGCATAAATTCCATCTTGCAATTTATTAGGATTGTTGATGTATATTCTATGCTTGTTGCAACAAGCAAAATTCATTTGATCAAATGATTTAATGTAAGTTGCAGAATGCTCGTTTACAAAAAAATCGAGATTATTGTACGATCGTGAATTTTCCAGTGATTTTATCTTGAGTTCATTTTCATAAATCTCGTTTTGTAGATTCAAGATTTCATCTTGAAGTTGAGCAATTTTTTGGTTTTCAAATTCTTGATATTCATTTAAAACTTGAGTTATAAATTGTTGGGGAACATTTAGAAATTTAGCTAATAATCTTTGAGATTTATCGTTGAGATTTAAGTTTTGTGATAGGTAAATTAATAATCCTGAAAAAATTAGTGAAAAAAAAGCAATCCTTAATTTCTTCTGTA
>CEPL01027017.1_pt1 | contig 15754 bp, 18 predicted proteins | sample 530541 | NCBI WGS metagenome assembly CEPL01 (sample SAMEA2620339, study PRJEB7988) | marine metagenome | biome: marine biome (ENVO:00000447); feature: surface water layer (ENVO:00002042); material: "saline water (ENVO:00002010), including plankton (ENVO:xxxxxxxx)" | depth 5 m
TTCTTGAAGTTTTTCTTTATCATAATCAGATGTAGTTTCTTCAATTTGTCTTCTTATTTGACTAACTCTTGCCTCTATATCTTTCTTTTTACCAGAGCCATCGACAATTGTAGTATCATCTTTTGTAATAGATACTTTTTTCGCCGTACCAAGCATATCTAAAGTAACATTTTCAAGTTTAATACCAAGGTCTTCAGAAATCACCTGACCACCTGTTAAAATGGCTATATCTTCAAGCATTGCTTTTCGTCTATCACCGAACCCAGGTGCTTTTACAGCTGCAACTTTTAATCCACCTCTTAGTCTGTTAACTACAAGAGTGGCAAGTGCTTCACCTTCAATATCTTCAGCAATTATTAATAATGGTCTACTTGATTGAGCAACAGACTCTAGAATTGGTAGCATTGACTGAAGGCTAGATAATTTTGACTCATGCAAAAGGATAAGTGGATCCTCTTGCTCTGCAATCATTTTATCTGCATTTGTAATAAAGTAAGGCGATAAATAACCTCTATCAAATTGCATACCTTCAACAACTTCAAGTTCAGAATCAAGGCTTTTTGCTTCTTCAACAGTAATTACTCCCTCATTACCAACTTTTTGCATTGCTTCAGCAATCATATCACCAATTTCAGCTTCACCATTTGCTGATATAGTTCCTACTTGAGCAACCTCATCGTTAGTTTTAACTTTCTTTGATCTTTTATTTAGATCTTCTAGAACAACTTGAACAGCTTGGTCAATTCCACGTTTAACATCCATGGGATTCATGCCAGCAGCAACAAACTTTGTACCTTCAGTAACAATGCTTTGAGCTAAAACTGTCGCTGTAGTAGTTCCATCACCAGCTTCATCATTGGTTTTGGAAGCTACCTCTTTAACCATCTGGGCTCCCATATTTTCAAATTTATCTTCTAACTCTATTTCTTTAGCAACAGTTACACCATCTTTAGTAATTCTAGGTGCACCAAATGACTTATCTATAACAACATTACGACCCTTTGGACCTAATGTAACTTTTACTGCATTTGCTAAGATATTTACTCCATTGAGCATTTTTGATCTTGCATCTGCTCCAAAAATAACTTCTTTTGCCATAATTTATACCTCCAATTAATGACTAATATTAACTAATAATACCGAGAACATCTGACTCTTTCATAATCAGTAATTCTTTACCATCGACAGTCACTTCTGTTCCTGACCATTTACCAAAAAGTATTTTGTCACCTGATTTTACATCAAGTGGTGTAACAGAACCGTCTTCAGCTTTTGTTCCTGATCCAACAGCAACAACTTTACCTTCAGATGGTTTTTCTTTTGCTGTATCAGGTATAATTATACCACCAGCAGTTTTTTCATCTTCATCAATGCGTTCAACTAAAACACGGTCGTGTAAAGGACGAAATTTCATTTTTTTTCTCCACTTTAATTTAAAAAAAATAACTAAATCCTTGATCTTTCCCATAGTAAGATCGCGGGTCCATCTTAGGTAATTATCGATTGCCTCAGTGTCAAGTGCTTAAACTAAATTTTTTGGATATTTTTTGAGTTTTTTACACTTTTTTACTAAATTATTGATATATTTTGTTAAAAAACATATAAAATTTATTAAAATATACCTAAATTTTATTAAATTTATGCTTTTTTTTGATTTTTTTTCGAATTTTAATAATTTTTTACATTTTTAATTAATAGACTATTAATTTTTTGATTGTTAAATAGAGATATGTTTTTTGAAGCTTTACTTTTTCCAGTTGGTATTTTGCTCTTGGCGATTGGAGGGGATAGATTAGTTATAGGATCAGTTGCTCTTTCAAATAAACTCAATATTCCAGCATTTATAACGGGAATATTTATCATTGGATTTGGTACATCTCTTCCAGAGCTTTTTGTAACACTAAGTGCTTTAAGTAAAAATGAAACTGACATAGCAATTGGGGCTATTGTTGGATCCAATATTATTAATATCCTTCTAATCTTAGGTTTATCACTAGTCCTTACAAATAAGAAATCCTTAGAATCCATTTCATATAAAGATATTTTAGTAATGATCTTATGCGCTTTCTTATTTTCATATTTTTTACAAATCGGTCTCATAAATTATCTTTGGTCAATAATTATGATTATTTTATTACCGATTTATCTATTTGTTTCTTACAAATTTTTTAATAATAATAATCAGTTGGCTAATGATAGTTCACAAAATGGATCAATAATTTTTAATCTATTAATTGGATTTATTGCAATAATTTATGGATCAGAGATTTTTATAGAGGGTCTAATTTATATTTCAGAAGTATTGAATATTCCTGAAGCAATTATTGGAATTAGCCTTGCAGCGATAGGGACATCTCTTCCAGAGCTAGCGGTAACAATTGCTTCTTTTATAAGAGGAAAGGGAAGTGTTGCCATTGGTAATGTTGTTGGTTCAAATATATTTAATATTTTAGGAGTTTTGGGTTTATCTGCATTTATAAGTGGGCAGATTAGTTTTTCAAAATCCTTCTCAGGTATTGATACAGCTATTTTAATTCTCTCAAGTTTATGGGTTTTTATACTATTAAGAAATGGATCCACAAATCCAAAATTATATGGTTCCATTTCATTAATTGGATATTTTAGTTACATGATCTTTTTATATGCTTAAAACTAAAAAGGTTCATAAGGAAATACACTTACAGTAGCCCCTAAATCAGGTGCAATTGAGTCAAATGCTGGAAAAGCAGAATTCAATAGCTTTTCTGGTGTCCAACCCTCAATATCAGCAATACTTTTTAACGGCCTCGGTTGACTGAATAAAGCAACTTCATTTCCCCTAACTGATAAAATTTGGCCGGATAATTTACAATTAGGTGCAGCTAAAGCTATTGCAGTCTGAGCTACCTGATCAGGACGCATAGCATTTTTCATTCTTTCAACTCTTTGTTTTGATGCCTCGTCTTTGATAGGAATGGTCGCTATCATCCTTGTCCATGCAAAAGGTGCAATAACATTTGACCTTACGTTTTTTATTTCATTTTCCATTGCAATTATTCTTGATAATCCGTGAATACCAAGCTTAGCTGCAGCGTAGTTAGCTTGACCAATATTACCAATTAAACCTGTTGTTGAAGTAAATAAAACAAAATTACCCTCTTCTTTTTCTCTAAAATAGTTAATTGCAGATCTACAAACATTAAAAGACCCTTTTAGATGAACTGATAAAACCGAGTCCCAGTCTTCCTCATTCATCTTGTGAAACATTTTATCTCTAAGTATCCCTGCAGGATTTATTATCGAGTGAAGTTCACCATATTCATCAAGAGCTTGTTGAATCATATATTCTGTTCCTTTTCTATCTGTAACAGAGTCATTATTTGATACAGCTTGACCACCAGCAGCAATTATCTCTTTTTTTACAAGTTCTATGGGACCTTTATCCCCTTCATCTCCCCCTGCTACAGAACCACCTAAATCATTTATGACTAGTTTTGCACCTTCTTTTGCAGCAAGAAGAGCTGTTTCCTTTCCAATACCATTTGCTGCACCAGTGATTAATAAAACTTTACCATCAAGAACACCCATAATAATAATCCTCCTAAAATTTTTTAAATTGTTATAAAACAATAATTACAAATCAGGTATATTTTTTTTATGGTTGACTTAAAAAATATTATTAAAAGTGCTGAAACTGCTAATAAAGAATTTCATGATGGTTATCCTCCGGTTGAAAAATGGAATCCTGAACATTGTGGAGAAATAGGTTTAGAAATTAAAAGCGATGGTACTTGGTATTATATGGATTCACCAATTGGTAGAAAAAGGTTAGTAAATTTATTCGCAAGAATTTTAAGGAAAGAGAAAGATGGCAGTTATGTTTTAGTAACCCCTGCTGAAAAAATTGTCATTAAAGTAGAAGATGTGCCCTTCATAGCTATTGACGTTTTTGTTGAAGGATTAAATAAAAATAAGATTTTAAAATTTACAACCAATACTGGTGATACTGTAGTAGCTTCAAAAGATTATCCAATAAGAGTTGAAATAGACAAAAAAACTAAGGAACCATCACCTTACATTTTAGTAAGAAGTAATCTTGAAGCAAAAATATCAAGATCAGTATTTTATGACCTTGTAAATATTGGTGATGATCATAAAGATTATTTTGGTATTTGGTCGGGCGGGTATTTTTTTCCTTTTATGAAGTCTAGTGAATTAAAATTCTAATTATGAATATAAATTATAAATCTTTAATTGAGTCAGCTATCGAAAAAAATCCACCATCTGTAAGAGAGTTAGAAAAGTTACCTGGTATTAAAAGTGATTTTGATCTTATCGATCAATATAATGATAGAATTAGTCCATCTAATTTAAAACCCGCATCCGTTGTAATTGGAATAATTGAAAGAGAAAGGCCTTACATTTTTCTTACTAAGCGTTCCACTAATCTTTTACAACATTCAGGACAAATAGCTTTTCCGGGAGGAAAAGTTGAAAATGGCGAAACTTTTACAGAAGCTGCTTTAAGAGAAGCAAAAGAAGAGGTTGGCCTAGACTCTTCAGCGTTTAAAATATATGGATATTTGGATACCTATGAAACAGGCACCGGTTATAGAATTTTACCAGTAGTTGGTTTAATTGATTCAAAATTTGTACCAAGAATTAACAAAGAAGAGGTTGCCGAGACATTTGAAGTACCTTTTGAATTTATTATGAATGAAGACAACCATCAATTACAATCTGGTGAATGGAAGGGTGTTGTAAGAAACTATTATACTATAACATATCAGAGTTATAATATTTGGGGTGCAACTGCTGGAATGATCAGAAATTTATATGAAAGGATAAAAAAAATTGATTAGGATTATTTATTATTTATCTATTTTTCTATCGCCTTTGATAATTTATTTGTTTTGGATTTTTTTATCAAAAGGTAAGATTATTGAATTAAGAATTTTTTGGTCTCTTTTAATTGGATTATTTCTTATGGCTATTACATTATTTTCAACAGCCATTTTTAATAATGTTCCCATTGAAAAAAAATATGTTCATCCTGAAGTAATAAATGGTGAACTGAAAGAAGGTCATTTTATTGAATAAATGACTAGTGAAATTCAATATAATTTTTTGAAAGATAAGATATGTATGAAAATTTTTTCTCTTTTGAATGAGAAAGAGGATACAACTCGTTTTGTAGGAGGCTGTGTAAGAGATTCTATAATTGGTCTTAAAACAAACGATATAGATATCGCTACTAAATTAAAGCCAGAAGATGTTGTAAGGATTTTAGATTCTGAGTCAATCAAAGTTGTTCCTACAGGAGTCGATCATGGTACTGTTTCGGTTTTCTCAAAAGATTTTAACTTTGAAATAACGACATTAAGATCTGATATATCAACTGATGGACGACATGCTGAAGTCATATTCTCTGATAGTTGGGAAGAAGATTCTTTAAGAAGGGATTTTACAATAAATTCTATTTATTTAAAACAAAATGGTGAAATATATGATCCTCATAATGGTATTCAACACTTAAAGGATAGAAAAATAATTTTTATTGGAAATCCCGATGAAAGAATTAATGAAGATTATTTGAGGATTTTAAGATTTTTTAGATTCAATGCTTTTTATGGAAATAATAATTTAAAGTTATCTAGTGACTCAATTAAAGCATGTGCCAAAAATAAGAATAAAATAAAAAAATTATCACCAGAGAGAGTCCAAAATGAATTTTTTAAAATTCTAAATTCATCAAATTCACATTTTATAATTAGTATTATGAGAAAAATAAAAATTCTTGATCTTTTATTTGGGCATGAGGTTAAAACAAAAATATTTAAAAAATTACTATTAATTGACAAAGAGAATTCTTTTTCAAAAAATCATATTTTAAGATTTGCATCTTTGGCTCTAAATAATAAAAAAATGAATCCAAAAAATTTGCAAATGTTTAATTTTTCAAAAAAAGAAAGAAAAGAGTTATGTATCCTAACGAATCAAGAATTTGAAATTCATAATAGATTGATTAAATCGGATATTGAAAAAATTTTATATTCTACAGATAGAAAAATATTAAAGGATATGGCTAAGCTTTCTTGGGCTTTGAGTAATAATAGAGTAACAAACAAAAGTTGGAAAACTGTTCTTAGCCAAATAGATAAAGTTGAAATACCTATTTTTCCATTAAAAGCTAAGGATATATTAGATTGTGGATTAGAGGAGGGACCGATTATTGGTGAGATTTTAAAAACAATGGAAAAAGATTGGATAGATTCAAATTTTGAACAGAATAAAGAAGATTTACTATTTAAATTAAAAGCAATTATAAATAGAAAAAAACATAATAAACAATAGTGTAGTATTATGTCGCATTATCAAATATTTCCTTTACTTTCTCAAAAAGATATTTCATACACATTATCAAATAAATATATCAAATATTTTTAGATTTATTGGTAAATAAAATGACAGATACTAATGACAATCAAGATCCTTCAAGAAGAGACTTTTTATACATTACAACTGCAGTATTTGGAGCCACCGGAGCTGCAAGTGTTGCTTGGCCACTAATCGATCAGTTAAATCCAAGTGCTTCTGTTTCAGCTCTTTCAAGCATTGAAGCAGATATATCTTCAATTCCAGAAGGTGGGTCAATGAAAGTAGCCTGGAGAGGGAAGCCTATTTTTATAAGAAGGCGAACTAAAGAAGAAATTGAACTTGCAGAAAAGGAGGATTCCCTTAACCTGCCACATCCTGAAAAGGATTTAGATAGAGTTAAAAATAAGGAATGGTTAGTTGTTGTCGGTGTATGTACTCATCTAGGATGCGTTCCTATAGCTGATAGCGGTGATTTTGGTGGTTGGTTCTGTCCATGCCATGGATCTCATTATGATATATCGGGGCGAATAAGGAAAGGACCTGCTCCAACAAATCTCGAAATTCCTCCTTATGAATTTGTTAATGAAAATATTATTAAGATTGGATAACAAAAATGAATCATGATTATCAATACACTCCGAAGAATGGCTTTTCAAAATGGTTAGATAAAAGATTACCATTAATGCGGTTTGCAGATGAAAATCTTTTAAGCTTTCCAACTCCCAAAAATTTAAATTATTTCTATACTTTTGGTTTTATATTAACGATGTGTCTCGTAACTCAGATTATTACTGGTATAGTTTTAGCAATGCATTATGTACCAAATACATCTTTAGCATTTGACAGTATCGAACATATTATGCGTGATGTTAATTATGGCTGGTTAATAAGATATATGCATTCAAATGGTGCATCTATGTTCTTTTTAGCAGTATTTATTCATATGTTTAGAGGTTTGTACTATGGTTCTTATAAAGAGCCGAGAGAAATTATTTGGATATTAGGTGTTGTAATTTTCTTGCTTATGATAATTACTGGTTTTATGGGATATGTTCTTCCTTGGGGTCAAATGAGTTTCTGGGGTGCTACTGTTATCACAAATCTTGTAGCAACTATTCCTATTATAGGAGAACCAATTTTGACCCTTTTATTAGGAGGCTATAGCGTTGATAATCCAACTTTAAATCGTTTCTTTAGTTTACATTACCTTTTACCTTTTGTAATTTTTGGAGTAGTTATTCTTCATATTTGGGCATTACATGTTACAGGGAATAATAATCCTACAGGTATTGAAGTTAAAGACAGTAAGGATACAATTTCTTTCCACCCATATTATACTGTAAAAGATCTTTTTGCTTACGTTGTATTTTTATTAATGTTCTGTTATTTCATCTTTTACAATCCAAATATTTTAGGTCATCCAGATAATTATATTGAGGCTGACCCAATGTTAACTCCTGCTCATATTGTTCCTGAATGGTATCTACTCCCATTTTATGCGATTTTGAGAGCTGTTCCAGACAAGCTAATGGGAGTTTTATTAATGTTTGGCTCAATTGTTGTTTTATTCTTCTTGCCTTGGTTAGACACCATGAAAGTTAAATCAGCTCGTTATAGACCATTGTATAAAATATTTTTTCTTTTCTTTGTTATTTTTTGTCTACTTTTAGGCTATTTAGGCGCAAAGCCTCCTGAGGGCATATATTTGTTTCTCTCTAGGGTAAGTACTATTTATTATTTTGCTTTTTTCTTAGTAATAATGCCAATTTTAAGTCGAATAGAAAAACCTTCACCTATGCCCATTGGTATATCAAATCCAGCCATTAATAATTCGTCTGATAGTGGTGGTGGAGTTTCAGGTGCACCATCATACGCAATGGATAGTAATTAGGTATCAAGTATGAGTATTTTTAGAAATACCTTTAAAAATAATATATTTATTTTTCTAGTCTTAACTTTTGGCTTTAGTGTGAATGCTAATTCTGCCGAAGGAACAACCTTTAAAAATTTGAAACCTGGTTTTTCTTTTGAAGGCCCATTTGGTAAATTTGACAAAGAAAGTTTAAAAAGAGGTTATCAAGTTTATTCTGAAGTCTGTTCTTCTTGCCATGGTCTGAAACAATTATCTTTTCGAAATTTATCACAGCCAGGTGGCCCTGAATTTTCTATTGAAAGGGTTAAAGAAATTGCTTCAGGATACTCTATTACTGATGGATTTGATGAGTATGGAGAACCCATAGAGAGGTCAATGTTACCAAGCGACCGTTTTCCAAGACCATATGGTAGTAAGGAAGAGGCAAAAGGTGCAAATAATGGAGCTTATCCTCCTGATTTATCTCTTATTGTTAAAGCCCGTTCTGATGGGTATAATTATCTCTATTCTCTTTTAAAAGGATATGAAGAAGAAATTCCTGAAGATTTAGATATTGGTGATTTAAGTTATAATCCATGGTATCCCGGTGGAGCAATAGCCATGTATCAACCTTTATATGACGAGTCTGTTGAGTATGAGGATGGTACTCCAGCTACTTTAGATCAAATGTCATATGATGTTGCAAATTTTCTTACCTGGGCAGCCGAACCTACTATGGAAGAAAGAAAAAGATTGGGTTTTATAGTAATGGGATTTTTAATCATTTTTTTAATTTTGATGTATTTAAGTGTAAGTAGATTATTTAGAGATGTTCATTAATTAATTATTAAATCTAAAGTTCATAATATCACCATCTTTTACTTCATATTCTTTGCCCTCAAGTCTTATCTTTCCGAAGTCCTTTGCTTCATTGTAATTTGAGTAATTTATAAGTTCATCGTAATTAATTGTTTCTGCTCTAATAAATCCCTTTTCAAAGTCAGTATGTATTTTACCAGCAGACTCAGGGGCCAATGTATTTCTAGGTATTGTCCATGCTCTTGTTTCTTTTGGTCCAGAAGTAAAATAGGTAACTAAGTCTAATGCATTATACCCTTCATTAATCAAAGTATTTAACCCTGGTTCAGCTAAGCCTAGAGTGTCAATATATTCATTTCTATCCTCATCATTTAAAACAGATATTTGACTCTCAATACTTGCAGAAATTTTTATTACATTAATTTTTTTAGTTGCACCATACTCATCAATTTCTTTTGAGTATTTATTTCCAGAATTAGCGCTTTCCTCGTCAACATTACAAACATAAATCATTTTTTTGCTAGTAAGGAGTGAAAATTCTGCAAAATACTTTATATTTTTTTCATCAAGAGATTTGAAATCATACAAATTATTATTATTTAATTTTTCTAATATTTCATCGATTAATATTAATTTTTCTTTAGAATCTTTATCGTTGCTTTTTGCTTTTTTTTCTAATGATACTTGTCTTTTTTCTAAGTTAGAAATATCAGATAGAAGGAGTTCTGTTTCAATAATCTCAATATCCTTTATAGGATCAATTTTCCCATTAACATGAGTGATATTATCATCTTCAAAACATCTTATAACATGAGCAACTGCATCAACTTCTTTTATATTAGATAAAAATTGATTACCAAGGCCCTCTCCTTGAGATGCACCTTTGACAAGACCAGCAATATCTACAAAGGTTAATCTTGCAGGTATAATTCTTTCAGATTTATTTAATTTTGATAATACTTCCAACCTTTTGTCAGGAACATCAACTTCGCCAATATTTGGTTCAATGGTGCAGAAAGGATAGTTTTCAGCTTGTGCAGCCGATGTTCGCGTAAGAGCATTAAATAAAGTTGATTTTCCAACATTTGGTAAACCGATTATTCCACAACGAAAACCCATAATTTATTTTTTAAATTGAAGAATATTCTTCTGAAACTTTTTTTCATCGCCTTCTATAAGGGTAGAGATATTTTCAGCAATCGAGGTTAATATTTTCTGAAGAGTTTCAGCATCTTCCTTTGAGAGGTCCCCCAGAACATGACCAGTAACTTTTTCTTTTTCACCGGGGTGACTAATACCTATTCTTATTCGAAAATAATCTGTTCCAATATTCTCATCTATAGATTTTAGACCATTATGGCCAGCATGGCCGCCACCTTTTTTGACTCTAACCTGCCCAAAGGGTAAATCAAGTTCATCATGAAAAACAATTATTCTCTCCGGACCTATTTTATAAAAATTTGACGCTTCTCTTACTGCTCTTCCAGATTCATTCATAAAAGTTTGAGGTTTGAAAGAAATCAACTTTCTATCGTCAAGAGAGCCCATTGCCGTTCTACCTAAAAATTTTGTTCTGCTTCTGCCAAATTTATGAAAAGCTGAAAGACAGTCTAAAGCCATAAAGCCAACATTGTGTCTATTATTTTTATGCTTTTCACCGGGGTTGCCAAGTCCAACAAAAAGAATTGTATCGTTTGATAAAGCCAAGGTTTCTAATTATTCCTTTTCTTCTGATTCAGCTGCATCGGTCTCCGCTTCTTCATTTCCCTCTGCTTGATCATCACCTTCGGCAGCTTCTGGTGCTTCAGGAGCTTCCGCATCAGCAGCATCAAGAGCTTCAATTTCTTCTTCACTTTTAGGAGCTGCAATACTTGCAATAGTAATATCTCTATCAGTAATTGCAGAGACGATACCCTCAGGAAGCTTGACATCAGATAAATGAACTGTTCCACCAATCTCGAGACCAGTGAGATCTACCTCAACCACATCTGGAATATTTATAGCTGGGCAATCGAGCTCTACTGTATAACGACTTACATTTAGAATACCACCTTCTCTTAATCCAGGTGATTCTTCTTCAGCAATAAAACTAACTGAAACTTCAACCGAAATTCTAGCATCGGCACCAAGGCGAAGAAGGTCTACATGGATAATATTGCCTTTAACTGGATGAAGTTGAACATCTTTTGATATTGCTTTAAATTTTTCACCATTTGAAGTTTCAACGTCTATTAACTGCGATAACATTTTACCTGAGTTATATAGTTTTAAGGCTTCGATTGCGCTTAGACTTGCTGCCATAGGTTCTTTTTTGTCACCATAAATTATACAAGGTATTTGACCATTTTTTCTAATTAACCTAGCTTGAGACTTACCTGTTTCTTCTCTTTCTTCAGCTTTCAATAAGGTGGTTTCTGCCATCCTCTCTCTCCAAAAAATATAATTAAAATCTTTCCTGTGGCGCGTTATAACCCTGCTTTGGAATCAAATCAAGTTAATCAAACAAACTTGATACAGATTTTTCGTCAGATATTCTTTTAATTGCTTCTCCAAGAAGGGATGAAATTGAAATAACATCAATTTTATCAGATTTTTTTACTGCATCTGATTCTTCAATTGTGTCAGTAATTAATAATTTTGTTAAGGATGAATTATTCACTCTTTCAACTGCTTTTCCCGAGAGTACACCATGTGTAACATATGAATATACTTTTGTAGCCCCTTGTTTAATTAGGGCATCAGATGCATTACAGAGTGTACCTGCAGAGTCAACAATATCATCGATCATAAAGCATTCCCTTCCTCCAACATCACCAATAATATTCATCACCTCAGACTCTCCAGCTTTTTCCCTTCTCTTATCAACTATTGCAAGATCAGCGCCAATTCTTTTAGCTATAATTCTTGCTCTAACAACACCTCCAACATCAGGCGAGACAATTATAGGGGTATCTTTCGTTAATTTACTTTTTATATCTTCAACTAAAACAGGGGCTGCAAATAAATTATCGGTTGGAATATCAAAAAAACCTTGAATTTGACCAGCATGCAAATCCATTGTTAATACTCTGTTTGCACCAGCTTTATCTATCATATTTGCAACTAGTTTTGAAGTAATAGGTGTTCTTGGCCCTGGCTTTCTATCTTGCCTTGCATACCCATAATATGGAAGAACTGCTGTTATTCTTTTTGCAGATGCTCTTCGAAGGGTATCAATAATAATTAATAGTTCCATTAAATTGTCATTTGCTGGATAAGATGTTGATTGAATTACAAATACATCTTCTCCACGAACATTTTCTTTCATTTCAACAAAGATTTCATTATCAGCAAATCTTTTTACATCACATTTTGATAATTCAAGACCAACATATTTACTAATACCATAAGCTAATTTTAAATTTGAATTCCCAGTTACTAACTTCATTATGTCCCCATTTTATTCGGATTATTATTCTATATTTGTCCTTGTACCACAGGTAAATCCCTCAAGCGAGGGGAAATTTTTTGGTGCAAGAGCAATCACTTTAAACAATTCTCCCATTTCATTATCATTCATTAATCTATTTAAACCATTCCTTAACTCTTGCTTCTGATGATCATTTGCAGTTTTTTCTAAAATATCTAATCTTTGTAAAGCTCCCATATTTTTTAAGAATAAACCTTGTTTGTTGGGTCCATATACATCAATTTTATTCTCTTTTGCATTTAACTGAATATCTTTGAAATTTACATGACTTGTTAAATCAATAAAACCAGGATCATCTAATGGATTAGCAAATTTATTATTTTTAACCCCTTGAAGACTATCTCCATTACCATCTACATATCCATAATCAAAAAATATTGCCGCACCTGAGTTTTTTTTTATGAAATTCGAAATGTAATTAATTATTTTTCTAATCTTAAAGTTAATTTCAATTATGGACCCTTCTTTTATTTCACTGTGATCATTTTTGAATAATTTTTTTGATAATTCTGTATCTTCGTGTGAAAAAAATAGCTTGTTATTGTCTGAACTTACGCAGACTTCTTTCCAATTCTTATCTTTTTTAATAAATTGATGTACAGGAAATGCGTCTAAAAACTCATTTCCTATAAAAATAGTCGTTTTATTTGGTATATCTTCAATTTTTTCAAAGTGTGAGGCATCTTTTAATGCCTTTTTTTGTTGTTTTCTTAACTCATCATTAATATCTACAAAAACAAAATTACTGACTTTACCTTTTAGAACTCTATTAATATCTTTTAGCAAAGTACCTCTACCACCGCCTAAATCAACAATTTGAAAATTTTTTGGTTTATTTAATTTAATCCATATATCTAATATCCATATTCCAATTATTTCACCAAAAATTTGAGATATGTCAGGAGATGTAACAAAATCACCACCAGACCCAAGTGGCATTTTTTTTGTGTAATATCCGTATTTTTCATCTCCAAGTGATATTTCCATAAATTTGGCTAATGAAATAGGACCATTTTCATTAATTAGATTATGTATTTTCTTTTTAAGAATATTCATTTTTTAAAGATTGAAAAATTAAAATTAGACCAGCGATTAAAAAAGGAAGAGATAATATCATACCCATTGTAATATTTAGAAAAATATATCCGATATGCAGGTCTGGTTCACGAAAGTTTTCTACTAGTATTCTTGAGAAAGAATAAAAGAATAGAAAGGTACCACTGATTAATCCTCTTTTCTTAAGTCCATTTGATAAAACTAGTGCAAATAAAATAATAAATAAAGCTAAACCCTCTAAACCAGCTTCATATAATTGACTTGGATGCCTTGGATTACTTCCTGCATTTGGAAATATTACTCCCCAAGATAAATTTGTCTCTTTTCCCCATAATTCTCCATTAATAAAGTTAGTAATTCTTCCAAAAAAAAGACCTATCGGAACAACTGCGCAAACTATATCACCCGTTTCCAAAATTGGAATTTTATGATATTTAGAATAGGAAATTATAGCAATAATAACTCCTAATGCACCTCCATGAAAAGACATACCTCCTTCCCATAAAGATAATATTAGCAGTGGATTATTAAGATAGAAATCAAAATTATAGAAGATTACATAACCAAATCTTGCACCAAAAATTATACCAAAAACTATCCAAATAAATATTTCATCAATATTTTTTTTTGTAATTAGCAAATTGCAGTTTTCTTTTTTTGCATCAACTATTTTTAGAGCATAAAAAAGGCCTAAAACCATTCCTGCCACATATGCAAGGCCATACCAATATACATTTATAGGGCCAACTGAGAAGGCTATTGGATTAATATCTAATATATAATTTTCCATATAAGAATTCATACATATTTATATCACTAATTTGAAATTTTTTATCATTATTAGCTATTATCTTTTTTCAATTTGTAGTATGATAAATTTTTTCAAGTACTATATGTGGTAATTTATGGCATTAGCAAAAAATATTGAAATTTTTGAACATCCACTTGATACCGTTGAAATAGTTGCAAGTTTGAGAGATTGGACTTACGAGAGAAGTGAAACAGAGGTTTCTATAATTGCTAAAGGAAAATGGTCAGATTATCAAATATCAGTCACATGGGTTGATGATTATGAGGGTATTAATATAGTTTGTGGTTTTGATTTAAAATTTCAAAGTATACATAAGAATAAAATACTTGAATTAGTGACGTCTATTAATAATCAAATGTGGCTTGGTCATTTTGATGTTTGGGCTGATGAGGGTATTGTTTTATATAGAAATACGTCTTTGTTTAATAGAGATAGAGTTTCTCAAGAACAGTTAGATAATGTGATGGTTAGGGCTGTATTAGCTTGCGATCAATTTTTCCCAGCATTTCAATATATTTTATGGGCTGGAAAGAATTCAAAAGAAGCACTGGAGGCTGTTCTTTTTAATACTGAGGGTGAGGCATAAAACTTTAGGGTAATGAGTGGTTCTCAAAAATTATTGATTATTGGCCTAGGAAAAATGGGAGGTAGTCTTTTAAAAGGATTAATCTCAGAAAAATCACCTAATTTAGAAATATCAGTTGTAGAACCTAATGAAAATCATATCAATATAGACTTTATTAGTAATAATATTGATCATTACTTATCAATTGATAGAATTAATAGTTTTGATTTTGATATAGTCATTTTTGCTATTAAACCGCAAATTATTAAAGAAGTTTGTGAAGAAATTTTATCAGTTGCTAAGAATAAGACTTTTTCCTTAATATCAATTTTAGCAGGAACAAAAATAAAAACATTTGAGAGGTTTTTTAATAACTATCCAATAATTAGAACTATGCCTAATTTGGCTGCCTCAGAAGGAAGTAGTATAACTGCTCTCTACGGAAACAGTTTTGTGGATAATAATTTGAAGCTACTTACAGAAGAAATTTTTTCTAAAATCGGTGATCATTTTTGGATTAAAAATGAAAATGATATGGATATTATAACCGCTATATCTGGGTCGGGGCCAGCATATTACTTTTATTTGACTGAGTGTTTAAGCGCTATTGCTTTAGAAATGGGATTAAATGTAAAAGATATAGATAAATTGACAAAAATGGTTGCAAAAGGCTCTTCTGACTTAATGCTTTCCTCAGACAAATCAATAAGTGATTTGAGAGAAAATGTTACTTCAAAAGGAGGAACTACAGAAGCTGCTTTCGTTGTATTAGATGACTCAGAAAAAACTTTCTATAACTCTCTAAGAAGTGCAATTAAAAATGCT
>CEPL01133246.1_pt1 | contig 15606 bp, 9 predicted proteins | sample 530541 | NCBI WGS metagenome assembly CEPL01 (sample SAMEA2620339, study PRJEB7988) | marine metagenome | biome: marine biome (ENVO:00000447); feature: surface water layer (ENVO:00002042); material: "saline water (ENVO:00002010), including plankton (ENVO:xxxxxxxx)" | depth 5 m
TCAATAACTAGTTGCACTAATACATCTAACCCAAGCCTTGTAATGGGTGCTGGACTTGTTGCTAAGAAAGCAGTTGAAAAGGGATTAACGATACCATCTTATGTAAAAACTTCTCTTGCTCCTGGTTCACAAGTTGCAACAGAATATCTCGAGGAATCTGGATTGTTAACCCCACTTGAAACTTTAGGATTCAATGTTGCCGCCTATGGTTGTGCAACATGCATTGGAAATAGTGGACCATTAGATGAATCAATAGAGAAAGCTATTAAAGAAAATGATATGACGGTTGCTGCAGTATTATCAGGAAATAGGAACTTTGAAGGAAGAGTTCATCCTTTAACAAAAGCAAATTATTTAGCTTCTCCTCCCCTCGTAATTGCATACGCATTAGCAGGTACAGTGAATATTGATCTGGAAAATGAACCTCTTGGAAAAGATGTATCTGGTAATGATGTTTATTTGAAAGATATCTGGTTTACTTCAAAAGAACTCTTAGATGCAACGAAAATATCCGCAAACTCAGACTACTATAAGGATATTTATTCAGATGTATTTAACGCCAATGACCAATGGAATGCATTACCGATTTCTGGAGGAGAGACATTTGCATGGGATGATTACTCAACATACATTAGAGAACCATCTTTTTTTAGTGGATGCGAACTTCCGGCAAAAGATTTAATGGATATTAAAAATGCTGCTGTATTGGGATATTTTGGAGACTTTATTACAACCGATCATATTTCCCCTGCTGGTGTGATTCCCGAAGAAAATCCTACTACCCCTTACTTATTAAAAAGAGGGGTTGATAAAAAAGATTTTAATAGCTTTGGGTCTCGTCGAGGTAATCATGAAGTAATGATGCGCGGAACATTTGGCAATATAAGAATTAAAAATAAGTTGGTTAGTAGAGAAGGTGGTTTTACAGTTAAGGATGGTGATATAATGCCTTTTTACACGGCGGCTATGAAATATCAAGAAGAGAATACTCCATTGGTAATTTTGGCAGGTAAAATGTATGGAGCTGGATCCTCCAGAGATTGGGCCGCAAAAGGAACTAAGCTACAGGGAGTAAAAGCAGTGATAGCCGAAAGCTTTGAAAGAATTCATCGTTCAAATTTAGTTGGCATGGGAGTTATTCCCTGTGAATTTATTGATGGACAAACAGCGGAAAATTTAGGTTTATCTGGTCAAGAAAAATTTACAATACTCGGTATTGCAGAAAATTTTTCTCCAGGGAAGATTTTAACAGTAAAAGCAGATGACATAGTTTTTAATGTAAAAGCAAGAGTAGACACGCCACTAGAAATTGATTATTTGAAAAACGGTGGAGTGTTAAATTATGTCCTTAGAAATTTTATTGATGAGGTATAAATAACTTTTATTTGTGCTTTTTTATTTTATTAGCGTTGATGCAGTATCCAGCTGTAAAAGGTTAGTATGTTTCGCTTTTACTTGTCCGCCACCAATGTAACAAACCATATCATCGGGAAGTAGAACACCTTCATCTAAAAGCATAGAAACAGTTTTTTTTACTAAAGCAGCACATTGTTTAGGGACATCAATACATTCAGCATATACTCCATAGGAAAGAGAAAGTTCTTTTACTACTCTTGGTGTACCAGAATAAGCTACAATTGGAGTTCGTCCTCGATAGGAAGAACAAATTTGTGCAGTATCTCCAGAAACAGTACTTGTTATAATTACTTTTGCATCAAGTTCACATGCCAACTGAACTCCTGCTTTGGAAATAAAATTCCTAGACATCAAGCTAGCGTTTTGTTTAAACACCGGAAGAAGTCCATCTAAAGTTCCACGTTCCGCCTCCACTTTTTGAGCAATTTTTGACATAGTTTCTACCGCTTCAACTGCATAGTTTCCATATGCGGTTTCACCGCTTAACATTAGCGCATCAGTGCCATCATAAATAGCATTCGCGACATCAGATACTTCTGCTCTTGTAGGTCTTGGATTGTCTATCATGGAGTGAAGCATTTGTGTTGCTGTTATTACTGGCTTAACTCTTTTAATTGCAGTTTGAATCATCATTTTTTGAAGATTTGGAACATCTTCTGCCGGCACTTCGATTCCAAGGTCTCCTCGAGCAACCATAATCCCATAAGTTCCATCAAGAATAGATTCTAAATTATTTATACCTTCTTGATTCTCAATTTTAGCAATAATTTTAATTGGGGAATTATTTTCATCCAAAATTTTCTGAACAGCCATAACATCTTGAATATTTCGAACAAATGAATGGGCAATAAATTCCACTTCGTTTTTTGCTGCCCAATTGATAAATTCGGCATCTTTTTTTGTGAGAGAAGGCATTTCAAGATTAACACCGGGAACATTCACACTTTTCTTATTTTTAATTTCCCCATTATTTGTAGCGGTACAAATAAGTTGATTATTTTTTTTGGAATCAACAGTTAAATGAATTTCACCATCGTCAATTAAAAGGTCGCTTCCAACGGGTACTTCATTTATAAAATTTTCATAATTTACCATAAATCCAAATTTTGGATTTTCCGATACAGAGACAGTAAGCTGCTGCCCTTTAGACACTTTGAATGAACTTTCAAGATCACATATCCTAACTTCAGGACCTTTTGTATCAATCAATATTCCAATACGGTTAGAGACAGACCGTATGTTTTTAATTATATGATTTGCATCATCAATTTCAATATGAGCAGTATTTAATCTGGCAACATTCATACCTGCATCAAATAACGATTTTACAAAATCTTTTTCACACTTGTTATGAGCTATGGTACATACGATTTTTGTTTGTTTTTTATACATAATTTTTCCGACTAATGTTTAAAAATTACATGATTTGATCTACTTTTTCTAGATTTTTAAGTGAATAGTTGCAATAAGATTAAAAGGGCAATGTTGACCAAAATAAATTTAAATGATAAGTGTATTTCATTAATAAGGATTAATAAGTGAATGTAAGTTTGTTAGATATTTTTTTAGGTGTGATAATATTATTTTTTGGTTTTATTGGCTTTAAAAAAGGTTTTGCAAAACAGCTTTCAACATTTCTTACTTTTTTACTCACTGTATTGTTAATTTATTATGTCTATCCAATTTTTTTAGAATTTTTAGCAAATACATTTCCGGCACTTGATAAAAATGCCACTCTCGGAATTGGAATTATTACATTAATTTTATTATCTATTGGATTATTTGTAATAATTAATCAAATTCTTTCAACTGGAATAGCTTCGAATATTTCAGAAAACACAAACAAGTGGTTTGGTTCCTTGTTCGGGATGTTGAGGGGTCTATTATTATTGATAATTATTCTTAGTGTGGCTATTCAGATAAACGAAAAAAATGTAGGAAAGTGGATTGAAAACAAATCGATAAGTGGAAAATGGTTTATAAAAAATTTTTATAAAGAAATTAAACATCATATAGATAAAGACAATATTGAAGACAAAATTAAAAACTTAAATGAACGAGTAGAGTGGCCTGATCCTGTTGAAATAATAAATCAGTAGTTCTGATAAATTAAATTATTATGTCACCTAAATAAATGTTAAATGGCAATTCCAAAAGAAATTATAGAAGAAGTTCGTTCGCGATGCGATATCGTTGATCTTGTCTCGTCTTATCTCCCTGAATTAAGAAAACGAGGAGCTACATATAAATGTTGTTGTCCGTTTCATAATGAAAAAACTCCATCGTTTACAGTAAATCAGGAAAGACAAATCTACCATTGTTTTGGCTGTGGAGCTAATGGAGATGTATTTAGTTTTGTTCAAGAATATGACAAATTAGATTTTTTGAGCGCCGTTCAATTTTTAGCTGATCGAACCGGCGTTAAAATAACTTACGATAACAATGATAATAAAAATAAAGACAGTAAAGATACGTTACTTAATATCAACAGTAATGCTGCTAATTTTTTTCATAAAAATTTATTTAATAGTGATTCCGGAAAATTATGTAGGGAGTATCTGAAAAAAAGGTCTTTGACAGATGATGTATTAAAAGAATTCCAAATTGGATTTTCACCAGACGGATGGGAAGAATTATTATCAAAAGCATTAAAAAAAGGATATAAATCAGAAGAAATTGAAAAAGCAGGTCTTGTCGTTAAAAGTAAGCGTTCTGGAAAAGTTAAATACTATGACAGATTTCGAAATCGTCTGATGTTTCCGATATGTGATTCATTGGGTAGAGTAATAGGATTTTCCGGTAGAATTCTTGAAGATAAAAGAAAAGAGGCTAAATATGTAAATAGCCCAGAAACATTAATTTTTCATAAAAGCTCTGTATTATTTGCCTTTGACAAGGCGCGAAAAGAAATTGTTGAAAAAAAATTAGCAATTGTTGTTGAAGGACAAATAGACGCAATGCGATGTCATACTGTTGGGATTAAAAATGTTGTAGCCTCTCAAGGAACAGCATTAACTGTTCAGCATGCAAAATTAATAAAAAGATATGCTGACGAAGTTGTATTGATTTTTGATTCAGATACTGCAGGAGTAAGCGCTGCTCTTTCTACATCCAAATTATTTCTTGAAAACGAATTAAGTGTTAGGGTTGCAACACTTCCTAATGGGGAAGATCCAGATTCATTAATTTTAAAACATGGTGTTAATATTTTTAAAAAAGAAATTAATGATGCATTACCTGCATTAAATTTTCTAATTAAGACAATTGAAAATAAAGAAGACCAAACTACTGTTGTTGGAAGAAAGAGAATGAGAAATCAAATTATGGATTTCATTAACAGATGCCCTTCGGAATCTTGGAAGGAGGAAATGATTAAAGAGGCTTCAGGAATGATTAATATATCAGTAAGAGCTTTAATCAAAGACTTGGATGCAATTAACGAAAAAAATATTCCTAATAAAAATAATCAAAATCTTCATCTTGTAAATCAAGACGGATCGCTTTATCCCTTGGAAGAGTTAGATCTACTTTCTTATGCCATTCATTATAACGAAAATGTTAAAAGTCTAGTTTCTGATTATTTGCCGATGAGTCTTATTAAGAATAAAGAATGTAAAAAATTAATAAAAAAAGTAATTAATGTTACCCCAAAAGACATTGAGGCAAATTTAAATGATCTTTCAGAAGATGAGAGAAATTGTTATACATCAGCAGCAGCAATTATTAAGAAATTGGATGATGACTATTCTCCTGATAGAGCAGTTAAAGAATATATAAAAAAAATATGGCTTAACTATTTAAGAAATGAATATTCAAATAATAAAAATTTTGAAAAACGTTCTCAAATCACAAAAGATGCTAATTTATTAAAGGCAAATTGGGCAGAGGGAAAAAAAATTATAGTAAAATTACTAGAGGATATGTAATGTGTAGAACTAAATTTTGGAGCGCTTAGGCTATGATGACATCGAATGAAATTAGAAAATCATTCTTAGATTTTTTCGAATCAAAAAAACACTCTATTGTTTCAAGCTCTCCAGTTGTGTTGCCAACTGATCCAACGTTATTATTCACAAACGCTGGAATGAATCAATTTAAAGAAGTCTTCTTAGGTACGCGCGATTCCACAGATAAACGAATTGCAAATACTCAAAAATGCATTCGTGTTTCTGGAAAACACAATGACTTGGAGGAAGTTGGAGTTGATACGTATCACCATACATTTTTTGAAATGCTCGGAAACTGGTCCTTTGGTGATTATTATAAAAAAGATGCTATTTCTTGGGCATGGGAATTAATGACAGAAATATGGGGACTTAAAAAAGAACGAATTTGGGTGACTGTTTATAATACCGACGACGAAGCATTTAACTTGTGGAAAGAGTCAACTGATATTAATCCATCACGAATCCTGCGATTCGATGAGAAAGATAATTTTTGGGAAATGGGAGAAACGGGTCCATGCGGACCATGTTCGGAGATTCACTATGATTTAACTCCAAATGCAAGCGCCACCCCCGAGATGGTGAATGCAGATATTCCAGAAGTAATTGAAATTTGGAATTTAGTTTTTATCCAGTTTAATAGAAGATCAGATGGATCGTTAGAAGAATTATCTGCTAAGCATGTTGACACAGGGATGGGTTTTGAAAGAATATGTGCCGTCTTACAAAATAAAAAATCTAATTATGATACAGACATTTTTGTTCCTATCTTAACTCATATTTCTGAACTTTCTAGAAAATCATACGAAGGAGAAGACGCGATTGCTATGAGAGTAATTGCCGATCATATAAGAACTCTTTCAATTGCTATGGCTGATGGAGTTATGCCATCGAATGAAGGAAGGGGATATGTGCTTCGTAGATTATTACGAAGAGCGGTTAGGTATGGTCGAACATTAGGGTTTAGTGAACCGTTCCTTTGCAAATTATTTCCAATTATAGAAGATCAACTCGGATCTACTTTCAACGAATTAAAAAATCAAAGTGAAACTATTATAAGAACATTAACGGCTGAAGAAGAATCTTTTTCAAAAACACTTGATCGAGGAATTACACTTTTTGATGCTGTTTCCGATTCATTATCACAAGGTGAGCTATTCCCAGGACATGAAGCCTTTATGTTATATGACACATTTGGCTTCCCGTTGGATCTAACAGTATTGATGGCAGGTGAAAAGGGCTTACTCGTTGACGAAGAAGAGTTTAATAATTTAATGGATGAACAACGCCAACGTGCTCGTTCTTCGCGGTCAACTGACGTTCATAATGTTCAAATGGATTTAATATCAGATTTAGTTGCAAAGAAAACGCATTCAACATTTGTCGGCTATGAAAAAACGCATTGTAAAACAGAAATTTTATCAATAATTGATTGCAATACAATTCTCCTCAAAGAAACCCCTTTTTATTCTGAAGGTGGAGGTCAAGTGGGAGATCAAGGAATAATCAAAGGTGATGGATTTATTTTCGATGTTACAGATACTCAAAAAGTAGCTGAAGGAATTATTCTACATATTGGAGAAATTTCATTGGGCGAGCCTAAAGAAAATATGGAGGTTATTGCAGAGGTAGATCGTTACCGTAGAGGACAAATAAGAAGAAGTCATACGGCAACACATTTACTTAATGCCGCTTTAAGACAGATAGTTGATCCATCTATTAAACAAGCTGGATCATTAGTGACCCCCGAACGACTAAGATTTGATTTTAATTATTATGAAGCAATTCCAAAGGAATTATTATACCAAATTGAACAAGTGGTTAATCATGAAATCATGAGAAATGTTTTAATAGAAACTAATGAAATGTCGCTTGAATCTGTAAAACAAGACTCAAATATTCAAGCAGTATTTGATGATAAATATGGAGATATTGTCCGAGTAGTTTCGATTGGAGAATTCAGCGTAGAGCTTTGTGGAGGAACACATGTAGGCATGACAGGAGATATTGGTACATTTCGCATAATTTCAGAAAGTTCTGTTGCAGCCGGAGTTCGTCGTATTGAAGCAATTACAGGTCTTGAAGCTGTAAGTTGGTCATCTCAGGAACATGATATTTTAACAAAAATAAGCAAAAATCTCAGTGTTAAACCTTATGAGATTATGGATCGAATCAACACCATTTCTAATCAATTGAAAAAAGCTGAGAAACAACTTAAAGAATTTAAGATGAAGTCAGCTGTTTCAAGTTTAGATGATTTGTTAAATCAAACAAAACAAGTAAGTGGAAATAATGTTCTTGCTTCTGATTTAGGCGAACTTCCAATGGACGCACTGCGAGAAGTTTTGGACAGATTAAGACAAAAACTAACTTCTGGAATAATTATTTTAGGCAGTCAAGATAATGGTAAAGCATGCTTTGCAGCAAGCGTATCTAGTGATTTAGTATCTCAGGGGTTTCATGCAGGAAATTTGATTAATAAAGTAGCTGTGATCGCTGATGGCGGAGGTGGCGGAAAACCAGATAAAGCTCAAGCAGGCGGAAAAAATGGAGAGAAAGTTAATGAGGCTATAGCTTCGGTCGTTGATATTTTAACATAAAAAAGGATTAATTATGAATTTTACATTAAAAATAGGAGAAGAAGCTCCAAGTTTTGAATTACCGAGCACCGATGGAAATAAATATTCTCTGACTGATTTTAAAGAAGATACTCTTGTTATATTTTTTACTTGTAATCATTGCCCTTATGTTACTGGCTCGGATGAACATACAAGAACAATTGCTGAACGATTTATTCCCTTGGGAGTGGGATTTGTTGGAATTAATTCTAATAGTAAAAATACTTATCAGGAAGATGATTTTCCTAGTATGGTAGAAAGAATGGCCGAAAATAAATTCCCTTGGACATACCTTTATGATGAATCTCAAAACGTCGCATTAGGTTATGGCGCTCTTAGAACACCTCACTTTTATGTTTTTAATAAAGATCGAAAATTAATATATACGGGTAGATCAATCGATACCCCAAGAAACTGGAAAGAACACAAGGAAACAGATTTAATTAATGCACTTGAGCAACATTTAGATGGAGAAACAATAAAAATACCCTTAACAAATCCTATCGGCTGTAATGTTAAATGGGATGGAAAAGATAGACATTGGATGCCCGCAGATGCATGTGACTTAATTTAATATATTGAATCAATGCTTGAGATATTTTTAATAGTGAGTTAGATATGTCAATTCGTTTAATTTACAGGAGAACAAAAAGATGAGAAAAATTTACAACAATTTATTTTTATTATTAGCATTATGTTTATTGGCTGGATGTGGAGTTCCTCAAGAAGAGCACGATGCCATGATTCTTCAGCTTCAATCAGAAAAAACGGAAATTGAGACAAGTTTAAATGAAAAAATTGCGGAATTAGAATCAATTGTTAAAGCTGAAAAAGCAAAAGTAAAATCACATCGATTAGAAATGGATAATGCAGAAAGAAAAATTAGAGATTTTCAAACAAAAAATGCTCAATCCATTAAAGATGCAGCTAAGGCAAAGTCAGAAATTACTTCTCTTAAAAGATCATTAAATAGAGCCGAAGATGCTCGTGATCGAGCCGAAGAGAAAGTTAGTAGGATAAATGATCAACTAGCTCAAATTCAGAGTGAAAAAGATGATATTCAATTTAGATTTGATCAATTAGTAAAAAATATGAACGGCGAAGATATTCCTGAAGAGACACCAGTCGATGATATCATGTTAGAATATGTTGAAGAATTGCCAGTCGATTTAGAAGATGATGCAGTAGATTCAGTTAAAGAATTAACTGAAATTGTAAGTGAAATGAACGAGGCAGCAACTGCAAGTTTGTTAAATGATTCAGATGAAGAAGCTCCATCTGAAGAAGATGAAAAGTCATCAAGAAGCTTTTTTTGGTTTTTAGGATTTTAAACTAATCCATGTTGAGTTTTTCTAAATATTTAACCCGCTCGTTATTGGGCGGGTTTTTTATTTTTTCAGGTATCGTTTGTAATGGAAGTGATTTCTTCGGTATTCCAATTTTAGGTGAGCCTAAAGATCAGTTAAAACAAACTATTTATTTTTTAAAAAATGGCGAAACAAGAAAAGCCAAAGAAAGCCTCGATCGATTAAAAGAGTCTTCACCAAATACATTTAAAAATTTTTCTCTAACAAATTTTTCAATACCTTGTCCTGATTATACTGATAAAAATTCTTCATGTGAACTTTGTGACGGAAGACAAAATTATTTCGATAAATATGCGCTTCATTATTTTGGTTATAAATTTGAACAAATTTGGTTCCATGAAGGAAATAAAAATAAAAATTTCGATACAGTATTTGCTGAAGCATATAAATGTTTTTCTCGTAAAAAGGAATTAGTATTATCACGAGAAATTTTCCAAGGTCAGATTTACCAGAAATATGAAAATTTTTTTATAATTAAAGACATTAATGACAATTTTTTTCGACTTTTCGGAACTGTTTATTCAAGTGCAGCAGAAGGCGATCCGTATATTGGTTATTATTGGCGAGTAAAAAATAAAAATTTCGATTTTAAAAATGATAAAGGTAGCGTTGAAAGCATCCCTTCATTCACATTAACACTTTGGAGAGATTATTGATGCTACAAAATATAGGGTGGTGTAGTTTTTTTTCTAATCAGATAAAACCCAATTCTGAATTACTTAAACCTTACAGAGTTATTGCTATTCATAAAGGTGCGTGTGAGGTGTCAGATGGAAAACTAATCAAATCAGCTAAAATGACTGGAAAAATGAGACATGAAGCTGAAACAAAACTAGATTATCCAACAGTAGGAGATTGGGTTTTAGTAAAATCATTTAAGTCAGGGGAGTTATGTCAAATTGAAAAACTTTTGCATAGACAAAATGTGCTTAAAAGAAAAAATGCTGGTCGAGCGAATAATGAACAATTGATTGCTGCAAATATCGATACCGCATTTATTATCCAAGGGCTTGACCCATCTTTTAATCTTAACAGAATTGAACGATTTGTAGTGATAGTTAAAGAGAGTAGAATAACTCCAAAAATAATTTTAACAAAAACTGATTTATTAAAGAATAATGAATTAAGGAAAATAAAAAAACTAATCAGAGAGCGTATTATTGATGTAGATATTTTTATGTGTAGTAATGTTTCAAGAAAAGGGTTAAAAAAAGTTGCATCATTGTTCGTCCCAGCAAAAACTTATTGCGTTATAGGTCCATCAGGGGTCGGCAAATCAACATTGTTAAATAATCTTATTGGTGAAGATTTGTTATTTACAGCACCTGTAAATAGTTCAAGCAATAAAGGCGTTCATTCAACAACAAAAAGAGAATTAATAACGTTAAAAAACGGTGCAAATGTAATTGATACCCCAGGTATTAGAGAATTAGGATATTTAGCAGCTGATATGGGTATTACAGAAACTTTTTCAGATATAAATGAACTGGCAAAAAACTGTCTTTTTAAAGATTGTAATCACGATAACATTAAGGGATGTGCTATTGAGAAAGCCGTAAATAGTGGGTTATTGGATAGAAAAAGGTATCTTAACTATCTAAAATTAAAAAAGGAATCCTTTGAATATGGAAAAAGTGAGATAGAAAAGAGAGAAAATCAAAGAAATAACAATCGATTTCATAATTCATCAATAAAAAATAAATAAATTTTCGAACATTTTTGTAATAATTTATATATTTCAATTCAAATTAATTCATTTTTGTATTAAAAAATATTTTTTTTTAGTATTTTTTTAGGCATACTTATTGCATACATTTAAATGTTTAGTAAGACGTTCATCTCTTTAGAGACGGAAGTAGCAGAAAATCTGTGAAGGAACGCACCGTTATTATTATTAAGAGGTAAAATGATAGCACCAGATATTTTTAAAGTGTTTTCAGAAAAGCTCAAAAAAAATACGGTGATTGAAAGTTCAAATACATCGTATTTATTTAAAGCCAAATCTGGTAAACCTAAATTTTAAATACCGATGTAATTCATATTACGTTTATTTTTTAAATCGGTTGCTTTTAATTGCTCTAAAAGTATCGATTTAATACGTAAGTTTTATTCTTTTAAATTTAATAACTGTAGGTTTTATTTAGGTAATTTATATGACTGAAAAAAAGACAAATAAGTGTAATTCGTTATTTTTATCTCGCGAGGGAGATGGACTTTATCATTCTGATTTTGAAAAAAGTAGTTGTGGTATTGGCTTTGTAGCTAACCTTAAGGGAGTAAAAAAACATTCTATTATCACAGACGCATTAGGAATGCTTGGATGTATGGAGCATAGAGGCGGTACGGGTTTTGATATCAAGAGTGGTGATGGAGCTGGTATACTTTTGCAAATCCCACATGAGTTGTTTGTGTCGGAATGTCCAAAATCGAATATTGAATTACCTGACTTTGGAGAGTATGGGGTTGGTATGACCTTTTTTCCAACTGATAACGAAAAACAAGTTTCTTGTAAAAAAATAATAGAAGCAAATCTAGTATTACTTAATTTAACCTTACTTGGATATCGTATTGTACCAGTAGATAATAATGATCTTGGAAGAGATTCAGCTGAAACAGAGCCAAGCATACAACAAATCTTTATTAAGAAACCTGATCTAATGACAGTTGAAGATTTTGATAGAAAACTTTTGGTTTTTAGAAATTATACTGAAAAAACAGTTAGACAGCAAGTTGATGGTGTTGGTGCTGATGATTTTAACATAATATCCTGTTCCTATAAGACGATTAATTACAAAGGACAATTAAATACCGAACAAGTGCCGAATTATTTTTTAGATTTAAAAAATGATAAAGCAAAAAGTGCTTTAGCATTAGTTCATTCTAGGTTTTCAACAAATACGTTTCCATCATGGAAGCTAGCACAACCTTTTCGATATATAGCTCACAACGGAGAAATTAATACTAATAAAGGCAATATTAACTGGATGAAAGCTAGGGAGTCACTCCTAGAATGTACTGCCTTTACTAAAGAAGAATTAGAAATGATATTTCCAATTTGCGACTTAAACGCATCTGATAGTGCAAATCTTGATATGGCTATTGAGATGTTGTTACTCAGTGGGCGCCCTTTACCGCACGTATTAATGATGTTGATTCCTGAGGCTTGGCAAAATGATGATAAAATGAGTAAAGAAAAAAAGGCATTTTATGAGTTTCATTCGGCAATCATGGAGCCATGGGATGGACCGGCTTCTGTCTGTTTTACTGATGGAATTATTGTTGGTGCAACTTTAGATAGGAATGGTCTCCGTCCATCAAGGTATTGTGTAACCGATGATGATACTCTTATTATGGCATCTGAAAGCGGTGTTATTAATGTCAATCATTCTAAAGTAAAGCAAAGAGGTAGATTACAACCTGGAAAAATGTTTGTTGCTGATCTTGAGCAAGGAAGAATAATTTCTGATGAGGAATTGAAAAGTGAACTTTGCAAGAAACAACCTTATCAAGAATGGCTTGATCAATCTATGCTTCACTTAAGCTCTCTGGAAGTTCCAAGTGATTTTAGCCGAGTAGAACAAGATCAAAAGTCTCTTTTTAAAAATCAACAAGTTTTTGGTTACACCTATGAAGATATAACAGAATTAATTAAACCAATGGCGACAGGAGGAAAAGAAGCGTTAGGGTCAATGGGCGCTGATAATCCCATAGCAGTACTATCTGATCGGCCACAGCAACTATCTCACTATTTCAAGCAGTTATTTGCACAAGTAACAAATCCTCCAATTGATCCAATTCGAGAAAGAATAGTCATGGATCTTAGAACTTATGTAGGAGGATTTAGAAATATATTAACTGAGTCTAAAGAGCAGTGCAGAAGAATAGCGATAAATCAGCCAGTGCTAGATGAGCAAGATTTATCAAAACTGTTATCTTTAAATTCGCCTTCTTTCAAATCCAAAGTAGTTGACATCACATTCTCTCCTGATCATCAAGAAGGTAGTTTAGAAGCTGCACTTGAGCAAGTATTTCACCATGTTGAAATGGCAATTAATGACGATTGCTCAATAGTTATATTATCCGATAGAAAAGCTGATATAAATAATGTTCCCATACCATCACTTTTAGCAACATCAGCAGTTCATCATCACTTGATTAGAAAAGGTATAAGAGGAAGTGTTGATATTGTGATTGAATCAGGTGACGTCAAGGAAGTACATCATTTTGCTACAGTTCTTGGTTATGGAGCATCTGCTATTTGTCCTTATTTAACACTTGATACAATTCGTCAAATGGAGAAAGACGATTTATTGAATGGGTTAACTGCTGATAAGGCTATAAAAAATTATATAAAGGCAATTGGAGGCGGTCTTCTAAAAATATTTTCTAAGATGGGAATTTCAACTTTAGCTTCCTATCAAGGAGCACAAATTTTTGAAATTTTAGGAATTAGTTCGCCTGTTGTTGACAAATATTTTTCTGGTTCGGTTAGTCGTATTGAAGGGTTAACCTTAGACGATATTGCTTTCGAGGCTATTCTTAAACACCGTAAAGGGTACCCGACACGTGGAGGAGCATCAAAAGTTCTTGATCCTGGGGGAGAATATCATTGGCGAGTTGATGGAGAGCGCCATTTATTTAATCCTAAAACCATCAGATTACTCCAAGAATCAACAAGAAATGCTGATTATGAACAATATAAAGAGTATTGTAAAGCGGTAGATGATCAGTCTGAAAAAGCATTTACTTTAAGAGGTTTAATGGAATTTAATTCTGATAGAAAACCTATTCCTTTGGATGAAGTTGAATCAGCAGAAAATATTTTAAAACGCTTTGCAACTGGCGCCATGTCATTTGGATCTATTTCATGGGAAGCACATACAACTCTTGCAATCGCGATGAATAGAATTGGATCAAAATCAAATTCAGGTGAAGGCGGTGAAGATGAGGTAAGATATGAAAAACTGCCAAATGGTGACGATATGTGCTCAGCTACCAAGCAGGTTGCTTCTGGAAGATTTGGAGTTAACAGTTATTATTTAAGCCAATCCAAGGAAATACAAATTAAAATGGCTCAGGGAGCAAAGCCAGGCGAAGGGGGTCATTTGCCTGGACATAAAGTGAATGGTTGGATTGGACGAGTAAGAGGGTCAACGCCCGGTGTAGGGTTAATATCTCCGCCTCCACATCATGATATATACTCAATTGAAGATCTTGCTCAGTTAATTTACGATTTAAAAAATAGTAATAGAGACGCCAGAGTAAATGTAAAATTAGTGTCTGAAGCGGGAGTTGGAACTATTGCTTCAGGTGTATGTAAAGCCAAAGCTGATGCAGTATTAATTGCTGGATATGATGGTGGAACTGGCGCATCACCTTTGAGTTCGATAAAGCATGCAGGACTACCATGGGAACTCGGTCTTGCAGAAACTCATCAAACATTGGTTCGAAACAGACTACGTAATCGAATAGTTGTACAGACCGATGGTCAAATGAAGACATCTAGAGATTTAGCTATTGCAACATTATTAGGTGCTGAAGAGTGGGGAGTTGCAACTGCGGCCCTCGTTGTTGAGGGATGTATTATGATGAGAAAGTGTCACAGTAATACATGCCCCGTGGGAATAGCAACACAGCGTCCTGAATTGCGTAAAAAATATCAAGGTCACCCTGATCATGTTGTAACATTTTTTGAGTTCTTGGTTTCAGGATTAAGAGAAATAATGGCTGAGCTTGGGTTTAAAACAGTTAATGAAATGGTCGGCCAAGCGCATTGCTTGAAATTTAGAGATAATGTAAACCATTGGAAATATAAGAATCTAGATTTATCTCCGATTCTCTTTCAAGAAACTATGGGAGAAGAAGAGGGAACCTATCAATTCAAAGATCAAGACCACATGTTGGAAAATATTATTGATTGGAAGTTAATAAATAACGCTAAAGCCTCATTGGAAAATGCAGAAAAATCTAATGGAGAGTTTGATGTTGTGAATACAGACCGAAGTATTGGTACAGTATTATCACACGAAGTTACAAAAATTTATAAAGGAGATGGACTTCCCGATAATACTATACACATGAAGCTTAATGGTTCTTGCGGACAATCATTGGGTGCTTTCATGTGTAATGGAATTCATCTTGAGCTTGAAGGAGATGCAAATGACTACGTTGGAAAAGGATTATCAGGAGGCCATTTAACTATTTATCCAAATAAAAATGCGCCGTTTATTGCTGAGGAAAATATTGTTGTTGGTAATGTAT
>CEPL01061231.1_pt1 | contig 15426 bp, 12 predicted proteins | sample 530541 | NCBI WGS metagenome assembly CEPL01 (sample SAMEA2620339, study PRJEB7988) | marine metagenome | biome: marine biome (ENVO:00000447); feature: surface water layer (ENVO:00002042); material: "saline water (ENVO:00002010), including plankton (ENVO:xxxxxxxx)" | depth 5 m
AAGATAAAGATTTTGTTATGGAGGTTGTTAGCAAAAGCGGAAATATGTTGGAAGCCGCCTCAGATAAACTTAAAGATGATAAAGACGTTGTTTTAGCTGCTGTAAAGGATAGGGTAAATAACGATGAGTGCCTCCAATATGCTTCAGACAGATTAAAGAAAGATAAAGAAGTAGCGCTAGCTGCGGTCGAGCAAGATGCTCCAAGTTTTAAGCATGTTGATAATAAACTCAAACAGGATAGAGATATCGTCATTGCTACAGTTAAAAATTATGGTTGGATGTTAAGAGAGTTGCCTAAAAAACTTCAAAATGATAAAGATATTGTCCTTGCTGCAATTGAGAAGGATGGGATGGCATTAGAGTATGCATCTGATAAATTGAAAGGTGATAAAGATGTTGTTCTAAAAGCAGTTTTAAAAAGGACAGATGCTCTGGATTTTGCTTCTGATGAGCTTAAAGCTGATTTGGCACTTAAAAATCTTAAAAGAGGTTTATGGGACTAGTGTTTAATTCAAGATACCAATTTTGAACACCGGTTATTGCTCCAAAAATATTTAAACAATAATATTTGTAATACCCCTTTCATAACAGAAAGTTTTATTATTTTTTTATGTTGAAAAATCTTTAATTTTAATGTCTAATAACCACCTTCTTTTTTATCAATTTTAAATTATATGTTGACTAAAGCTAAACTATTAAGAATGCCTGCAAAAAAATATATGGATTCTGATCAGTTAGAGTATTTCCAATCTCAATTGGCAGATCAAAAGCAAGAAGCAATTTCAGAAATTGAGGATGCCAGAGAAAGATTAAGGATTCCCCCTGAGTGTAAGGATGAAGCTGACAGAGCATCGTTTGAAGTTGATTCCCAACTTTATTTGCGAATTGTTGATAGAAAATCTAAGTTGGTTAAAAAAATTGATAAAGCATTGCGAAGAATTAAATCTGGGGAATATGGATATTGTCTTGAAACTGGTGAGCCTATTGGTCTTGAAAGATTAATCATTCGTCCTACTGCTGAATTTTGTGCAGACATCAAGTTTATAAATGACGACCAAGAAAGACATTTTGCTGAATAAATTTATCATACAAACTTTATCTTGTTTTGTTTTCATCAGTTGCCCACTGGTTGCTGATCAACCTCCCATTATTCAACCAAATATCCCAGGAATTGAGTCAAAAAATTTAACTCCCGAACAAGCCACAGACATAGCTAATACTTTATACACTTCTGCTGATGTTAATTTTATGCAAGGCATGATCATCCATCATAATCAAGCTATTGTGATGTCTAATTTAGTTGATGGAAGAACAAATTCTCCAGCAATTATTGATTTAGCTGGACGTATTAAAGTTTCTCAAGACGATGAAATTAATTTTATGGAAAATTGGTTAAAAGAAAGAGATGAAATGACGCATTCTCGTCACCATACTCATCATCCCATGAAAGGGATGGCTACTAAAGAACAATTAGAGGAGCTTGCTGCAAGTTTAGGCAATAGTTTTGATCAATTATTTCTCGAATTAATGGTTGCTCATCATGATGGTGCCATTGAAATGGTTTCTGAGTTATCTAAATTTAGGGGTGCCGCTTATGATCCTGTCATGAATGAGTTCGTTTCAGATTTGGTTAATGATCAAGCAGTTGAAATAGAGAGAATGAATATTCTTTTAACTGAAATCTCAGCTGACCCCCGAGCAGGACTGGCTGGAGGCTTATATCATGCAGATGAAGCAATCTTAAATCTAGAATTGGTAGCATCACTAAAAAAACCGGTTGGTTTTTTTGATCCAAACAATCTTACCGAAAGAAATGCTGAAGATTTAAGTGATGATTCAGATGAAGTTAAGTCAACCGAAATGGCATCTCGTGGTCGTCGGTCTCCAATGTTGAGTTTCTCAAATACTGATATGGCTTTTCAAAATAATTTTTTGATTGCTGGAAATTATCATGGTTTTAATATCTATGATATCTCCAAGAAAGATAAACCCGAACTTTTAGTATCAGTGGTCTGCCCTGGTGGCCAAGGTGATATTTCAATTGTTGGAAATCTTTTAATTATGTCTGTTGAAGAAACAAGGGGCAGAGTTGACTGTGGTCTGGAGGGTATTAATTCTGAACCAAATCCAGTTAGATTTAGAGGCTTAAGAATCTTTGATATTAGTGATATTAAAAATCCACAACAAGTAGGTCTGGTTCAGACATGCAGAGGGTCGCATACTCACTCTGTCGTAAATCAAAGAACTAATGAAGGAAAAATTTTGGTATACAATTCAGGAACTTCTAGTGTAAGGGATGAAGAAGAGTTAGAGCAGTGTATAGGAAATGTTGCAGGAGATAATCGAACAGCATTATTTAGAATCGACATTATTGAAATCCCTATCGAGAATCCAGAAGATTCCAAAATAGTAAGTAGTCCAACCGTATTTGCTGATGAATTAACTGGAGCTTTGGGTGGTTTGTGGACTGGAGGTGATCATGGTGATGATACCCAAGATACAAGTCGTACCGATGAGTGCCATGACATAACCATATTTCCAACCAAAAAACTTGCTGCTGGTGCATGTTCAGGAAATGGAATCTTGTTTGATATATCTGATCCATATAATCCCAAACGACTCGATGTAGTTAGTGATAAAGGCTTTGCCTATTGGCATTCAGCAACTTTTAATAATGATGGTTCAAAAGTTCTTTTTACCGATGAATGGGGTGGTGGGGGTCGACCCAGATGTCGTGCATGGGATCCCTTGAACTGGGGCGCTGATGCAATTTATGATATCAAAGACCAAAAATTAGTATTTCAAAGCCACTATAAAATGCCAGCCCCTCAACTTGAGACTGAAAATTGTGTTGCTCATAATGGATCCATCATCCCCATTCCTGATCGAGATATTTTTGTCCAAGCTTGGTATCAAGGTGGTATTTCTGTGATGGATTTTACTGACTCTTCAAATCCGGTGGAGATAGGTTATTTTGATAGGGGCCCAATCAGTGAGGACGAATTAATTACTGGTGGATATTGGTCTGCTTATTATTATGAAGGTTATATATATGCAACAGAGATCACGAGGGGCCTTGATGTATTCAAACTACTTCCTAGTCAGTTCTTATCGGAGGACGAAATCGATGCAGCCTCAAAAGCATTACCTGTACAAGGGCCTCAACGATTATTTAATCCTCAACAACAAATACCTTTAGTTTCCAAAAACTAGTTTGTCACCCAAAACACTTTTTTTACTCCGACATGCCAAATCTAGTTGGACAAATATGTACCAAATTGATTTTGATCGACCACTTGCTTCGAAGGGACAAAATGATGCTGGATTGCTCAACAAATTTTTAAAAATTCATAAGATCATGCCTGACATTATTTTATCAAGTCCAGCTGCACGGACAAAAGAGACACTAGAAATTTCACTTAAGGATATTGTAACCAGTGAAAAGGTTTTTTTTAAAGATGAGCTATACCATGCTTCCAAAGAAACTGTGCTTAATTTAATTGAGTTAAGCAACGAAGAAATCTCCTCTTTGATGATTATTGGTCATAACCCATCCATGCATAATGTGTTTGAGCAATTATCAAAACAAACTATTTCTAAATTTCCTACATGTGGACTTGCTTCAATTGCTTTTCAAGATAGTTGGAAAAATATTGCTAAGTTAGTTGCAGATGAAATAAACTTTATTACACCAAAAAGTTTAAAGGGGCCATAGCTCAGCTGGGAGAGCGCAACGCTGGCAGCGTTGAGGTCAGGGGTTCGATCCCCCTTGGCTCCACCATTTTATAGGGAGAAAAATGGAGATATCATTTATTGGGTGGATACATACTGTGCTTGGCTCATTTGCAATCCTTTTAGCTGTTGCAATAATTGCAATCCAGAGATTTATATCTATTTCTAATATATCTGGAAAATATTATGTTGTTGCAACTCTAATCACTGCTTCCACAGCTCTAATGCTTTATAAAAATGGGGGTTTTAATCTTGCTCACCTTTTAGCAATCTTTACTATATTAGCTATTCTACTTGGAGTAATATCTGAAAAATATGACATTTTAGGCTTATCTAGATATATTCAAGCTGCTTGCTATACAGGAAGTGTCCTATTTCACTTAATCCCTGGAATAGCTGAAGTAAATAAAAGGCTACCACTTTCTAATCCAATGAACATAGCCGTCGATGACCCTATAAATTTAAGATATTATCTTATCTTTACTATTGCCTGTACTTCAACAATTATTATCCAGTGGTTTATTTTATGGAGGAGGCAAAATAATGTCTTCTAAACCTCTTATAGGTGTTGTTCTTGATTATGAGACTTCAAATAACTTTTCTAAATACCCTTCTTATTTACTTAGAGAAAATTATTTTTCTTCATTAATTTCATGTGGTGGTATTCCATTTCCCTTATATCATGATAAAGATTTAATTAACTCATTTATAAAAAAACTTGATGGTTTAGTTTTGACTGGTGGAGATTTTGATATCGACCCAAAAATTTATAATCAGGAAATAAATGGAACTAGAGGAATTAAACCGGAAAGAACAAATTTCGAGTTACAAATTTTTCAAAAATTTTTTGAATTCGACAAACCAATATTAGGTATTTGTGGAGGAGAGCAACTTATAAATGTAGGGTGTGGGGGTGATTTATTTCAAGATATAAATGCAAATTTTCAAACTGCTATTCAACATGAACAACATAATCCTGCCAACGAAGTGAGTCATGAAGTGAAAATCCAAAGTAAGACCAAATTATCTGAAATCTTAAACACTGATTTAATCTGGACAAATAGCTCTCATCATCAATCAGTCAATAGACTTGGTAAAAATATAAAACTAAATGCTATAGCTTTAGACGGAGTTGTAGAGGGTATTGAACATGATTTGCATAAATGGTGTGTTGGAGTTCAATGGCATCCAGAATTTTTGAATACCAAATATGATAAGATGATTATCAAAGATTTTATTGGGCATTGTGGCTAAACAAATGAGATTTATTTTTTCAATCTTGCTATTTTTGTTGTTAACTCCTATGAGTTTTTCTGAGGTTGTGATCCTTAAACCAAAAGCATTTCTCAATGTTATTTCTGGTGAATTGGTGGTGGCTGACTTATTAATTGAAAACGGCAAAATCAAAGAGATAGGTCAATTTAATATAGAGAATGCAAATGAAATTTTATTGCCTGATTTGATTCTTCTGCCTGGACTTATGGATAGTCATGTTCATCTAATCGGTAATACTGAATCCAAAGGTTATGAATCTATATCGGAGTCATCCTATTTAGACACCATTTATGGAGTCGAAAATGCAAGTAAAACTTTGATGGCTGGCTTTACTACAGTTCGAAATGTTGGTGCTGGTTATTATGCAGATGTTGCTCTAAAAAGAGCAATCGATGCTGGCGTAGTTCCAGGACCATCTATGCTGGTTTCTGGACCAGCCCTAGGAATAACGGGTGGGCATTGTGATACAAATTTATTCCCTCCAGAATTTGATATTCAAGGACAAGGAGTTGTAGATAGTCCATGGGAAGCAAGAAAAATGGTTCGCACCAACAGAAAGTATGGAGCTGATCTTATTAAATTTTGTGCAACAGGTGGAGTAATGTCCCGAAATACAGATGTCAATGCTAAACAATTTACACTTGATGAAATGAAAGCAATTGTGGACGAAGCACATAATCATGGCATGAAGGTTGCTGCACATGCTCACGGATTAGAAGGTATAAAAGCTGCGATAATAGCTGGGGCTGATTCAATTGAGCATTCAAGTTTTATAGATACTGAAACAACATTGCTTGCAATTGAAAAAGGTACTTTTTTATCAATGGATATTTTCGTATCAGATTATATTTTAGGTGAAGGTGCAGAAAAAGGTATCTTAGAGGAATCTCTGGAGAAAGAGAGAACAGTTGGAAGAAAACAAAGAGAAAACTTTGCAAATGCTCATAATTTAGGAGCTAAGATTTCTTTTGGTACTGATGCTGGAATTTTTGCCCATGGACAAAATGCCCGACAATTTGCTTACATGGTGGAGTGGGGCATGACAAATTTAGAGGCTATTCAAGCTGCAACAATAGAAACTGCCGACTTATTTGGAATTAATAATGTGGGGATAATTGAACCTGGATTTGATGCAGATATTATTGGAGTAAGGTCAAATCCTCTAACAAATATTAGAACTTTGGAAAATATTGCTTTTGTCATGAAAGAGGGCAGAGTCTACAAGAATAATTAATCTAGAAGTTTTGTCATTTCGTTAAAATGTTTTCTACAAAGAACTTTATAGGTTTCGTTTCCACCAATTAAAATTTGTTTACCAGATGTAACTACTTTTGAATCTTTATCCAAACGAATCACCATGGTTGCTTTCCTATTACATTCAGTACAAATGGTTTTTAATTCTTCTAACTTGTCAGCCAACGCAAGCAAAGAGGAACTCCCTTCAAATAATTCTCCTCTAAAATCTGTTCTAATGCCATAGCACATAACGGGAATATCTAAAAGATCAGCAACTTTACAAACCTCATTGACTTGTTTTTTATTTAAAAACTGAACTTCATCAATTAGAACTGCATCAATTTTTTGAACGGCATCTTTATCTTTTACAAAATTGAAAAGATTCATTTTTTTGTCAAGAACAACAGCTGGAGCTTTCAATCCAATTCGAGATTTTATAGAGCCTGAATTTTTAGAGACATCTTCTTTTGGAATGAACAAAATAGTATGCATTCCAGTTTCTTGATAGTTGTGGTTTGACTGCAGAAGAGCAGTGGATTTCCCAGCATTCATAGTTGAATAAAAAAAATGAACTTTTGCCATTACAATATAATTATAATGCCTTATGGAAACTTTTGAAGAAAAGGGGATAACACATCTTGATCTGCATGGAGTGAGGCATTATCAAGTCGATGACATTGTCATCGACTTTATTTATAAATATCAAAATCTACTGCCGTTAATAATAATTTGTGGAAACAGCTCAAAGATGATTGAGATAGTGGGAAACACACTTCAAAATAATAATATAAAATTTTCAACTATTCGCTTTGGTTTACTCAGAATTGAAAAAATTTAATCTATAATACTCACATGCTAAACGACATTTTATTGCTTGATGAGCAACTTACCGAAGAGGAGTTGGCAGTTCAAAAAACAGCAAGGGATTATTGTGAAAAAGCTTTAATGCCAGGCATTCAAGATGCAAATAGAAACGAAGTTTTTAATAAAGAAATCTATAGAGAGTTAGGTTCACTAGGATTACTAGGACCGCATCTTCATGGCTATGGATGTTCTGGAGTAAATAATGTTGCATATGGATTAATAGCAAGAGAGATTGAGAGAGTGGATTCAAGTTATCGATCAGCTTTTAGCGTGCAATCATCACTAGCAATGTATGCTATTTACAATTTTGGATCTGAAGAACAAAAAGAACATTATCTCCCCAGTATGGCAACCGGCACTATCGTTGGTTGTTTTGGCCTAACTGAACCGGATGCCGGTTCTGACCCAGCAAGTATGAAAACTATTGCAAAGAAAGTCGAGGGTGGCTTTTCATTATCAGGTTCAAAAACCTGGATAACAAATTCACCAATTGCAGATCTTTGCATTATCTGGGCAAAGGATGAGCAGGGTGTGCTAAGAGGATTTATTGTTGAAAGAGATTCCAAGGGCTTGAGTACACCACACATAGATGGGAAATTTGCTTTGAGAGCATCTGCAACCGGGATGATTTTTATGGACAATGTTTTTGTACCTGAAGACAGAGTGCTGCCTGAAGTTCAGAGTTTTAAAGGACCTTTTACATGTCTTAATTCGGCAAGATATGGTATTGCATGGGGTGTAATGGGGGCAGCTGAATTTTGTTGGGAGCAAACCCTCAAATATGTTCAGGAAAGACAACAGTTTGGTGAACCACTTGCTTCCAAGCAACTTATTCAAAAGAAACTTGCTGACATGCAAACTGAAATTTCATCTGGGTTACAGATGGCTTTGAGAGTTGGCAGACTAATTGATGAAGGAAAAGCAAAACCAGTTATGATTTCAATGATAAAGAGAAATAATTGCGGCAAAGCTCTAGATATTGCCAGAACTGCAAGAGATATTCATGGAGGCAATGGTATTGCTGATGAATATCATGTTGTCAGACACTCGATGAACCTTGAAGCTGTTAATACTTATGAGGGCACGCATGACATACATGCCCTGATAATGGGACAAGAACAAACTGGTTCCAGTGCTTTTTAATTTAAATTAGTTTCCAAGAAACTAATCATTCTTTCATATAATTCTAGATTGTTTGCTTCTGAATAAAATCCATGACCTTCATCTCCTTTGATCATGTATTCAAAATCAATATCAGCACTTTCCAAAGCTCTTTTTAATTGAAGAACTTGTTCATATGATGCTTGCCTATCTCTTCTTCCATGAATAACAAAGAGATCACCTTTAATATTATTTACGTAGTTAATTGGACTAGCATTCTCCAGAATATCCCTCTCGGTATTAGGGTCACCCATTTCAATATGCTGTTGTGGTCTACCCATGTCAGCAAACATCCATTGTTTGTCATCATATAATGTGTATAGGTCAACCACTCCAACATAGTTTATAGCACACTTAAATATATCAGGATTTTTAGTAATCCCGACCATCGCAGAGTAACCACCATAACTTGCTCCTGAAATACAGACTTTATCCATATTTACATAGCCCTGATCATTTGCCCAAAATAAACCATCAAGAAGATCATCATGCATGGCAAGAGACCATTGTTTATTTGCTAGTTTCATTTCTTTTAAACCGAATCCAACTGAGCCTCTGTAATTAATTTGAAGAACACCATATCCTCTTGTTGCGTAAATTTGTACCTCAGGGTTGAAACCAAATCTATCTTTAGCATTTGGCCCTCCGTGAGGATGTAAGATAAATGGAATTTTGTCACCTTTTTTATATCCAGGTGGAAGAGTTAAGTATCCCATTAACTCAACTCCGTCCCTTGCAGTAAATTCAAAAGGATAAGTTGAGCCTAAATCATAATCCTGCAACCAAGGGGCATAAGAAGCAATGAACTCTATCTTGCCTTTTGATACATCATAAAAATATCCTGTGCCTGGATCTTTTTCAGAGGATGTATTTATGATTACTTTAGTAAAATCTGAATTTGGCACTATACTTACGATTTTTCCGGGGAAAGTTGCCTTTACAGACTCCCGCAGGTTTGCATAACCTTGATCGTAATAAACGTATTTTCTTTTATCGGCATAATAAGATAAACCCAGTAATTTCTTATTAACACGATCGATTAAAACGTACCCATCTGAGTAACCTTGTCGAGGGTTTGAAAAATCATACTTCTTATCATGAAAAACTTTTTCCACTACTTTTCCTGTTTCTGAATCATAAAGCCACAAAGCATTCGTATCAGTATATTCCCAATCAGGATCAAGAGTTCCATCTGCTAGAACTGCTTGCCCGACTGCAAAAACATGTCTGTTATCTAAATCAAAATCTAGTGGATATAAGCAAGGTTCTTGATGTTTGCATGATTGCATCTTTTTATAGTTACCAGTTTTAGAATCCATCATATAAAAGTAGGTATATAATCCATCTTTAGCAGAATTTGGTTTTCTATCTCTTCCAGCATCATGACTAGTTGAGAATCCTCTTGCGTTACCTTCATGATCAACCATCCAGCCAAAAAATTGTTCATTATCGATTGTAGGCACTTCTGCAATTTTAGTTGTTTCCTTAGTTTCAAGATCTAACCAATACAAATCTCGATATCTATAGGTAAACTGTGGCATGCGATTAATGGTTACCAAAACTTTATTTGGATACTGAGGCATCACATCAAATAGTTGAGGAATTCTTGCTCCCTGACCTCTACTTGTTTGCTTTGCTGGAAGAATTAATTCTCTTTTACCAGTAGTTACATCTAACACGTAAAGAGAATAACAATCAGCGTTAAATTGATCGCCAGCACCAACCTGGCAAGAGCGACGAATAAGTAATTGTTCGTTATTAAGGAAAGTTGCACTGGTAACTCTATTATTTATTTGTGTACCTGAGTAAAGTTTTGGTTCCATTGTTTCAAGATTAATGACCACCAAAACAGGCACTGCAAGATCTTCTTCGGGATCGGTAATATCACAACTTACCTCACCTGAAGGGACCATTGAGGCATAAAATTTGCCATCAGGAGATATGGATACACTTGAACCTTCTCCGTAACATATAAGTTTTTCAAGAGGTATTTGTTTGGCCTCAATCGAAACAGCACTCAATGCTAATAAATAAAAAAATGAGATTGGAAGAATAAATCTAGATTTCATTAGAATTTCCTTAATTTTTAAAAAAGTTGGTTAATAAATTTTACATTCATATTATATTTAAAAAATTAAGCAAATGCTTGCAATCATTGAAATATATGTCAATATAATCGTTTGGAGGCTTGTTTTAAGAGGATAAGTCGTAGTAAAAATAAAATAAACGGGGAAGTTTATTATGAAAAAATTATTTAGTTATGTAATTTTCTTCATGTTTACATTGTCTTTTTCATCATTTTCATATGCTGATGAGACTGTAGATGAAGTTGATTCTGTAGAAGAAACAGTTGAATCTGTAGAGGTTGATGAAGCCGACGAAGACGAGGATGTCGAAGACGTTGGTCGAGTTACAGTAACAGGTTCAAGAATTAAAACAGTCGATATTGAAGGTGCAACTCCTATTACTGTTATCACTCGTGCAGATATTGATGCTGCTGGTTATGGCACAGTTTATGAAACTGTATCTAATCTGACACAAGCCATCGGTGAAGTTAGTGGTGAGAACTTTCAGGCTGGATTTACACCTGCTAACCAGGTCGTTGACTTGCGTGATTTTGGACCAGGAAGAACTCTAGTTCTTGTGAATGGTAAAAGAATGGCAGACTATCCATTCCCATATAACTCAAACTCAGCATCATTTAACTGGGCATCGATTCCATTAGCTGCAGTTGAAAGAATAGAAATTTTAACTGCTGGTGCTTCATCCATTTATGGTTCTGATGCTGTTGCTGGTGTTATTAACGTTGTGCTTGTCGAAGGAGTTGAAGAATCAACTCTTAGAGTGGTTGCTGGTGAATATGTCGAATCCAGAGACGGATTTGGTCAAGAATATGCAGTTGAATTTACAACTGGTGGAGTTATGGACAGACTTACTTGGACTGTTGCTGCCGAATTTAGACACTTAGATCCTCTTACATCTCAAGACAGAGATGAATACGATAACTACGACGACGGCAAAGGAAATCCTGAAGGTGTTGGAGTTCCATGGTGGGCTGCATTTTCATATGGTTCTTACTATGCATCCGATCCTAGAGGTTATGTTAGACACGGTCCGAGCACAATAGCTGGTCCTGATGGTAACTTAATGGGATGGTCTTGTAGTACAACTACAAATGTTCCCGGTGCTGTTGAAAACAATTACCAAGCATATGACCCTGAAGCTACTAGAGTTGGAAATGCTTGTTTGTGGCCAGTACAACCACCAAGTACTATTTTCAACGAAAGAGATAACATGTCCATTTTCTTTTCAGGTGCCTATACCTTAAGTGAAAATTCCGAACTGTACTTTAAAGCTATGCAATTTGACACTGAAACTACAGGTCAATACTTTGCAAGTTTTTATTATCCTGCCGGTGGTGGTGTAGCTAACTCACCAGGACCATGGGTTGTTGGTTATTCTAATTATGGACCACAAGGATTAGGTGTTCCTAACCCTGTTACTGGTGGAACCATGTGGGTTGCTGACAGACTTGGTTATAAAATGTTTGCTCCCCCAACATGGGATAATGCTTACGAAGAAACTTCAACAACAATCGATGTCGGTATTCGCGGAGTACTTGAAAACGGTTGGGAATATGATGTTTCCTATACAACCAATGAATATGACTCAGAGTCAACAAGTAGACTTTGGGACGATCAAAAAATGAATGATCTTTATTTTAATATTGGTGGAAATGATGCTTTGGGTAATCCATGTGTTATGGATGCTCAGCAATTAATCGATGGTGGTTACTGGGCTGGTGGATTTGATCCAGCAACCGATCCTTACTATGCTTACATTAGAGCATTTTTGTGGGGTCAACCAACATGTTTCAATGATGAGTGGTTCTTTAATGGTGCTGACTTTGATTATGAAAACTATAGACTTGATGCTGGAGACAGTGCTGAATCTTTCTCTGATTTTGCAACAGCATCATTAGTCGGTGAATTCGGAATGCTAGCAGGTGGACCAATTGGTTTTGCGCTTGTTGCTGAATATCAAGATACTGGATACGATGTATTCCCATCTTCAAATGTTGTTGATGGCCTTGTTTGGGGTACTGGTTATGTTGATAGTGGTGGATCTAGAGATAGATATGCTGCTGGTGGTGAGTTAAGACTACCTCTTACTTCTGAGTTCGCTGTTTCTCTATCGGCTCGTAAAGATAAATATGATGATAGAGTTGTGAATGTTGACAGAACTACTGTTGGTATGAACTTCGAATACCGTCCGAATGAAGATGTTCTTGTTCGTGGTGGTTGGTCTGAATCATTCCGTGCTCCAGATATGCAACAAGCATTTATCGATGAGACACAAGGTTTTGCTAGTGGTATTGACTATTATCAATGTTGGTTAGTTACTGGTTCTGTAATTAACTGTGGTGCTCAAGGTTTTGATGTCATCAACATTGAAGCTTATACTCGAGGTAACCCAAATCTTAAAGATGAATCAGGATACTCATCCTCTCTTGGTGTTGTATGGTCACCAATCGAAAGATTCTCAATGACTTTAGATTTTTATAAAGTTATTCTTCAAGATATCGTTTCCGATAGAAGTACATCAGCAATCTTGCTTGATGAAGCATATTGTTATGCTCAAGCAGCTGGTTCACCAATTGATAATGCACCAATTTACTCTGGTTCATATTGTCAATCAATTTATGACAGTATTATCAGGGATGGTAAACCTGCCGGTGGTCTAGAATTAACAGACCCTAATGCAGTTCCAGGTATTTTTGCGGTATATGATCAACCTTTGAACATTGCTAGTCAGGAATATCAAGGTGCTGACTGGTCCATGAGATATACCTTAGTAACTGATACAGCTGGTGATTTTAATTTCTCACTCAGAGGTTCAAATCAGTTAGCTCTTAAGCAAGCAGAAAGTCAAGGTGAGTCACGATTTGACTATATGAACTCTGCATATGTCCCACGTTCTAGACAGGTTGTAACTACATCCTGGAACTTGAGAGACTGGAGTGCATCTATTTCAATTAGCAGAATCGGTCACGTGAATGCGGTTGAAAATACCAAGTTAAGTCCTTACATGCCTGTTAATGCTGGTGTTTACTACGACATCACTGATGATATGTATGTAGGTTTAACATGTAGTAATTGTTTGGATTCACTACCTGATAAAGATGCTGCTTATGGTAACTCATCATATGACTTCACAGCTGTTAACAGGAATTTTTATCCAATTCTTGGACCTGCAGTTGATGTGATTTTCCAGATGAGATTCTAATAAAATCATTATAAAAAAAAGGCAGCATTAGCTGCCTTTTTTTATGTTTTTCTAATATAATACTTGTCCACCGAGGGAACATTGAACATTAAAATTAATAATTTTTATTGGGTACTTTTCTTAGCTCCATTTTTGCTAAATGCCCAAGAAACTCCACAACCAGATAACCTAGGAGAATCCCTAGATATTTCAACTAATTCACTCAATTCAGGTGCACAAAATCAAAAAGAGTTAGACCAGTTAAGTGAAGAAACAAGATTAATTGAATTTGATTATAAAGATACATTTAAAGAATATGAAAATCTCAAACTTTATAATGATCAACTTGAGAGAATTATAGCTTCACAGGAAGAGGAGATTGCATCTATCATCAATCAAATTGATGAGTTGGATAACATTAATATAAATATGATTCCTCTGATGTTGAAAATGGTTGATGCCTTAGAAAAGTTTATACTCTTAGATGTCCCTTTTTTAAAAGATGAGAGAACATCTCGTGTTCAAAACCTCAAAGACATTTTAGATCGAGGTGATGTTTCTACGTCAGAAAAATTCAGAAAAATTACCGAAGCGTATCAAATTGAAACAGATTATGGCAGGACTATTGAGGCATATCGATCCTCTATAGATTTTGATGGTGAAAACTTTAATGCTGACTTTTTAAGGATTGGTAGAGTCGCACTAATGTTTGTGACTACTAATGGTGATAAAGCTGGATATTGGAATAAAACAACCAATACATGGGAACCGTCTTCTGGAACTATTAAGAGAGCAACTGTTGATGGCCTTAAGATTGCCCTAAAACAAGCACCACCAACATTAATAACAATACCGTTAACTTCGTATGATGAAAATTAGAAATCTAATCCTTCCTATATTGCTTTGTGTGCCTATGCTGCACTCTCAAGATGAATCCGAAGTGGTATTACAACCACCTACCGATATTGAGATTCTTTTAGATTTAGTCAAAGATAGCTCTACTTTAAGAACTAAGGATGATCAAAAAAGACTTGACGACTTTCTTGCAAACAAAGCAAGACAGCAAAAACTTCTAAATGATGCAAGGTGGCTTTTAACCAAAGAAAAGAATAGAGAGAAGGTGCTTACAAAGACTTTTGAAGATAATGACAAAAGATTATCTGATCTTGAAGAGCAACTTAATTTAAAAGTTGGAACATTAGGGGAGACTTTTGGTGTCGTAAGACAAATCAGTGGCGATGCAAAAAGTAACTTTAATCAATCATTAACAAATCTGCAATTTCCTAATCGGGAAGCATTTTTGGGTGAACTTGCACAAAGGAAGGCACTGCCTAAAGTATCTGAATTAGAGCAACTTTGGTACGAACTTCTGAATGAAATGTATGAATCTGGAAAAGTCACATCTTTTAACTATGATGTTTTTGATACAAGTGGCTCGTCTACATCAACTCAGGTTATTAGAGTTGGTCAATTCAATGCTGTTGCCAATAGCACTTATTTAAGATTTATTCCTGAAGAGCAAGCATTGGAGTTCTTGCAAAAGAACCCTCCAGGATCCAGATCAAGTCTAAGAGGTTTAAATGGAATTGCTGAGAGTGGTTATGCTGAATTTCAAATTGATCCCACTCGAGGTTCATTGTTATCTTTGATATTACAAAATCCCGGTGCTGTTGAAAGAGTTAATCAGGGTGGAATTGTAGGTTACTTCATTTTAGTTATTCTTTTAGCTGGTTTGATAATGGGTGCAATGAGGTTCAGATACCTATTTGATAGTAAAAAAGTATTAGATGCTGAATTATCTTCTGGTGTCTTCACTGATGCCACTCCATTAAAAGAAATAGAGGAAATTATATCCGATAAAAACTCATCAAATCTTGAACAAGTTGAAACCAA
>CEPL01032253.1_pt1 | contig 15372 bp, 8 predicted proteins | sample 530541 | NCBI WGS metagenome assembly CEPL01 (sample SAMEA2620339, study PRJEB7988) | marine metagenome | biome: marine biome (ENVO:00000447); feature: surface water layer (ENVO:00002042); material: "saline water (ENVO:00002010), including plankton (ENVO:xxxxxxxx)" | depth 5 m
TTATTTTTTATTAATTTTTCAATATCACTGTATTTAGAAACTTTTGGAAGTTGCTGCCAAGCACGACCATAAAAAGGAATACCCATAATTATCTTATTTTTTGGAATAGTATCCAATGCATACTCATAAATTTTTTGACACCATGGGAGAGATGCAATAGGTCCCGGGGATCCTGTCCGGTAGTGTTCATCATAAGCCATTATAATTACACGATCAGCAATACGACCAATGATTGAATAATCATAAGCATCCATTGGATAGAGCTTTTTATGATTTTTCCATCTCGCCATTACTGCAACACTTAAAATTTTATCTTTCGGTAACGATTGTTTTAAATCACATAAAAAATTTAAAAAATTAGTCCCATCACGTTGATTAATACCCTCAAAGTCAATTTGGACTCCGTCAAAATTTTTACTGATTTTTACAATATTATTAATGATATTTGTCCTAAAGGGTAATTCATTGTTTAAATAATGATGATATAAGTCGGGATGGTGGGATGAGGTAATAACAATGTGGCTTCGAGTATTTTTTCTTAATTCTAGTGGAAGAGTAGGAGTACTTAAATTACCTTTAAGGTCTCCATTTACATCTATTTTCATTTCAAAATATGCAACATCAGTAATGGAGGATCTTTTTGGAAAATATGATTCCTCACCTTTCATCAAGTATCCCCAAGTTTCAATACTATCTTTTGCAAAAACAAAATTTGTTATTAAGATTAATAATATAAGTCGAATCGTCATAATATTATGTGTTTATCTAGCCCCTTATTTGTTTTAAATTTATGAATATTTCCGTTTAAAGATAGCTCTACATCATTTTTATTACTTTTAATTTCAATGTGACTTTGGGGATATCTATTTTTCCAACAAACCGCTATGGCAATAGCTTTTTCCAAACCATCTCCCGTCTTAAAATTCCATAACTCGTCAGGTTGAGAAAGTCTAAATTTATCATAGATAGATGTATCGTTTAATTCCTTAATGTAATTAATAAGTTTATCATCATTTAATTCTTTAAGATGATCAATGATTACCGGATTTCTCTCAGTGGCCGCTTTAAGAAATGGCTCCCAGTGACAATTAAGTAAATTACGATTTGCGTAAAATGATAAATCGGCCACTATATTTTTTTCTCTCAAATTATTTAATATTGTTATTATTTCTTCACGATCCATCTCAGGATTTAACTGTATAGGTGATAGTTCTTTAAATTTTTTTTCAGAATGATTAGGTAAATTAGGTTGCAGATGAATAAAATCTACTAACGCTTCAATGACTGTTATTTTTGTTTTCATATTTTTACAACAATCAATTTTTTCAGCTAACTCTTTTAAACTATTATCATCATCATATGAGATAGGGTTATTGGTTAAATAATCAGATAATTTGGTAAGTTGTATTCGTTCAATTAATGGATCAAGATAAAATTCATATTCATCTATTTGTTCTAGTAATTTATTACAAGTAGTTATTTCTGAAACCTTATATGGACTTCCAAGTTCGTATGAAAATGCAATTTCAATGGGAAGATATTGAGGTTTTCCATGTCGCAAGTACTTAATTTGGAAGCATTTTTGAAATTCTGATCTTTCACGCAAGAAATTTCCGATAATTTCATATGTTATTTCCGTTGTTGTGAAAGCTGAAAGTTTTTCGGTAAATTTAGCAAATTGTTCAGGATTAATTGTTGCCTCATTATAAAATGTATGAATATAACCTGAAATATTTGATACAATTGTTATTTTTTCATTTCTAAGTGCTCGTTGAGCTTTTGTGCTAAGATCAGTTCCATTGAACCACATATTTTTTGTCACTAATCGACGGTTATTAGTTAAAATACCATCGTTAATTAAAATGAAGTTTTGAGAGTGAAGCGGAGTTGCAATTAGAAAAATATCCTCTAGAGGTATTTTACAAATAACAAATAGTGCAGCTGCATAAAGGGTGGATAATGATACGCATTCACCAGCTCCCATTTTATAATTTTCTTTAAGTTTAAAAGCATTCATTGCTTCTATAGTTTCGGTTTTCCAGTATGGGATGATGTTGGAGTTATATTTATCCAATCCAAAATGTTTTCTTATATCTAATGTGAAATAATGTTTATCTCCTTCATATCCAAATAAAGCATTTGATTGGCTCAACGTTTTTTCATCAACAAAATAATTGAATCTATCAAGTTCATTTTCCTTTGTTGTTAATCCCCAAGTATCTAAATCTAGATTGAACTCATAATTATCAATAATGAATTGTTTTAATCGCTGAATTCTTTTGTATGGCTTCATAGTATCAATTTTTGAAAACCATGGATCTTTTTTCCATTCCCATATTACGGGGGACATTATATTGGATAATACTAAGCTGTATAAAAGCTCTGGAAAAATAAAAATTTCCATATCTGATAATGATATGGCTGAAGAATACTTTTCAGTATCTTTTTTTTCAATTGATGGAATGTCATTCATTTTATTCATTCTAAAAAGATAACTTAACCTTTAAAATTTAATCGGTATAGTTTTTTATAATGGTTTCGTTGACCGCTATCATTCTCAATGATAGCTTTCATGGCTTAAAGAAAAACGGGGCGTAGCTCAGTCTGGCAAGAGCGCTACCTTGGGGTGGTAGAGGTCGCAAGTTCAAATCTTGTCGCTCCGACCAATTTAAAAAAGGTTATTATCCGTCGTTCCAGTATCATTTTTATCCCACCATTTACGAGGCACAGTATCGATATATTTAATTGGTTTATTAGTTAATCTATTTCCTTTTGATTTCGGACTTTTAATTAGTGTTTCAGAAGGATTAAATTTCTGTTGATGAATTCGCTGATTTTTTGCTGGCTTATATTTCACAAAAATAGACTCCGGAGTCCCATCGGTTAAGAGTAATAATTTTGATTTTTCAGATTGTCCTAAGAAATAGTCTCGATTCATTATTGCTCCGCCAATAACAAATCTTTTAATGAAACAGATACTTTTTTCTGAATAAACTGCTGTAAATTCTTTTTCACGGTTATAAATTTCACACCTAATTAAGTTATTATCCATAAATAACTTATCCGGCGGGGGCATTACTTGGTATCTGCCATTTCCAAAGACGATCAGTAATTTATCTAGTGAGGAGCATTCTATAATAGTTTCTCCTTTTACGTTAGTACCAATGTAACCACTCTCGTCTTGCTTAATTTGAAGTTCGTTTGCTGTTAATTCTCGAACTTCTACGCTTTTAAATCCTGGTTGATTTTGATGACCTGTAACTTCTGTTAAGCGCGGATATTGTTTTTTATAAATTTTTTTAAGGTTTGAAAGATAAGATTTTGTATATAAGTCAATTTCCTTAAGATGTTTATCGATATCCTTTATATCTCTTATAATTTGTGCAATTTCATCTTTATTTTTTTCAATATCAAATAATGAAATTCTTTTGATACGAATTCCTAATAACATTTCAATATCTTCGATACTGATATTTCTTTTTAATTGGTTTTTAAAAGGACTTAATCCATTTTCTACAGAACTTAAAACAGATTCATAAGTCTTACACTGTTCAATTTTTTTATAAATTCGATTTTCAACAAATATTTGGACTAGTGTTTTGTTATGAAAGTTATCAAGCAGTTTCTCTTTTTTGAGTTGTAGTTCTTGTTGAAGTATATATTTTAGGTTTTGTGTATTTTTCCATAGTACTTCGTTAACTGTACTTTCTTTTGGTCTATTTTTTTCTAAAAAGATAAGTCTACTTGAAATACTTGTTTCACATTTAGTAAATGCAAATAGGGCTTCTCGAGCTTTTTTTTGATCAGCCCCTTGAGATAAGGTTAATTGAACTTCAACTTTTTCAGCAGTAAAATCGTCAATACTTCTAACTGGTACTTTCTTTTTTTTAATCGCTTCCTCAATAGAACTAATAAGAGAATCTGTTGAGATTCCATAAGGTAATTCTGTTATGATTAAACTATTATTTTTATGAAAATTTATCTTTCCTCTAATTTTTATCTTTCCGTTGCCTTTATTATATTCAGAAACGTCAATTTTACCGCCTGTCAGAAAGTCAGGAAATAGATCTAATTTTACTCTATTTAAATTTTCTTTTTTTATACTAATTAATTTTATTTGAGCCTCTAAAAGTTCAATAAAATTATGTGGAAGAATTGTAGTTGAAAGACCTACAGCTATCCCATCAGCTCCAAGCATTAACATTAAGGGTAGTTTGCTAGGAAGGTGAACGGGTTCATTATTACGTCCGTCATAACTTGGTATCCACTCTGTAAGCTCTTTATTAAATATTTCATTTCTTGCCAATAAAGTTAATCTACATTCAATATACCTTGATGCTGCAGCTTTATCGCCGGTATAAATATTTCCGAAATTACCTTGTCCTTCAATTAGGTACCTTTTGTTTGTCAATGTAACTAATGCATCTGCAATAGACGCATCGCCATGAGGATGGTATTGCATAGTATGCCCAACAATATTAGCAACTTTGATAAATCGTCCGTCATCTTTATCTTTTAATGCATGGAGTATTCTTCTTTGAACTGGCTTTAGTCCATCTTCAATAGAAGGTATAGCTCTATCGCAAATTACATATGATGCGTATTGTAAAAAATTGTCATCAAGAAGATTTTTTAGAGATCCATCGGTATGCTTTAATGGATGAAACAATTCATTTAGTTCTTTTTTTTTCTCAAACAAATCAGTTTGATTATATTTTTTATTCTTTGACATTATTCTGCTCTACATCATTTCGGAATCAATTACTAAATGATTCATTATATATTCTCTTCTTACTGGAGTATTTTTTCCCATATAAAAATTTATGATTTGTTCAATTGATGCATCATTGTTAATTTTTACAGGAGAAAGACGTATCCCATCTTCATGTATGAATGATTTAAATTCGTGAGGAGAAATCTCCCCTAAACCTTTAAAGCGAGTGATTTCTGCATGCTGACCTATTTTTTCAACCGCTGCACTTCGTTCATCTTCAGAATAACAGTAAATAGTTTCTTTTTTATTACGAACCCTAAATAATGGAGTTTCTAAAATCTTAAGATGATCATCTATCACAAGCTGCTCGAAGAATCTTATAAAAAAAGTAATCATTAAATTTCTTATGTGTAATCCATCAACATCTGCATCAGTAGCTAGAATTACATGATTATATCTCAATTTATCAAAATTGTCTTCAATCTGAAGAGATTGCATCAGATTATATATTTCAACATTTTTATAAATAGCATCTCGATTTAAATCACAAACATTTAAAGGTTTTCCTTTTAGGGTAAATATTGCTTGAGTATTAGCATCCCGACAACTAACAAGAGAACCTGCTGCAGATTGTCCTTCGGTAATAAAAATCTGAGTATCAAGATATTTTTGCTTTATTTTATCAAAGTGAAATTTACAGTCCTTTAGCTGGGGTATACGAATAGAAACAGATTTAGATCTTTCTCTTGCAAGTTTTTTTACTGAATTTAATTCTTTTCGAAGTTTTTGTGTCTCTTCAATTTTTGCAATTAATTTTTTAGCTTCATTAATTTCTCTATGAAGAGCTTGCGTAGTAGCTTGAGCAATTTTTGATACCAATTCAGACCGTATTTCACTATTTCCAAGTTTATTTTTAGTTTGGCTTTCAAATATTGGTTCTTTTAATTTTACTGATATAGCTCCTATAATCCCTTCTCTAACATCATCACCAGAAAACTTTTTATTAGAAAAATCATTAATACCTCGTAGAATTCCTTCTCGAAATGCTGATAAATGAGTACCGCCATCTGATGTATATTGACCGTTAACAAAAGAATAATATTCCTCAGTAAAACGTTGGGTGTGTGAAAAAGCAAATTCTAATGTTTGATCACTGAAATGAAATGGAGAATAAATTTTCTCAAATTTACTTTCATCTCTAATCAAGTCTAAAAGACCTCCTTTAGAGTGAAACAATTTCCCATTAAGCCATATTTTTAATTTGGAATTTAAATAAGCATAAAATCTTAATCTTCTTGATAAATGATCGTAATTGAATTTAAATTTTTTAAAAATTATCGGATCTGGTGAAAATGAAACAAGTGTCCCATTTAATTCGTTAGATTTCCCTTGTTCTTCTCGATTAAGTGCTCCTTTTTCAAATTCAGCTTCAACAAATTTTCCTTCTCTATGACTTCTTACAAGAAAATAGGAAGATAGAGCATTTACTGCTTTTGTACCGACTCCATTAAGACCAACGCTAAATTGAAATACATCATCATTATATTTTGCACCCGTATTTATTTTTGATACACAATCAACAACTTTACCCAAAGGGATACCTCTGCCATAATCACGAATAGTAACTGTATCATCTTCTATATTTACTTCTATTTTATCTCCATGGCCCATTATAAACTCATCGATTCCGTTATCTATAACTTCCTTTATAAGAATATAAATTCCATCATCATAATGGGCGCCGCTACCAGTTCGACCTATGTACATTCCGGTTCTTAGACGAATATGTTCAAGAGAGGATAGAGTTTTAATTTTATCTTCGGTGTATTCTATCTTTTTTTTTGTCATCAAATTTGGCTCCACAAAAGAGTCATATTTACAGAACTCTTTAATGGAAATATATAGTAGCAATTAATTTTTTTAGCATCAAGTAACAGACTTATTTTTTTGTTTTGTCCTATACTTTTTTTGGGTTAGCTATATCATATCTTGTTTCTCAATTATTAGGAGTTATATGAAATTTAGCATAAAGAATATCTTCATTTTTTTACTATTTTTTGTCGTAACAATTATTTTTATGCTTTCTAGTCAATCATCATTTAATGATGAGGAATCTTTAAAAGAAGTTTTTTCTGACTATTTTGAAGTTGGAACTATTTGGCACGGAAAAGTTTTAGGAGATCCAGAGAGAAGTATTAATAAAAATTTAAAAAAAGAAAAAAAACTAACAATAAAAGAATTCAATTCAATAACAGCAGAAAATTGTATGAAACCTGAATTTATTCAGCCTTCTGAAGGGTATTTTACTTTTGAAGAAGCAGACCAAATGATTTCCTTTGCAGAAAAGAATGATATGTCAATTGTTGGCCATACATTAGTATGGCACCACATGACTCCAAAATGGTTTTTTAAGGATAGTGAGGGTAACCAGGTCAGTAGAGAAGTTCTGATTGATAGAATGAAAAATCATATTAAAACTGTTGTTAGTCGTTATAAAGGTAAAGTTGACTATTGGGATGTAGTAAATGAGGTCATTCACACTAAAAAAAATGAAGAAGGAATTTACGAAGCTTTTTTTAGAAGCACCCCATGGTATAATATTATTGGTCCTGAATACATAGAAATAGCATACAGAACAGTCATGGAAATCGATCCAAACGCAAAATTATTGTATAATGATTTCAATTTAGACCAAGAAGCAAAAATTGATTTTGCTATTAATCTCGTGAAAAGTTTAAAAGAGAAAGGAATCCCAATCCATGCAATCGGATATCAAGCTCATTTTATGATGGATGAACCATTGCTTAGTAATATTGAAATGGTTTTTAAAAAATGTAAAGAAGCCCAGATTCCAATTCATATTACCGAGTTGGATTTAAGTGTTTTACCAAATGCATGGCATTTAAGAGGAGATATCGTAAGTCTTGACAAAGATGTATCCGGATCTATTAATCCCTATGTAAACTTTGCACCGCCAGATGTATTAGAAGCTCAAGCAGTAAGATATAGAAATATTTTTAAAATATTTTTAGAATATCACGAAATTCTTGAACGAGTGACTTTTTGGGGAGTATGGGATGGTGCAAGTTGGAGAGATTATAGTCCAATTAAGGGCCGAACTGATTACCCTCTATTTTTTGATAGAAAATTTAATAAGAAAGTTTCATATGATAAAGTTTGTTCTTTGTTAGAACAAAAAGAGGATTAAAGAATGTTGAAAAAATTATTATCATATTTAGTTATCATCATTTTAATTTTTACTAAACAAAGTAATGCCTCGACTCCAAATATTTTATTTCTATTTTCAGATGATCAATGTTGGGACACGATAGGAATTATTGGAAATGAAGTAGAAACTCCAAATCTAGATAAAATGGTTAAAAATGGAGTTTTTTTTGAGAATGCGTATAATAGCGGAGCATGGCAAGGTGCCGTTTGCATGGCTAGTCGAACAATGTTGATGCTTGGAAAACAATTGTGGGATGCACACAAATATTATGATAACCAAGATAGAAATCCAGCTGACTTTTGGAGTACGTATTTAAAAAGACGTGGTTACAAAACATATTTTACCGGAAAATGGCATATATCCAATATTAGCCCGAAGAATATTTACGATGTTACAGGAACTATTCGCCCGGGAATGCCAAATTATTCTGATCCAAAATTAGGGGGTAATTATAGGTGGGATCAAAGAGGCGCTGGATATTTCAGACCTTCTTCTATAAATGACAATTCGTGGTGTCCAAGCAATCCTATTTATGGAGGATTTTGGGAGGGAGGAATACATTGGAGTGAGGTCATCAGAAAAGAAGCTGTTGATTTTATTTATCAAGCTGCTAACTACAAAGAACCATTTTTTATGCAAATTGCATTTAATGCACCACATGATCCGAGGCAGTCTCCTAACGAATATATAAAAAAATATCCAATTGATGAGATAGGTGTACCAGTAAATTTTTTACCAGAAAATCCACACGCTTATGCAATGGAATTAGCAAAAGGAATGGCAAGAGATGAGGATCTTGCTCCATTCCCAAGAACGATATATTCTGTTAAGAAAAATAGACAAGAGTATTTTGCCCTTATTTCATACATGGATATGCAAATAGGAAAAATAATAGATGCTTTAATAGAAACTAAACAAATTGATAATACGGTGATTATCTTCACTTCAGATCACGGTTTATCATGTGGTCAACATGGATTAATGGGTAAACAAAATATGTTTGAACATAGCATGAAACCACCGTTAATTATTAGTGGTCCAGGTTTTCCAAAAGGAAAAACAATTAAAACTCCGGTTTATTTACAAGATATCATGCCGACAACTCTTGAATTAGCACAAGTTCCAATCCCTAATAATATCGCGTTTAAAAGTCTGTTGCCGGTAATTAAAGGAAAGCAAAGTTATTCATCAATTTATGGCGCTTACAAAGATAAACAGCGGATGATTAGAAAAAATGATTTCAAATTAGTATGGTATCCTGAATCTGAAACTTATTTATTATTTGATTTACTCAAAGATCCTTATGAGACAAATGACTTGATATATGAAAAGGATAAACAAAAAATAGTAAATGAACTCAAAAAAGAATTATATGACCAGCAATTAAAATTAAACGATCCAATGTTAACTGGTAATTATGGAAATTTAAAGGAATAGCAAATGATGAAATTAAACATGTACTTTATAATATTTTTATTTGTAGGAACTTTTTCAATTAATCTTCATGCTTCAAACTACAATATTGGAAAGCGTCAAGTTCATTTAGATTTTCATACTTCAGAAAAATTATTTGAAATAGGACAGAATTTCTCAAAAGACCAATTTCAGGAAGCTCTAAAGTTAGGAAAAATTGATGCCATTAATATTTTTGCAAAATGTCATCATAGCTGGAGTTATTATCCAACTAAAGTTGGAAAAATGCATCCTAATTTAGATTTTGATTTATTAGGCGCTCAAATTGAAGCATGTCATGAAATTGGTGTGTTAGCTCCGTTATATTATACCTTTGGATGGTCTCATATAGATGCAATTGAAAATAAGGAGTGGATAGCTAGACAAGAAAATGGAAAATATATGAACTCCTCTCAGCCTTATGACTTAAGAGCTAAAGATGATACACCCAAGCCAAGTTTTCAGTGGTTTCATATGTGCGTGAACACTTCTTATCATGATCATATAATGAAGCAAATAGAAGAAATATGTCAATTATATCCTGTTGATGGGCTGTGGTTTGATATCTATCAAGTAGCAAATCCATGTTATGGTAAAGAATGTAAAAAACTAATGAAAAAGCAGGGATATGATGTTAAAAATAAACAAGATGTATATAAATTTCAGGCTGAATCTTTCAAGCGTCATCAAAGCGATCTCACACGTTTAATTCATAGTTACCATCCAAACGCAACAATATATTTTAATGGTTGTACTACTTTAAAAAGAGGAGCTCAAAATTTTAAACATAAAATGTATGAATACAATACTGTTCAGGATTTAGAGGATTTACCAACGACATGGGGTGGTTATGATAAGCTTCCAATTCAATCTAAATTCTTTTTAGCGGCAGGATATCCAATCACTGCAATGAGTGGAAAGTTTCACAAAGCTTGGGGAGAATTCGGAGGTTTTAAGCATCCAAATGCTCTTAAATATGAAGCAGCATCAATGATATCTTGGGGGGCTAATTGTAATTTTGGAGATCAATTACATCCTAACGGAGAAATGGATTTAGAAACTTATAGAAATATTGGTTTTGCATATGATTATGTTAAAAGTATTGAAAATTTTGGAATTGGAGGGATTCCAGAGTCAAAAATTGCGTTATGGAGATCTTTTAATCAGGAGCATGATGAAGGAATAACTAGAATGCTTCTTGAGTCTCAGATAAATTTTACCATTGCAAATATTGGTGACCAAGAGTTAAGTAAATTTGAATTAATCATTGTGCCTGGAGTTCCATGTATGAGCCCTGAAGAAGCGGATAGGGTAAATAATTTTGTTAAAAAAGGGGGCAAGCTTTTAGTTCTTGGAGAAGGAGCACTTGATTGGAATAAACAAAGACTACAATTAGATATTGGAGCAACTTATATTGGTCCCGGTGCGTACGATAGGGATTATCTCGTTGTGGATAAAGAGCTAGGTGATGGGTTAGTATCTACTCCATTTTTATTCTACAAATCAGCAACTAAAGTTCAACCGAATGATTCCTCTAAAATATTAGCGCACATTCGAGAACCATATTTTAGCAGAACCTACGGAGCGTTTACATCCCATCAAAATACGCCCTATAAGTTAAATAATGCATTACATCCTGGAATAATTAAAAACGGAAATGTAATTTATATAGCCCATAAACTTGACGAAATGTATTACAAGCATGGAGCATATCTTCATCGAGATTTATTTAAAAATTGTTTGAAATCCCTTAATTTCAAACCAATGGTTGAGGTTGACCTCCCTTCAACTGGAAGAATCAGCTTATTACACCAAAAAGATAAGAAAAGATACGTATCACATTTACTGTATGCATCCCCAATTACAAGAGGTGCATGCGAAGTAATTGAAGACTTGCCACATTTAAACAATGTAAAGTTGATAGTCGATTTACCTGAAAAGATAAAAAAAGCAACATTGATTCCATCAATGGAGCAATTAAAAATGGTTAAAAATAATAATCAAATTGAAGTTATAATTCCTTCATTTAGTTGCCATTGCGCGGTTTCTTTTGAATATGAATAAAAGTTGTTCACAGCAGTATAGTATTGGAATTGATTATGGAACAAGCTCCGTAAGGAGTATTGTTGTTAATTGCGGAAATGGCCAAATTATTGGCTCTTCGGTATTTGAATATTCACACGGAGAGAATGGAGTTATCACAGATGATGATCCAAATCTTTCTAGACAACATCCATTAGATTATATTGATGGATTAAAACAGACTGTAAAAAATGCTGTAAGTGATGCTGATATTGATCCCGATTTAATTATAGGAATTGGCGTCGACGCAACTGCAAGTACACCCATACCATTAAATGAAAACGGTGATGCTTTAGTATTTGATACATATTTTAGCGACAAATTATCTGCCCTTGCTTGGTTATGGAAAGATCATACATCTTTAAAAGAGGCAGAAGAAATTACAAATTATGCTCAAAAAATTAGACCAGAATATCTTACAGCTTGTGGCGGAGTATATTCATCTGAATGGTTTTGGGCAAAAATTCTCAATTGTTTAAGAAATGATCCGGAGGTATTTAACGCTGCTGATAGTTGGATGGAATTACAAGATTGGATTCCATTTCTATTAACTGGAAATAGAACAGCAGGATTATGTGCAGCTGGTCATAAAGGACTATACAGTAATACATGGGGAGGATTTCCTGATGATGAATTTCTAAATGCAATTGATAATCGTTTATTAAAAGTTAAAAATAAGTTACCAAAAACTGCCAAAAATATTGGTCAAGAAGCTGGTAAATTAAATTTCAAATGGGCAAAAGAACTGTTGTTGCCTGAAGGTATACCTGTTGCGATAGGTACTATTGATGCTCATGCCGGGGCAATTGGAACAGGAGTAAAACCAGGAGTAATGGTTAAAATTTTAGGAACATCTACTTGTGATATAGCAATAACACCAATAACCAAAAAAATACCAAACATTCCTGGTATTTGCGGAATTGCTTATGAATCAGTTTTACCAAATTACTTCGGAATAGAGGCTGGTCAGTCAGCTGTCGGGGACATTTTTAATTGGTTTGTAAATAAAATACAACCAGGTGAAAAATTAACTCATAGTGAATTAAACGATCAAGCGTTAGAAATTCAACCCGGTACATCTGGCTTATTGTCACTAGATTGGAATAATGGTAATCGTTCTATTTTAACTGATCCAAAGCTTTCTGGATTAATTATTGGAACAACTTTACAGACGACACCAGCAGAAATTTACAGGTCATTAGTCGAAGCTACCGCTTTTGGAGCCCGAATAATTATTGAACAACTAAAAAATTATGATGTAAAAATTGACCGGATAATTAATTGTGGAGGCATAGCTGAGAAGAGTCCATTGGTTATGCAAATTTATGCAGATGTGTTAAATTACACAATGGAAATTTCTAGTAATTCCCAAAGCTGTGCATTAGGTGCAGCCATTGCTGCTGCTGTTGTTGGTAATAAGTATGATAATTTTGAAGAGGCTATTGATTGTATGACAATGGTCGATGAAAAAAAATATATACCTAACGAAGGAAATAAAAAAATTTATGATCAATTATTTTTATTATATAAACAACTTCATGATGCGTTTGGAGCAGATAAAAACGGAAAGAAATTAAATAATGTTATGAAGGATTTAATTAAGATTCGAAACCAAACAAGGGTAGGAGAATGATATGAAATTTTTTCTTATAATATGTTCATTTCTATGCGTATTTGAAAATAACTTGCTAGCTGAAAAGCATATAAAATGGGAGTTAAAAGGCGCAGAAGAAAGAATAGAAAAATTTAGAAAAGGTAATGTTGAATTAGAAATTTATTTGCCTGATGGCACTCTATTACCTGTGGGATCAATGGTGGAGATTGAGCTTCAAAAACACGATTTTAACTTTGGAATATCTCTTACTCAAATGCATGCTATTTACGATGAGCCGTTTAGAGATAAAATGTTAAAGTACGTCGATCATCTTTTTAATTATAATACTGTCGGTTTTTATTGGAGTGCAAATGAAAAAGAAAAAGGGAAATGGCAATTAAATAAGTATTACCAATTTGGATTAGATTGGGCATTAGAAAACAATAAGACGGTTAGAGGTCATCCTTTGTTATGGCATAATTCCACACCTAGATGGATTAACAGCGAAACCAGAGATGTGGATGAAATTCATGATGATATTATAACTCATGTACGTTATTTATTATCAAATTATCCAGAAATAGATGAATGGGATTTATACAATGAAGCTCCTTCAATAACAGAAATCAGAGATTATATTGGACAAAATCATGGAGTTGCTAGATGGATGGACTCAAGAGGAGGGCAAGGACCAGTTGTTAAAATGCTCTCTGACGAATTACAATCAATTCAACCGCAAGCAGAAGGATTAATTAATCATTTTCAGCATGAACATGAAGATTATCACAATTTAATAAAATATTGTTTAGATAATAATATCCCTATTAAAAGTATTGGTATTCAGGCGCATATGCAGGAAGATTCGAATATTTGGACTGAAGAAGTTATGTGGGACTTACTTGAAGATTATAGCGCTTATGGGATTCCTATTGACTTAACAGAAGTCACGATATGTAGCTGTGCTCCTGTGGCTGATTGGAAAGAAATGAGAGCATGGCAAGATTCAATTAAAGAGGCTCGAAGAGCTGGAAAAGAAAAACCAAAAAGAAAGACATCATCAAAATATGAAAATTATCAGGCTGAATATGCTCACGATTTTTACACGCTTGCATTTAGTCACCCATCAGTTGATACGATTGTATTATGGGCATTATCAGATAAAGGAAGTTGGAGAGAATTTCCTGCTGGAGTATTTGACGATAAAGGAAAACCTAAACCAATCTATCAAACATTAAATAAACTAATTAAAAATAAATGGCATACCCATGCAAAAGGTAAAATTATTGTAGAAGGTCAAGTTCCTGTAAGAGGTTTCTATGGTACTTATTCACTAAAAATTAAACATTTAAATCAGTTCTATAAAGCTGATTTTGATTTGATAAAAAATTCAGATAAACCAATTAAAATTTATTTATGATAATAAAAATTTTATTTTTAATAAGTAGTTTGTCATTTGCTAGTTTTGGAAACTTTTTAGACAAACCAAATATCATTTTTATTCTTTTGGACGATTTAGGGAAGGAATGGATTAGTTGTTATGGGGGTGAAAACATTGAAACTCCTCATATTGATAAACTAGCTTCTTCAGGCATTAAGTTTTCAAATGTTTATTCCATGCCCCAGTGTACCCCAAGTAGAGTATGTTTTCTTACTGGTCAATATCCTTTTAGAAATGGATGGGTAAATCACTGGGATGTTCCTCGTTGGGGATTAGGATATTTTGATTGGAAAACAAATCCAAGTATTGCAAGAGTTATGAAGTCGGCGGGCTATAAAACAGCTATAGCAGGTAAGTGGCAAATTAATGATTTTAGAATACATCCTGACGCATTGATAAAGCATGGTTTTGACGATTTTTGTATGTGGACGGGCGGTGAAACAGACCTTACTTCAAATGAACATTCATTAAAAAGCGATCAAAGATATTGGGATCCTTACATTCATACTAGTGAAGGAAGTAAAACTTATAAAAGACAATTTGGACCTGATATATATAACTCTTTTATATTAGATTTTATTTCGAATCATAAAGATCAACCATTTTTTATTTACTATCCAATGACGCTTCCTCATGGACCGTTAGTTCACACTCCACTTGATATGAATGCTTCAACAAAGTTAGAAAAACATAAAGCTATGGTAGAATATATTGATTTTCTAACAGGAAAATTAGTAAATCATTTAGATGAAAATTTACTAAGCGAGCGAACAATTATCATTTTTACTTCAGATAATGGAACAGCTGGAAATATATCCAATAATAGAAATAGCAGGTTAATTAAGGGTGGAAAAATGAAAACA
>CEPL01133198.1_pt1 | contig 15116 bp, 13 predicted proteins | sample 530541 | NCBI WGS metagenome assembly CEPL01 (sample SAMEA2620339, study PRJEB7988) | marine metagenome | biome: marine biome (ENVO:00000447); feature: surface water layer (ENVO:00002042); material: "saline water (ENVO:00002010), including plankton (ENVO:xxxxxxxx)" | depth 5 m
TTCTGCAAAATATATCAGAGCTCATGTCAGCAAACAAAGGACAGGAACAGTCTGGTAATTGGTGGTATTGTGTTCCAAAAATGGTATTATTGGTTGTGATATGTAAATAATCTGGATTGTCAGAAATTAAATAATCTTTTGGTATGTAACTAAAATTTTTATCCATTGATGATGCATACTCAGAAACATTACCAAAAAGTTTTGCTTCTTTTATTGCTTTAGTTGACCATGTACCTGAATTAATGTATCCGCCATTATTTTTGAGAAAGTTATATGCTATCATTAAAAACTGCATACTTGCACCACCTTGTAGGAATAGTGTTGTGTATTCATCACTGCTTAATCCTGAAATATCCAAAGAAAGCTCTCTCGCTTCGTTCATAATTGAAACAAACTCTGGACTTCTGTGAGAAATTTCTAAAAGTGATAGGCCAATATCATCAAGTTCTAAAACTGCATCAGATGATTCTTTAAATACCTTTTGGTTTAGAATGCTGGGTCCAGCACTAAAATTATGTTTTTTCATAAATAAAAGGCAAAATTAACAAAAATGGAAATGGAATTTATGTCAAACTTGATTTAGTTTTAACAAAAAATCAATAGTATCTACTCCATCAGCATAATCTGTTAGTTCAAGAGATTGAGTTTTACCAAATTTTATAAAATTTTTAATATTTTCATTCGAAACAATACACTGAATTTTTTCTGAAATTTTAGATAAACTCTTTTCTAAATCCTCATATTTATCATAGTATTCATAAAATAATGTTCCAACAGGAGATCCAATTTTTTTTGACTCTTTTAGTAGAATAAAACCATTATCAAAAAAAACTTCTTTATTTAGCAGGTATATGGCTCTGTTATAATCATAATTGTTTGCATAACTATTATTGTTGATAACTTTTTTCCATTTTATGAAAGATCTAAACAATAAATCAAGTTCATAATTTTTTGGCAAGTATACTTTTGATACGTTTCTGCATCCTAGCCCAAAATAATTAAAAATATCATTTGATAATTTTTGTAATTGATCATTGCTTTCATCCCCTTTTAAAATTGCAACTGAATGTCTACTTTTCCTAATTATATGTGGGTAATCACTAAAATACTCTTCAAATTTTGAAGCACTCAAATTATTTCCTGTTGCGATTACAGCATCATAGTCCGATAATTTTTCTTGACATATTTTATAATAATCTTTAAAATCAATGCAAATACTACATAAGTATTTTAAAACAAAATGCATTAAATGACTATCTTTTGAAGACAATTTTATAATTGCTTTATTGCCTGAAAGAATTACGCAAAGAAAGTCATGAAAACCAACTAAGGGAATATTTCCTGCCATAATTATTGCAATAGACTTGGGGTTTTCTTTTTCAATGATATATGAGTCTGTAAAAGATTTAATTTTTTCCTTTTTTAGAGAATATGACCAATTTTCAAGACAGTTTATTATATTGTATTCAGTAAAATAATTGTTGTGATTTTTTGCTTGCTGTATTGCGTCAGAAAGTTTTTTAGATAAATTTTTGTCTGCTGAGTTATCTATGAAATCTTTAAAAAACTTCCCCAGAGAAACAAATAATTCAATTCTTTTAGATAAAATCAATTTTAATAAATTTTTACAAAGATATTAGTTAGTTTTGCAATGTTTTATTTATGGCAATAAAAATCACTGAAGATTGTATTAATTGTGGAGCATGTGAGCCTGAATGTCCAAACACAGCAATATATGAAGCTGCTTATGATTGGAAGTATTCTGATGGAACGAGTTTAATTGGTGATGTTATTCTTCCAGATGGAAAAAATGTTAATGCAGATTCAGAACAAGAGCCTGTTTCTGATGAGTTTTATTTTATTGTAACTGACAAGTGTACTGAATGCAAAGGTTTTCATGACGAGCCTCAATGTGCTGCAGTTTGTCCTGTTGATTGTTGCGTACCTGATGAAGATAATGTAGAATCTGAGGAGGTGTTACTTTCAAAACAAAAATTTATGCATCCTGAATAATGAAAGCAGGAATTATCGGATTACCAAATGTTGGTAAATCAACTTTATTTAATTGTTTAACAAATGGAAAAGCTCAGAGTGCAAATTTTCCTTTTTGCACTATAGAACCCAATTTTGGTTCAGTTTCGATACCAGATGATAGATTAAATCATTTAGTTGAATTAATTAATCCTGAGAAAGTAGTGCCAAACACAGTAGATATTGTAGATATTGCTGGATTAGTTAAAGGAGCAAGTAAAGGAGAGGGGTTAGGTAATCAATTTTTGTCAAATATCAGAGAGACAAATGCTATTATACATGTTTTAAGATGTTATGAAAATGACAATATTTCACATGTTGAAGGAAGTGTTGATCCTTTTAGAGATAAAGAAATTATTGATTTTGAACTACAAATTAAAGACGCAGAATCAATTTCAAAGAGAAACGAAAAAATACTAAGACAAGCAAAGTCTGGAGATATAGATGCAAAGAAGGAACATGACGTTCTTGAAAATGTAATTGAAAATTTGAATAATGGCCTTTCTGTAAGATTGCAAAAAATAACAAAAGAAGATTTTATAAACTATATAAAACCACTATCGTTACTGACTGCCAAGCCAGTTTTATATGTATGTAATATTAATGAAAATGAAATCAAATTACCTTCAGATAATTTATTGAAATTGATCGATTTACTTAAAAGTGAGGGGTCAAGAGTCATAACACTAGCTGCAAAAATTGAAGAAGAAATAAATGCTCTTGAAGATTATGATGATAGAAAAATGTTTCTTGATGATTTAGGTATTGATGAACCTGGTTCTTCATTATTAATCAGGGAATCTCACAAATTATTGAATCTTTCGACCTTTTACACCGCAGGTAAGAAAGAGGTAAGAGCATGGACTTTTAAAAATGGATCTAAAGCGCCTCAGGCAGCGGGTACTATTCATACTGATTTTGAAAAAGGATTTATAAGGGCTGAAGTAATAAAATACAATGACTATATCGAACTCAAATCAGAAAATAATATAAGAGAAGCTGGAAAGTTAAAAATTGAGGGTAAAGAATATGTAGTTGAAGATGGTGATATCATTCATTTTAGATTTAATGTTTAATTAGATTTCAACATTTTAAAATTACAATTGTTAATTATTTTATTTAAACACCATTTTAAATAAAAATTAAGTATCATATCTTAGACTTCTTCTAAAATATGCCACAAATTTCATCATATACTGAAGATAACATTAAGTCGCTCGATTGGAAAGATCACATAAGAATGCGACCTGGTATGTATATAGGAAAACTTGGTGACGGTTCTGCATATGACGATGGCATATACATTCTTTTAAAAGAAATACTTGACAATTCAATTGATGAGTTTGTTATGGGGGCTGGAAAAACAATTGAGATTTCAATAAAAGAAAACATGGTGAGTGTCAGAGATTTTGGACGGGGAATCCCCCTTGGAAAGGTTAAAGATGTTGTAAGTAAAATGAATACGGGTGGAAAATATGATACTAGAGCTTTTAAAAAATCTGTTGGTTTAAATGGAGTTGGTACTAAAGCAGTAAATGCACTCTCATCATATTTTAAAGTCGAATCATTTAGAGATGGAAAAGAAAAATCTGTTTCTTTTGAATTCGGAGAAGTGGTTGATGATTTACCTTTGATAGATTCATCTAAAAGAAAAGGAACAAAGGTTTTTTTTAAACCAGATGACTCAATCTTTAAAAATTTTAAGTATAGAAATGAGTATGTCTCTAGAATGCTTAAGTATTATGTTTATTTAAATCCAGGCTTATCAATAATTTTTAATGGTGAAAAATTTAAATCCGAAAATGGATTAAAAGATTTAATTGAAGAAAACAATAACATTGAAGATTTTCTTTATCCAATAATACACTTGAAGGGTAATGATATTGAATTGGCAATCACACACAATAAAAAACAATACAGTGAAGAGTATTATTCTTTTGTAAATGGTCAACATACTACTCAGGGTGGAACTCATTTATCTTCATGTAGAGAAGGAATTGTTAAAACACTTAGAGAGTTTTATAAAAAGCCTTACGATTCCTCAGATATAAGAAAATCTATCCTTTGTGCCATTAGTATTAAAGTATTAGAGCCTGTTTTTGAATCTCAAACTAAAACTAAGTTAGGTTCGACTGAGATGGGAGGTGGTCTTCCGACTGTTAGAACATATATTAATGATTTTATTAGTAAAAAACTTGATAATTATTTACATAAAAATCCAATAGTTGCTGAAGAAATTCAAAGAAAAATTCTCCAAGCTGAAAGGGAAAGAAAAGAGCTTTCAGGTATCAGAAAACTTGCAAGAGAAAGAGCAAAAAAATCTAGTCTTCATAATAAAAAATTGAGAGATTGTCGTGTTCATTTAGACAATATGAGTAATGAACATAGGCTGGACTCTACTTTGTTTATCACTGAAGGTGATTCAGCTAGTGGATCAATTACTAAATCTAGAAATGTAAATACACAAGCAGTATTTAGTCTTAGAGGAAAGCCTTTAAATTCATATTCAATGACAAAAAAAATCGTTTATGAAAACGAAGAGTTTAATTTATTACAGGCAGCCCTCAATATTGAGGAAGGTTTAGAAAAGTTAAGGTATAATAAAATAGTTATTGCTACAGATGCTGATGTTGACGGAATGCATATTAGATTACTGCTCATCACTTTCTTTTTACAGTTTTTTCCTGAATTAATAAAAGAGGGGCATGTTTTTATATTACAAACACCATTATTTAGAGTGAGGAATAAAAAAGAAACGATATACTGCTATTCAGAGGAAGAAAGAGTTGATGCAATTCAAAAACTCTCACCGAAGCCTGAAATTACTAGGTTCAAAGGCTTGGGCGAAATTTCTCCTAATGAATTTAAAAATTTTATAGGTGAAAATATACGTTTAGATCCAGTTATAATAAATAAGGAAACTAGTATTGAATCATTGTTATCGTTTTACATGGGTAAAAACACTCCTGATAGACAAAATTTTATAATTGAAAACCTAAAATTTGATTTAGATAAAGCATGATTGAAGATAACTTTAATGATATGTCCGGTATGGATAATGAAGAGCTCATCCCTATCTCTGGGATGTATAAGGACTGGTTTATTGATTATGCTTCTTATGTAATATTAGAAAGAGCTGTACCCTCAGTTGAGGATGGTTTAAAGCCAGTACAAAGAAGAATTCTCCATTCAATGAAAGATCTTGATGATGGCAGATTCAATAAGGTAGCAAATATTGTTGGTCACACGATGCAATATCATCCTCACGGAGATGCAAGTATTTCTGACGCTATGGTGCAAATTGGACAAAAAGATCTTTTAATTGATACTCAAGGAAATTGGGGCAATATTCTAACAGGGGACTCGGCAGCAGCATCAAGATATATTGAAGCTAGATTGTCTCAATTTGCATTAGAAGTTGTATTTAGTCCAAAAATCACAGAATGGCAGTTGTCATATGACGGTAGAAGAAAAGAACCTGTCAATTTACCTGTAAAATTTCCTCTTTTATTAGCACAAGGTGCAGAGGGCATTGCGGTTGGATTATCTACTAAGATACTGCCTCACAACTTCATTGAGCTAGTTGACTCAGCTGTAAAATATTTAAGAGGTAGAAAATTTGAGATTTATCCTGATTTTGTGACTGGTGGAGAAATAGATGTTTCAAATTATAATGATGGTAAAAGAGGGGGGAGGGTCAAAGCTCGTGCTAAGATTAATCAGTTAAATAAAAATACTTTAGTTATATCTCAAATTCCTTTTACTACAACTTCTACATCATTAATTGAATCGATCATTAAGGCAAATGAAAGAGGAAAAATAAAAATAAAAAAAATTGAGGATAATACGTCAGATAATGTTGAGATTTTAATTCATCTGCCAAATGGTGTATCCCCTGACAAAACAATTGACGCTTTATTTGCATTTACAAATTGTGAGGTGTCAATTTCACCCCTAGGATGTGTTATTGAAAATCATAAACCTGTTTTTATTGGTGTCTCAGAAATTTTAAAAAAATCAGTTGACTTAACTAGAGATTTATTGGGAAAGGAGTTAGAAGTCAAACAATCAGAGCTAGATCAGTTATGGCATAATTCCACACTCGAAAAGATTTTTATTGAGAATAGGATCTATCGTTTAATTGAGGAAAAAGAAACTTGGGAAGAAGTTTTACGTGCAATTAATAATGGTTTAAAGCCATTCGTTAACCTTTTGCAAAGAGAAATAACTCAAGATGATATTATAAGATTAACTGAAATCAAAATTAAAAGAATCTCTAAATATGATATTGATAAGGCGGATAAAAAAATAAAACAAATTGAGAATGATTTAGAATTAATATTAGATAATCTTAATAATTTGACAAACTTCACAATTGATTATTTTAAAAATCTAAAAAAGAAATATGCAACTGGAAAGGAGAGAAAAACAGAGATTAAAATATTTGATGATGTTGATGTAAAGAAAGTTGTTGTAAGAAACGCAAAATTATATATTAATAGAAGTGAAGGATTTATAGGTACATCGCTAAGAAAAGATGAATATGTTGAGGAGTGTTCTGATATTGATGATATTATTGTATTTACAGAAAGTGGTAATTTGATTGTTACAAAAGTTGATAGAAAAAAGTTTGTAGAGAAGAATATTATCCATGCAGCTGTTTTTAGAAAAAAAGACTCAAGAACAGTTTATAACATGATTTATAAAGATGGCAAAACTGGAACTTCCTACATTAAAAGATTTAGCGTAACAGGGGTTACTCGTGATAAAGTTTACAATTTAGCTTCTGAACACAATAAAACTAAAGTATTATACTTTTCATCAAATCCAAATGGTGAGGCAGAGGTTGTAACAATTATTTTAAGACAATCAGGTTTAATTAAAAAGCTTAAATGGGACTTAGACTTTGGGGACCTAGCAATTAAAGGAAGGTCAGTTAAGGGGAATATAGTTACAAAATATTCTGTAAATAAGATATTGTTTAAGGAGAAGGGATTATCAACCTTGAAGCCTAGAAAAATATGGTTTGACGATACAGTTTCAAGGTTAAATGTTGATGGAAGAGGTGACTTATTAGGTGAATTTAAGCCAGATGATGAGCTTTTAGTAGTTAGTAGATCTGGAAATTTAAAAATTTCAAATCCTGATCTGAACATGCATTTCCCTGATGATATGATTATTCTAGAGAAGCTAGATAGAATTAAACCTGTTTCAGTAGTATATTTTAATTCAACCAAAAAAATGTTCTACATCAAAAGGTTTGAAATAGGTGTTTTAAAAGGTGATCAAAAATATGTCGAAATAGCTAAAAATATTCAAGTAGAAATAGTTAGTACTGACTGGAAGCCTGTTATAGAGCTGGTTTTCAAAGGCAAGAAACCATTAGAAAAAGAAAATATCAATGTTGATAAATTCATCGCCGTAAAAGGCATTAAAGCAATCGGTAATCAGTTGTCAAGAAAAGAAGTTAAAGAAATTAATATGTTAGAGCCAATCCCATACATTCCTGAAAAAAAAGAATTAAATGAGATTGAAGTAGTTCAAGAAAATGTTCAAAATGATGAAAATAACGAAGGTGATTCAGGTTCTCAAGCTAGTTTTAATTTTTAAATGACTTTCTCTTAAAATCTGTCCTTTTCGGTTTGATTTTCACAGCTTCTCCTCTAAATATATTCTTTTTATCTCCAACAATCGAAAACTCAAAAACGTAACCCTTTCTAGATGTTGATAGTATTTTCATATTAACTGCTTTTTTATCAGTAGATGATGTTGGATTTTTCTTTCTTAATATAAATTCACAATCAGAAACCCATCTAACAAAGGATGTGTCAATTTTATTTTCAAAATATTCTATTTCAATTGAATCTATTCTAGAAAATTTAGAGGTTATAACTTCGTTATTGATCCTAGCAGAAAATTCAAAATCACCATTTTTATAATCTGAACAATTTCTTTCAGGAAGATTACAGCCTAGTAAATAAATAAATAAACTATTTACTAGAAAACGTTTCAAAAGTACCATCTTCGAAAAATAAAACAATTTTATTTATTGAAGACGTCTTATTTCTGTTTTTTTTATGAATGATAGGGCTGGGGGAACTAGTACCCTTCAAAAGCCAGTCTAAGTCTATATCATTGTAATAATCACAAAGTTTTAAAACAAAATCTAAACTTGGTTTATTTCTGCCACTTAAAATGTGTGAAATATTTGATCTTTGAACATTTATTTTTTTTGACAATTCTGAAGCTGAAATGTTCTTAGAATTTATTAATTCCAATAATCTATCTTTAAATTCATCCATGTTTACAATTGTAAATTTAAAAAATAATATTATATGAAGAACGTGTAATAAATAAAGATTTTTATTATAATTAATTTAAATCAAAACTTCATATATTTTATATTAAATCTCTTAAAATCAGTATTTTAAATAAAAATTGTATACAATTGTATCATTTTATCAATTTTCAATGTAAATCACAATAACATTTGTAAACAATTACAATTATATTTTTTTGAATTTTATTCAACATATTTAAGTAAACGTTAAATTAAATTCTTGTTTTTTAAAAAAAGAGTTAAAAATATTCAATACATTTGCAAAATCTTTAACAATAACTTAATATGAAATTTAAACTAGATGATGTTGATCACAAAATACTTGATCTTTTAATCGATAATTCAAGAATTCCTTTCACTGACATTGCAAAAAAACTTCTTATCTCTGCGGGTACTGTTCATGTTCGTGTCAAAAAAATGGAGGATGCTGGAATAATCAAGGGTTCATCACTAGCTTTAGATTACAAGAAACTTGGTTACACTTTTATTGCATATATTGGAATTTTCCTTGAGAAAACACATTTAACAAACATTGTGTTAGATAAATTAAATAGTATTCCATATGTTACTGTAGCTCATATCACAACTGGAAGATTCAATATCTTTTGTAAAGTAAGATCTAGAGATACTAACCATGCTAAAGAAATTATATTTATGATAGATGATATTGATGGAGTTTCAAGAACTGAAACTATGATTTCCCTTGAAGAGAGTATCAATGATAAGAAAAGGTTAATGCATAAAATATTTAACGAGATTAAATAATTTATGAGAAAACTTACCAAGAAGGAGAGATTTCAAGAGAAAGTCCTCTCAAAATTTCATATTTACAATAGTATATTTTCTACTTTACCTTATGAAAATATTGCTGACATAGGTCAGTTGTTGCCTTTATTTAATGATGTATGTAATGATGGTTATAAAAAAAATAAAGATCCGAAGTCTATTGTAAATGAATTTTTTGAGAAGTACTGTAGTGATTTATCTGAGGAGGATAAAATTTCTCTACTATTTAATTTTATCCAATATGTAGAAAGACAAGTAGTGTTATTTGATGCTATTGAAGATGCTGCATTTAGTGAAATAAATAATATGGATGGTGTAGGAACACTCAGAAACTTAAAAGAATCAGTTGAATCTTTAAATAAAAAGGTTGAATTAAAAAAATATTTAGAAAGATTTAAAATAAGACCAGTTCTAACAGCTCATCCTACCCAGTTTTATCCTGGGTCTGTACTTGGTATAATAACTGATTTATCAACTGCTGTTAAGAGTAACGATTTAACTAAAATTAAAAACCTTCTTTCACAATTGGGTATCACTCCATTTTTTAAAACAAAAAAACCAACTCCTTACGATGAAGCAGTAAGCCTTTCGTGGTATCTTGAAAATGTTTTTTATTCATCGATAGGTAACATTTTTAAATATATTAAATCAAACATATTTGATAATGATTTTGAGTATTATGATTTAGTTTCTCTTGGTTTTTGGCCTGGTGGCGACAGAGATGGAAATCCTTTTGTGACAACTGATATAACTCTTAAAACATCTCAAAAATTGAGAAGTGACATAATTAAGAACTATTACAGGGATATCAGAGATTTAAGAAGAAGGTTAACTTTTAAGGGTATAGAAGACGTTATCATAAAAATTGAAGATGATCTTTACAGGAGTATTTTTGAAACTCATAAAAAGCCCAGAATTAACTTAGAAGACCTCCTTGAAAAGCTTGAAATAATTAGAAATGAAATTATTGAAAAACATAACTCTCTCTATCTTGACAAATTAGATAATTTTATAGATAAAATTAAAATCTTTGGTTACCACTTTGCAACTCTTGATATAAGGCAAGATTCAAGAGTACATAGTAAAGTCTTTTATGAAATCTTTAAAAAAGCTTTAAAAAATAAATTTCCCAAAGATTATGCTGCCCTTAAAGAATCTCAAAAAATTAAGGTTTTAGATAAGATACAAAACATTGAACTTAGTGGAGATGATTTTAATGATACGATTGTTAAAAATACAATTGAATCAATAATTGCCATGAAGACAATTCAAAACAGTAACGGAGAGAAAGCATGTCACAGATATATTATTAGTAACAACCAAACTGCAATCAATATTTTAGAAGTTTTCTCTATGTTTAAATTGTGTGGTTGGAACGATTTAACTGTTGATATTGTACCGTTATTTGAAACTATCGATGATTTGAATGTTTGTAAATATGTCATGGAAACTGTATATAACAACAAAAATTACAGAAATCATTTAGAAAACAGAGGAAATGTTCAAACGATAATGCTAGGTTTTTCTGACGGAACCAAAGATGGTGGCTATTTAACTGCAAATTGGAGTATTTTAAAAGCAAAGGAGTCACTCACCAAGATATCTAGAAAATATGGCATAAAAGTAATATTTTTCGATGGTAGGGGAGGTCCACCTGCTCGTGGCGGAGGAAATACTTATCAATTTTACAGTGCCCTTGGAAATCTGGTTGAATCTGAACAAATACAATTAACAGTTCAAGGGCAAACTATTAGTTCAAATTTTGGCACTGTTGACTCTTCCCAATACAACCTAGAACAACTGATAAGTTCAGGTGTAAAAAATAAAATAATTTCTGATAAAGAAATTTTTACTATCTCACACAGAAGAACACTTAATAAATTGTCAGAGATCAGCTATAAATCATACTCTGACTTTAAGTCGCATCCAAAATTTGTCCCTTATCTGGAACATATGAGTACTGTGAAGTACTATGCAAAAACAAACATTGGCAGTAGACCTTCAAAAAGATCAAATGATGATGTATTTAGTTTTGAAAGTTTAAGAGCTATTCCTTTTGTTGGTAGTTGGAGCCAATTAAAACAAAATGTTCCCGGATTTTTTGGATTAGGCACTGCAATAAATTATTACCATGAGAACAAAAGATTAAATGAGGTAAAAAAACTGTATAAAGAAGTTCCTTTTTTTAGAGCTTTAGTTTCAAACAGCATGATGAGTCTAACAAAATCATTCTTTCAATTAACATCGTATATGAAACATGATCCTGAATTCGGACCTTTTTGGGATATAATTCACAATGAATATTTATTAACGAAAAAAATGCTTCTAAAAGTATCTGGTTTTACTGAATTAATGCAAAATGAACCTGCAAATAAATTATCAATTCAAACCAGAGAGAATATAGTTCTTCCATTGATTACGATACAACAGTTTGCTTTACAAAATATAAAAGAATTAAATACTGGTAAAAACAATGATAAAAAGATACATGTTTATGAAAAAATGGTAATGAGATCTTTGTTTGGAAATATCAATGCTAGCAGAAATTCAGCTTAAGAATTGTAAAAATCGATTGCTTCACTTATAATTTCGTTTTTAACATTAATATCAACTTCACAATTGCCAATATCTTTAAGTAAAACGAAATTCACTTTATTTGAGAAGTTTTTTTTGTCGAATTGCAATAGTCTAAAAAGGTGTTTGATTTCGTTTGATGAAATATAAATTTTATCAAAAATATTTTCAAGATGTTCCTTTATTTTTCTTACAATATCAATTGGAAAGTTTAGAGTTTTGTTAGATATATATAGTTCAATGATTATTCCTGCTATTACTGCTTCACCATGTAAAATTTTACTTTCTGAATTGAGCTTTATACTTTCAATTGCATGACCTATTGTATGACCAAAATTAAGATGCTTTCTAATGTTTTCTTCTTCTCTATCCCTTAGTACAATATTATTTTTAACATTAATTGAATTATAAATAATTTTATCACTGTATAATATTTTAGAATTATTAATTAATTCTTCAAACAAATTTCCTGAAATTAGAGAGTGTTTAAATATCTCACTATACCCACTTTTGATATTTCTTTTATCGAGTGTTTTAAGATATTCAGTATCAATGATAATTAAAATTGGATCTGAAAAGACTCCGATTTGATTTTTTAATGAATTAAAGTTTATTCCAGTTTTACTACCTACAGATGCATCTACAATTGATAATAAGGTTGTTGGTATATTGATAAAATCTATTCCTCTTTTAAATGTGCTAGCAATAAATCCGCCCATATCGGTTATAACACCTCCTCCCAGATTAATCAATAAACTTTTTCTGTCTGCATTATTATTTAAAAATTCCCAAACCTCGTTACAAGTATTTAAGTTTTTGTAATGCTCACCTGATTTAATTTTAATTATTTGAAAAGAAAAATCAACTTTTTTGTGTAGGTAGGGTAAACAATGTTTTTCTGTGTTTTCATCTACCAGTAAAAAAACTGTAGAATAATTATTTTTATTTACAATTAAATTTAATTCATTGTAACCATCTTTATTAAAGACAATACTGTAAGATGATGAAATAATTGGCTTCAATTTTGTTAATCTTAATTAATTATAAAGATATTTTAAAAAAACAACATATATTAGAAAAATATGAGTAGATCGATGTTTGAGAATACTGAAACTGCTTTTAAACTCAAAGATAATTATAGTCTATACAATGCTAAATTGCTTTTCAACGTTATAACAAAAAAATATCTAGTCAATTTTCTAACTACTCTAACACTTTTTTCACTTAAGTATAAATTACCTGTAAAATGGATTTTAAAAAAAACACTTTACAAACATTTTTGTGGAGGAGTTGATATAAATGAATGTGAAGTGACTATCCAGGCTATGAAAAAAATGAATGTAAATTCAATTTTAGATTATTCAGTGGAAGCTCTCAAAACTGAGCAAGATTTTGATAAAGCATGTAAAAAGAAAATGGAAATTGTTGATTTATCATTTTCAAATGATTCAATTCCTTTTGCAGTATTTAAACCAACTAGTTTAGGACGTTACAGTTTATTTAAATTAGTTAATGCAAAAACAAAACTTTCCAAAGAAGAAGTACTAGAGTGGAATAGAGTAATAGATAGATTTAACATGATTTGTAATTATGCTCATTCAAAAAAAGTTCGTTTATTAATAGATGCTGAGGAGTTTGAGGTCCAAGAGGCCATTGACAATTTAGTTTACAAAATGATGAAAAAATACAATAGAAAATCAACTATTGTATATAACACGATTCAATTATATCGATGGGATAGAATTCCTCATATGAAAAACCTTTTAAAAGATCATGATAATTCTTTTAAATTTGGATTTAAATTAGTCAGAGGTGCATATATGGAAAAGGAAAGAATTGATGCATTGAAAAATGGTTACAATTCACCAATTTGCTCTAATAAAAAAGAAACTGATAAAAACTTTAACAGTGGTATTGATTTAATGTTTAAAAATATTAGTTCTGTTGATTTTTTTATTGCTAGCCATAACGAGTTTTCTGCTATTAAAACTGTTGAACTCATGAAAAAACATGGAATAAAGGAAGATGATGAAAAGGTCTGGTTTGGTCAATTATATGGAATGGGAGACAATATTTCATTTAACTTGGCAAGTAAAGGGTTTAATGTTGCAAAAATATTACCGTTTGGTCCAGTCGAAAATTTAATACCATATTTGATTAGAAGAGCTCAAGAAAATTCCTCTGTTGAAGGTCAATCAAATAGGGAATTAGATTTATTAAATAGCGAGCTATTTCGCAGAAGAAAAGCCAGTTAAATACACTTTATTCATACAATTTTTTGCACTAAAATAACCTGAATTCTCAATCTCTATATGATAAGTATTACATGAATCTTTTCCAATAATGCTTTTGGAAAAAATAATTTCAAGCTCATTACCAAAAAAATTATTTTTCAAATTTTGATTAAAGGATGAGTCAAAAACAAGTTCCTTTTTTTTGAGATCTCCGATTACTCTTTCCTGAGGAAAGTAATTAAATGTAGTTTTTTTTTGAGAGGTTATAAAATAGACTATCATTGAACCTATTAATACTCCAAAAAAATAATATGTGATTCTTTTATATAATTTCATTTTGACTTAAAGTTATTGTTCTGGATTCATCATTTTCTAATTCAATTTCAATTAAAGTATGGTTTTTATTAAAAACCTTTTCAAAATTATTTGGCCATTCAATAAAAATCCAATTCTGTTGTTCAATTATGTCAAAAAAACCTAACTCGTTCAGGTCTTTTAAATTTTCTACTCTATAAAGGTCCATGTGGTAGATTAAATTATCATCACTTTTATAGAGATTAAGAATAGGAAATGTTGGACTGACTACATTATCAATAGTCCCAATTTTTTTACAAATTTCTTTTATTAGTGTCGTTTTTCCAACTCCCATCTCAGCTTTAAAAAGAATCATATTATAATTTGAATTATTTAAAACGAATTTAGCAGCTAGATCAAGATTATTGATGTTGTAATTTAATTTTTCAGATTTCATTTCAATTGCAAAGGAAAGGTTTTCCTCATAAAAAATAAATTAATTTTTATACTTTTGCCCTGATGATTTTAAAAGCTCATGAAATCGCAGATTTAGTTGGTGGAGTTGTTGATGGTGATGGTGAATCTAGAATTACTAAACTTTCTAAGATTGAAAGTGGCGATTATGAATCGTTAACCTTTTTAGGAAATCCAAAATATACCGAATATATCTATTCTTCCAATGCAGCTATTGTAATAGTTGATGAAGATTTAGTTCTTAAAGAAAAAATAAAGCCCACATTAATAAGGGTTAAAGACCCTAATTCTGCCTTTTCTAAACTTCTCAGTCATTTTAATAATTCCAATACAAATAAAGTTGGTATTGATAAAAAATCTTCATTACACAGTTCAGTTAAATA
>CEPL01129622.1_pt1 | contig 15018 bp, 11 predicted proteins | sample 530541 | NCBI WGS metagenome assembly CEPL01 (sample SAMEA2620339, study PRJEB7988) | marine metagenome | biome: marine biome (ENVO:00000447); feature: surface water layer (ENVO:00002042); material: "saline water (ENVO:00002010), including plankton (ENVO:xxxxxxxx)" | depth 5 m
GAAGCTGAAGAAGAAGCACCAGAACCTGAACCAGAACCTGAACCTGTTGAAGAACGAACAGCGTCCGATGTGGGGATCACAGAAGACAGCATCAAAATTGGTGTCATAGTTTCAGACTTGCAGGGACTCATAGACATCGGCTACCCACTTCCTGCCGCTCTCACAACAGATCATCTGTCAGAACGTTTTACGAAATATTTTGATGAGTGGAATGCTGCAGGAGGTATTAACGGCCGAATGATTGAAGGTGTTCAAATCACATGGGACCCTCTAAGCCCAGCAACAATGGAAAATTCCTGTACTGAAGCCGTACTTGATGAACAAGTATTCATGGCCATCAACGCTTCGGGTTTCAGTCAGGCATTCATTCCATGTTTTACCGAAGATAACGACACAACATTCTTCTATGGCGAAGTCGCATCCCAAGCGATGATTGATGCAGCGCCGGATCGCCTCTTCTCACTTAATCCACCATCCGAAGTAGCAGGCGAAGCAGGAGCGCAACTCATCGTGGATCAAGGACTGATTCCAGCAGGTGCCAAAGTCGGTATCTTGGACTCAACCAACCCTCCAATAGCGGCAGCTGGAGAATCTGCAGCCTCAATTCTTGAAGGAGCTGGTTACTCAACAACCACAATTACAGTTAATACATTAAGCGGTGATAATGCAGCAGCCAACGCAGAAGGCGCAGCAGCAGTTGCACAATTCACCGCAGAAGGCGTAGACCATGTATTCGTAATCCTTCCATTCATTTATGCTGCAGGTTTCTGGGGTGAAGTCGGAGCGCTACAACCATCGTGGGACCGAACAATCCTTGACTCAGCTTCCTCAAACTGCACCCCATTCGGAGCAAGCCGAACAAACCCCGCAGCAGAAGGAGCAATCTGCGTAACATCATATGACTCATATTCAAGCCCTAATGGTGGAGTAGGAGACGATGATGCTTTCGAAGCACAATGTCGCCAAGAATGGATCGACCACTTCCCAGTCTTCAATGGCAAGAGCGATAAAGGAGCTCCTTCCGGTGAAGTAGGACTAGAAACAGCAGACGGAGAGTTACTGAACTCAGACTATGCACCTGGTGAGTGCACTATGCAGTACCTGATTAAAGCTGCTCTCGAGAATGCTGGAGTTAACCCAACGAGAGATTCATTTGCAGATGCAATGCGTGGACTCTCTGGACCTCAAGCATTCCGATCCAACGGTGAGGGTGCATTTGGTCCAGGGAAGAACTACTTCTCAACGCAAATGCAAGCAGTAGAGTTCACACTCGCTTCACGAAGCACTTCAAAGGGAGCAGATGGAACATTCAACGGATGTCCAGCTCCAGTGAACTGTTGGATACCAACGAACGGTCAATGGTTTAAATTCGATAGCTAAAATATTTAAAAATCTAGTTTTTAGGGGGCAGCATATGCTGCCCCCTATTTTTTTATATTTCTCTATACTTGAACCAAATCCTTTGGAGGAAAGATGGAAGTTTCACAAGCAGTTAAGCAAAGAAAATCTATACGCGGGTTCCTGCCGAATCCGGTTGAGGATGAGGTCCTTTCTACATTGTTAGAAAAGTCATCTCGAGCACCTTCCGGTGGCAACGTTCAACCATGGAGAATATATGTCATCAACGGCTCAAGAATGGACGATTTTAAAACACACTTGGCCAACTTCTCTTTAAGCGAATCAGAGTACCCCATCTACCCACCCAAACTTGTAGAACCTTATCGAACGAACCGATTTGAACTTGGCGAAGAGATGTACAAACTCTTAGAAATACCCAGAGAAGATAAAGTCGCGCGGTTAGCAAATATGTCAAAGAATTACGACTTCTTTGGAGCACCGGCAGCATTCTTTTGCTTTATCGATAGGAGCATGGGGGCAGCACAGTGGTCAGATCTCGGTATGTTCCTGCAAACGTTCATGCTTTTAGCAGAAGAAGCTGGTCTTGGTACGTGCCCACAAGAAGCATGGGCGATGCATCATCAAGCAGTATCAGAATTTGTTTCAGCACCAGAAAATGAGATGATCTTCTGCGGAATGTCCATAGGATACCCAGACTGGAAACAACCAGTGAATTCCCTTGAATCCAAACGCATGCCACTTGAGCAATGGTGCACATGGGCTTAATCTCTTACGAACACAGCAGACTACGAGCAAAAGATTCAAAATCAAGGTCACAGAATTTAGTCTTTTGCAATAATGAATTATGAGGTATCACCTCATGAAGTTCAAATGTTGAAAGCATAATTAGAAAGCAAAGCCATCTCTGGAGAAAGGAGGTGGAATGCTTAATCCAGAAAAAGTTGATGAACTGATCGCCTCTTACGGCCAAAACTGGTCAACAAAAGAAGAACTAGAAGCCTTATGCAAAGAGGAAGGCGTAACAGGCTGGTTCATGCTGTTTAACACAGTTGCCGAGCGAGTCGGGCTGGTAAATAACCAATCGTTCATCGCCTAAACTGGTCATCATTACGCTGAAATGCTGTCCGATATCACCGAACCTACGGGTGAAGCTACTCCGAAGTACTGGTTCCGCTTCTCTGTATAGCTCGTTCATCCGTACCGAGGTATGAGGCAATAACACCAGGGTCGTTACGAACTTCATCAGGTGACCCTTCAGCAATTACTGACCCAGACTCTAAACAATAAATCCTGTCACTGATAGACATCACCATCGGCATATCATGTTCAATCAATAATATAGAACTTCCTAATTCAGCTCGAATCGCATGAATCAACGGACCGAATGCTTCTGTTTCTTTTTGCGCAACTCCAGCAGTTGGCTCATCCAAAAGCATCAATTGAGTATCCAACGCAATTAGAGCACCTAACTCAACTATTCGCCGGGTACCTGTCGAAAGTTCAGAGATAAGTTGGTCAGCGTATCGGCCGAGCCCCAAATAGTGAATTATCTCTTCTGCTTCTACCCGTTTGCGTCGTTCAACAAAAGGCGACGGAGGAATTCCAAGCATTGATGGTAAAAGCAACGATCGTTCTCTTGCTTCCAACGCAGTCATAATGGTTTCTCTGGCTGTTAAACTTCCAAATAATTTTGCATTCTGGAAGGCGCGTCCTACACCGTTCCTTGCACGAATATGTGAAGCAGATTCATGAATAGATTTGCCATGTAACGAGATCTCACCTTCTGAAGGAACAAAGCCTGACACTGCGTTCATCAGCGTTGTTTTGCCAGCCCCATTCGTTCCAATCAGTCCAACAATTTCACCTTGCTGAACGTCAATCGAAACATTAGATACAGCCAATCTGCCACCAAAGCGAACAGATACATTGGATGTCTCTAATGCAGGGATGGTTGTATCAACGTCTGATTGCTTTTTTGAACGTGACCAAATTGCTTCGGACTGTCCTTTATAGGCTGGTGACCAATCAGTCTTATTCGCCATCCATGTAAGCATCGTGTCACGAGCATTATGAAGCAACGATATTAACCCACCGGGGAAATACATAAGAACAACCAGCATCCCTAATCCACTTGAAAAGAGCCGTACCTGAGCGCTACTTTCAAACACTGTTGGTATACCCACCAAAAAGACAGTTCCAAGAACCCCTCCAGTTATTGATGAGATTCCTCCAACAACAGCTATGGACATGACAAGAAGCGATTCACTTGGCTGGAATGCGAGAGATCGTAACGATCCAGTTGCGGGTACCAGAAGACCACCAGCGAGCGCCCCTATAGCTCCTGAAACAGCGAACGCTGTGAGCTTTGCCCGTGTTGGAGAAATCGTATACGCAGATGCTGTCATTTCATTATCACGAACAGCTATCAGCGTTCGACCGATCCCTGAATGTCTGAGTCGCCAGAGAAGGTAGATAACAACGGCGACAGCAGCAACGCATAAATAATAGTATGCTTCTTTATCCGTCCTAAGGTCGTACCTTCCAAAAATGACCGGGGGTTTCACTTTAGCCCCTCCAGCTGCATTCGTATTTAATCTATCAATAGACAAAATCCATCGTCCCGCTACTAGAGAAAACCCAAGCGTTGCGATCCCGAGATATAAGCCACGTATCCGCAACGCTGGTATGCCAACAATGAGGGCTGCGAGAATTCCCCACAAAATACCAATACCTAACGCAAGAAAATAATTCAAAGACGCTGTGTAGTACGACGTCATAAATGCTCCAACTGCTGCGAATGCGTATTGTCCTAGTGATAGCTGTCCAGCCCAACCGGTGAGAACAACAGCGGAGAGAACCACAAGCATCACAATCATCACACCTGCGAAAGCGATGAGGCGACTTGGTTTATCAACAATCCACGGCAGCCCAATAATTGTGAGAGCGAGAATGACGATTCCGACTCGTGATACCCATTTGAACAGTGGGTACTGTACGAGATCTTTATGGGCCGAACGAAGGCGAGGCGTCAGGACCCATGATTGTTCACTTGTCTTATTTCCACGGTTAATGAAAAGCATTAAGAGAAGAAGGATCAAGAAAATAGCGAGTAGGTTCGATCCATTGCCAATACCCCAATTATCAAGGAAACCCTTGCCCTTATTTGCAAGGACTAAGCGATTGATGATGCCGATTACGACCCCTCCAAGAAGAGCCCTAGGAAAGGATTGCAATTGTCCAAACATTGCTGCGGTTAGTGAGAATAAAAGCAGTTCCGGTCCGAGGCTGCTTCCAACTCCACCAGCATCTAACTGATAGATCGGTCCGATTAGAAGCGTTGACACACCTGCAAGAACACCTGCTATTAACCACACCTGTGTCGAGACGGATCTAATGGAAATGCCCGCTAGCTGCGCAGCCCCAGGATTATCCGCAGCAGATCGAACAGCTAAACCAAAACGCGTTTTTTGGAGAAGGTATCCAAGAACAATTACTATGAACGGAACAACGATAAGGACAGTAACCTGCTCTCCACGAAGGAGGATATCTATTCCACTTATCTCCCAATAGCCCTTAATTGGGGTTGGGTAATCAACACGTTCATCAACGGTTGGTAACCATATTTGTATGAGCGCGACTAACTGTGCGACACCCAAGGTCGCTACGAATAACAGAAGCCGAGGTTTTGTGAATAGTCTTCGAACTACTAGAAGTTCGGTGACTGTTGAAACAGCCGCGCTTGCGGCAATAGCAAGAATGGCAGCCAACCAGTAGGGAAGACCGTAGTTGACCATTAACATTCCCATGACAAAACCACCAAAAGTTCCGATAGCTCCCTGCGCGAAGTTAATGACACCAGTTGCTTTATAAATTAGAACGAGTCCCATTGCTATTAGCGCATAGACAAGCCCATCAATGAAGCCTTGGAATAATATCTCGTTGCTGTATAGGATTCCTCCAAGGATTTGCATCACGGTTATGCTCCTTCTCCTGAGAGGAAGACAGCGCGCAGAAGGTCATCACGTTCCAAGAGTTCTTGTGCCGGTCCTTGGAATTGGACACGTCCACGTTCCATAAAGATTGCACGGTCCGCAATAGATAACGCAACATTGACTGATTGCTCAACAATCACCATTGTGATTCCAAGGCCCTTCAATTGTTCCACAACTTTAAGAAGGTCCTGAACGACAACAGGAGCTAAACCTAGCGAAAGTTCGTCTATTAAGAGGAGTTCAGGTTCAAGGAGCACAGCTTTTGACAGGGCAAGCATTTGTTGCTGACCACCGGACAATGACCCTGCTTTGTCGTTTAATCTGTCACTGAGTTGTGGGAAGATTGTGAATACTCTTTCCATTCTTTCAGTCCGCAATTGTTCATCTTCTATGAGCCAACTCCAAACTTCTAGGTTTTCTCCGACGGTTTGGCCAGTGAAGAGAGCTTCACCTCCCGGTACCTGAACCATTCCAAGCGATACTCGGTATTCAGGGTCAACCAACGTGATATCTCGTCCGTTCATTCGAACGATCCCCCTGTCTGGCATGTGCAGTCCCGAGACTGCTTTTAAAGCTGTTGATTTACCGGCCCCGTTCGTTCCTAATAACGCTAATGTTTCACCACGTTTCACTTCAATATCTACATCGAAAAGTACCTGTAGGTTTCCATAGCTGACGTTAAGTCCTTGTACCTGTAGCACCGGAACTTGATCCGGGTTTGCTTGTGCTCGTCGTTCTTCATCTTGCTCGTTTAGGAGTTCCTCTACGACAAGTGAGATATCTCTTTTCATAAAACGGGATCCGTACATGATTAAGACACCGCCGATAAGTGCAGCGGGTGGAACGACAATGGTTAGGGCTGTTCGTTCACCATAGGCATCGGAGAATGCGCCGGTTAGTAATCCTCCGAAGAATCCACCCATTAGGAAGATGTAGACACCGACTAACGAAAATGCCTGTGCTCTCATGCGGTAGGGAACTACTGCAGAGATTGTTGGACCCATTTGTGTGAATGCTGCTCCTTGGCATGCATTTCCTAGCGTATAGAACACCATGAGTAGCACAATGTTTGAGAAGCGAACACCTATTGTGACGAACACACCGTATAAAGCTACGAGTAGACCCATGAGCCAAAGGGCTTTCTTGGGATCTTGCCTAAATAACTTGTCACCTAGCTTTCCAGCAAAGGGAATTGCGATGAGTGCTGCCGCCCAACTGATTGAGATGAGCCAACCGCGTTTGAACGCTCCATAGTCATAATATTCTTCGAGCAATAGTGACACTGTTGTCGGAACGGCAACGAGGGCGAAACCAAGAACGCCAATACCGACAACAAGGTAATAGAACGAGCGAACATTCTTTAAACGTTGGAATGCTGAGGAGAGCCTTACTGGAGGTTCTTCTTGAGCTTTTTCTAACTTGCCACCCAGTACTGCATCTTGTTCATAGGCGCCACGTACTGGCTCCTTTAAGAGAAAGATTGCAACAACCAGTATCAGCGCTGGGATCGAGAATAGGTAGAATGCGACACGCCAGTCGTCAGGCCCATCACCCGCTATGAGAACAATTCCGCCTGCAATAAAAGGTCCGATTACCTGGCCAATTGGTCTACCGAGAGCTTCCGCTGCGAAAATACGCGCCCGTATTGCTATCGGATATTGGTCTGCTATGAGTGATGGTGAGATAGGAATTTTTGCTCCCGCTCCTATTCCAGTTCCAGCTCTACCGATCGCTAATTGAAATGCATTCTGTACAGCTCCTGTGAATGCGACGAGACCAGCCCATACTCCTGTAGCGATTGAGAGGACTCCTACACGGCGATAACGGTCAGCTAACCATGCGAAGGGAATAGTTGAAAGGACCAAGACGACTCCGCCAAAGCTACCCAACCCGAGCAGCATCGTGTCTGAAATGTTGAGACTTTCTTGGATATCAGGACCAAGAACTGTAATAGCGACGCGATCAAACTCTTCAACAATTGACAGGATAAGTAGCACGAGTGCCATTGAAACCCCGCCTTTTTGCACGCCCTCACGGAATGTCATTTCATCGTCCCCGACACCTGGAAGTAGATCGTCAGGAAGAACGGTGTCAGCTGTTTCTTCAGCTAATGCGGCTTTGCGTGCTTCTTCCTCTTCAAGAATCGTTGCGGTGATGCTTGCAGTTTCGTTTGATCTATCTGCCTCGCTCATCACCCCCCCGTTCCGTACGATATGAAAGAAAATACGTAAACAGATGGTACGCCATCTTGTACCTCAAGGACAAAAGAGAACTCAAGAGAAAGTATCTAATTATCTACCCTCAATAAAATTACTGATATTTACAAAATTCGATCTTGTATGTTCACTACAACATCATCAATTTTTACAGAATCCATATTTCCATCTCGCCGATCAATCACCTCAACAACCCCGTTAGTTATCCCTTTGGGACCAATCGTTATTCGGAGCGGTATTCCAATCAATTCGGCGTCAGCAAACTTCACACCAGCTCTAGCGTCACGGTCATCAAGCAGAACTTCAACACCACTGTTCAACAACTTTTCATAGATCGTCTCAGCAACTTCGACGCTCTTATCATCCTTCATCTGAACAACAGTTATCACGACATGGAAAGGAGCTACTGACATCGGCCAAATGATCCCATTGTCATCATGATGCGTCTCTACAATCGTCGCCATAGCTCTCTCAACACCAATTCCGTAACTGCCCATGACAATAGGAGTCGTTTTCCCATCGGCATCAAGAACCTTCGCTCCAAACGTTTCTGCGTACTTTGTACCGAGTTTAAAAATATGGCCTGATTCAATTGTCGAAACTTTACGAAGACCTGCTCCACAATTTGCGCACAATTCTCCATCTTGAACTTCCCGCAAATCCATCCATTCATCTACTGCAATATCGCGAGCGATATCAACCCCAGAAAAATGGAAGTCATCCTCGTTCGCACCAGTCGTCATATTCGTACGTTCCTGAAGCGCATGATCAGCAAAAATCGGAATATTATCCACGTTGACAGCTCCTAGGGAACCAGGTTCAGCTCCAAGACTCTCAACTGTTTCCTCTCTTCGCGCTTGGCGGATAGTATTTGCTTGCGTTGCGTCAGCAAGCTTTTGTTCGTTAATGAAATGGTCACCCCGTACGAGTGCCAGAGTAACTTGTCCATCGATCACAAACACCATCGTCTTGATTTGCTTGTTTGCAGGGTGCCCTGCGTTTGCAAGTTCGGCAATTGTCCTAATCCCAGGTGTAGGGAATTTTTCCGGTGTTTCAGGCCCCACCGAATCCTCCACTTCATCTACGCGAGAAATCGCTTTCTCTATATTTGCGGAATACCCACACGATGAGCACAGCATCACATCGTCTTCTCCAGACGGAGCTTGAACCATGAATTCAATACTGTCAGAACCTCCCATATTCCCAGAAGAAGCCTCAACTGGAATGGCATCTAAATCTAAACGACTAAAGATTCTTAAATACGCCTGATGCTGTTTTTCAAAAGCAGTATCAAGACCTGCTTCATCAAGATCAAATGAGTACGCATCTTTCATTGTGAATTCTCGGACTCGAAGTAATCCGCTTTTCGGTCTTGGCTCATCACGAAACTTTGTATGGATTTGATACCACATTTGCGGTAACTGTTTGTATGAACTGATCTCGCTAGCGACCGTTGCAAAAATCTCTTCAGCAGTTACCCCGAGAGCTGCCTCTCCACCATGTCGATCTTCAAGCCGGAACATGATATCTCCCATAGACGCCCAGCGACCCGACTCCTTCCAAATAGCTGACGGTTGGAGAGTGGGCATCTGGACTTCCTGTCCACCAATTGCATCCATTTCTTCTTCAATGATCTTAATGATTTTCTTCCTCACTCTGAAGGCTAATGGTAGGAGCGTGTAGTGCCCTGAGTGAAGCTGGCGTATAAATCCTCCGCGAACGAGAAGTTTGTGGCTCGACGCTTCTGCATCAGCAGGAGCGTCACGTAATGTTGGAGAAAAGAAAGAAGTCCATCGCATATCTTGCAAGCGTAGTTGCCAGAACAGGAAATGGATAACCTTTTAGTATGCTCCCCCAAATTTTCACTAAAAAATTTCTATTTCCACTCGTCGCTATATCTTTTGCACTTTTCGGTTGCAGCGACCCTATGAGTGACAACACAGGTATACAAACAAGTGGAACGTTGCCAACCATCCCAAATGAGATACAAGCAGTTGATGGCTCACTTGTTTCGGTTTCTGAATTCAACGGCGTTCCCACCGCTATGTGGTTTTGGTCCCCTAATTGAGGACAATGCCGAGCTGAAGCATCTGCGGTCGCAGAACTCAAAAGAACGTATCAAGACAATATTCAATTCATCGGAATTGCGAGCAGAGGAGACCTTACACAAGTTAAGGAATTTATTGAACGCTATTCCGTAACAGGTTTACCCCACGTGTTTGATGAACAAGGAGATATCTGGCGTCAATATAAGATCTCCTCACAACCAGCCTGGATCTTTACTGACTCAAACGGTGATCAAGAGCGAGTCATTGGCGCACTGAGTGACTCAGAAATAAGAAAAAAACTTGAAGATCTTCAGAAACCTAAGCCTGTGAACTAAGACAGTATGGGTTCGTCGCTTGGTTGGTAACATAAAACTGTGTCCGAAACGATAACCATTCCACGCCCAGATGACTGGCACGTGCATCTAAGGGAAGGGGACATGTTACAGGCCGTTATCGGATACACATCTCGAAGGTTCCGGTATGCAATGGTGATGCCAAACCTTTCAACCCCTGTTGCCACAACCAAACAAGCCGTAATGTATTTGGAACAGATCCGTAATGTAACACCCCTAGATTCACCTGATTTCCGACCATTAATGACCCTCTACTGTTCAGACCAATTAGAAATAGATGATCTAAGCCACGGATATACCGAAGGCATTATCAAAGCTGTTAAATACTATCCAGCTGGTGCAACAACGAACTCTCAATCTGGCGGATCTGCCATGATGAACTACAACCATATTTTTGAAGCTCTGGAAGAGAAAAAAATACCGCTTCTCGTGCATGCGGAATCAACCGATGACAATGTTGATATCTTCGACCGGGAAGCAGCATTCTTGGAAAGAGAACTATCTCAAGTCTGTGAACGCTTCCCTGAACTCAAAGTCACGGTTGAACACATTTCAACAAGTGACGGCATCGATTTTGTAAAAGCGCACCCACAAGTTGGTGGTTCGATCACCCCACATCACTTATCGCGCAACCGGTCAGACATGATTTCGCCAGCATTTCATGCTGACCTATTTTGCAAACCCGTTATCAATTCCGAACAAGACCGATTAACGCTGGTCGAAACTGCAATAAGTGGAGACCCCTCATTCTTTCTCGGCACTGATTCAGCCCCCCATCCAACACATGCAAAATATGGAAAAGATGCGAAAGCGGGGATCTTTAATGCTGCTTATGGATTAGAAGTCATCGCAGAAATATTCGCAACCGAAAATAAGTTAGATAATCTCTCAGCGTTCACATCAGTAAATGGTGCGACTTTCTATGGGTACGAACCATCCCAAGAGAACATAACACTCCACCGCTCATCTCTCGACCCCGAAAGGGCAACGCACATCTCTACGGAAAATGGAAATCAGGTCGTTCTATTTGGTGCTGAAGAAGCATCCCAATGGACCATCAGCACCTAGAGATTCGTTATTCACTTGTTCGGTAATCCCCGTACTCTCCATCGCGTTCAGTTAAAGCTTTAGTAAGTCCTTTATCTTGAATCTTCCCGATGAATTGCTGCATGGATTCCGTGTGTATCCCTAACGCACACAATTCGGTACCAGCCCGAATTCCGGTACGTAATCCCATAATTTCCATTTGACGATGCACGACACGCTTGTTGAGTTGAGTTAAGTCCGATGGTGTTTTCGTAATGCGCTCAGCTATTTTCAAAACTTCATCGTCAAGAGAATCAGCAGGGAAAGCACGATTCGCCCACCCTTCAGCGACTGCTTCCACTCCTGAAATAGAATCACCTGTCATCATCATTTCCATTGCCCGCCGCATCCCTAGAAACCATGTATGGAAATGCATATCTGGAACACCAAAACGAGTAGCAGGGTAACCCATTTGCGCATCTTCAGCGATATAAACCAAATCACAGCATGTAGCGAGTTCACTCCCTCCGGCCAAACAATACCCGTGTACCTGAGCAATAACGGGTTTCGCCAAATCCCAAATACTCATCCAACCTTCCGTTACATGGCGGGGCCATTGCCCCTCACCATCAGCAGTAAAAAATGGTAAAGCGTAACCCTCATTCCCACCTGCAAGATCATATCCAGCTGAAAATGATGGTCCAGCACCACGAATAATAGAAACCTTAATCGACGGGTCCATATCAGCTTCGCGCAACGCTTCTAAAATTGCACCACGCAAAGGATGAATCAGCGAATTTCGTTTCTCAGGTCGATTCATTGTTAAACGACGCACACCAGGCAACGGATCATCAACAAGTAATACATCACCAGCATCCTCATTCCCTGATGCAACATCACTGTTACTTTCACCATATTCACTCATCTACCAACCTCCAGTAAACCCTCACCACTATCGTAACCGTTCAGCATTGTTGACATGAGTCAAACACATACCGTCCTTAATCATCTAATCTTTTACCAAATTCAAACTAAAGGTAGCACCATGAACGACGAACAAATCATGAGAATGATGGAGATACGAGCATCTGATGCACGATCCATAATCCTTCCATTCACACTCTCCCATGCGGCAATTCTCATCATTCTTGGGTTCGGAGGAGATGGCCTAGATAATTCTGGTGTTCAACTCGCAATAGCAGCAACAGCAGTTTTAGGGTCACTTTGGTGTGTGGCATGGCTTGATGACAGCATCCAAGACCTAGTTGCAGGTGGAAAAGACTTATCAGATGACTTCAAAAACTCACATATGGGCCAAAGGCTTGTCAATGCTCCCATTGGAGTAGTTCGGGCTTTGAACGTCGTTATTGTTGGGCTTATCGTTGCGGCTGAAATGATCGCACTGTATTAGGACGCATAATAAAATTCCCATACCCTAAAAGAGAGGGAAGGGGGGAGCCTTTTCATGTTCGCTTTTCCTTCAAGAATCCTGCAAAAGCGGGTTCCCTTTTCCTGAAAACATTGGTGTGGATTCATAGAATTTTTGCTTAGGAAAATTGGGTTCGCTTTTCCTACGCCGCAAATTTATGCCTTTTAGGAAAATCGGTTTCGTTTTTCTTGAAACTCAAAAGGAAATTGGTTTTTTGTAATTACTGATTTTCACTTTTAAGACGCTTTGCATCTCTCGCTCTATCTGTAATTCCTAAAATAGTTTTGCGCATCCGAATAGTTTCAGGTGTGACTTCGATACATTCATCGGCAGCGATAAACTCAAGTGCCTGCTCTAAAGAAAGAATTCGTGGCGGGGTTAAACGGACAGTATCATCTGAAGCTGCGGCGCGGACATTAGTCATTTTCTTTTCCTTGGTGATATTCACGTTCATGTCTTCAAGTCTCGAGTTCTCTCCGACAATCATCCCTTCGTAGACGTCTGTCCCCGGAGATATCAGAAGAGATGTACGTTCTTGAAGAGGGGCAATCGCATATGTTGTAGCTACCCCCGAACGATCAGAAACGACACTTCCAGTCATTCTTGTTCGCAAGTCACCTATCCATGGCTCATAATTTTCAAATACATGATGTAATAATCCAGTACCACGAGTTTCGGTAAGGAATTCAGTTCTGAAACCAATCAATGCTCTAGCGGCAACGATGTATTCAAGGCGAACCCACCCACTTGCATTGTTTGTCATTGATTCCAACCGGCCTTTACGACTCCCAAGCAGCTGTGTAACTGGTCCAACATATTCTTCAGGTATATCAATTGTGAGATACTCGGTTGGCTCGTGCAGTTTCCCATCTATCTCTTTCGTGACAACCTCGGGTTTCCCTACAGTCAGTTCAAAACCTTCCCTGCGCATCATCTCCACCAAGATAGCTAACTGTAGTTCCCCTCTTCCTTGTACTTCCCACGCATCAGGCTTTTCCGTGGGGAACATTCTGATCGAAACGTTCCCGATGAGTTCCTTCTCCAACCGTGCTTTAACCAGTCGGGCAGTGAGCTTATCTCCTTCCTTGCCAGCTAAAGGCGATGAATTCGTTCCTATCGTCACTGAAAGAGTCGGCTCATCAACCGTGATAATCGGAAGAGGTTTGGGATCATGAGGGTCGGAAAGAGTTTCACCAATGGTAATACCTTCAATCCCCGAAATTGCGACCACCTCTCCAGCACCTGCTGTGTCAACTTCAACCCTCTCTAAGTATTCGGTAACATATAGGTTTGCTATTTGCGCATTAACGATCTCACCATCCGTTTTGCACCACGAAACCCTCGCACCTTTTGTAATTGTTCCGTGCATAATTCGGCATAACGCGATGCGACCCACATACGGTGAAGCATCAAGGTTCGTCACCCAAGCTTGAAGTGGATGATCGGGATCATGCATAGGAGGTGGAATCGTGTCAACGAGCGTGTCAAACAACGGTAGAAGATTTTCACCAGGCTGATCAAGATTGGTTGTCGCAATCCCTTTACGGGCATCTGTGTAAATAATTGGAAAATCTATTTGATCATCAGAGGCATCCAAGTCAATAAATAATTCATATACCTCATCTATCACCTCAGCACATCGTGCGTCTGGGCGATCAATTTTGTTTACGATAAGCACCACAGGAAGGTTTTGCGACAGGGCTTTCCGAAGAACAAACCGTGTCTGCGGTAGAGGCCCCTCACTTGAATCAACGAGGAGAAGAACGCCATCAACCATTTTCAGCGCACGTTCAACTTCCCCGCCAAAATCAGCATGGCCAGGTGTATCAAGAATATTTATTTTCGTTTCACCGTATTGAATCGCAGCGTTTTTCGCCAGAATCGTGATCCCACGTTCTCTTTCAATATCCATCGAGTCCATAATCCGATCCTGCGTTTCTTTGTAGTCACTAAATGCACCAGATTGTTGCAACATTCCATCAATCAATGTTGTTTTCCCATGATCAACATGGGCGATGATCGCAACATTTCGGATAGTTTTCTGTGGTTGCATGACCGGACCACAGTACAAGAATTCAGTACCTTTTCCTCAGATGCATCCGCATATAAACTTTAAGTTTCGTAGTGACGTATTTCCACTTATATTGGAAACATGAACGGGAAACTCACCCATCTCGCTCTTCCATGCCATGATCTTGAGAAAACAATTCAATGGTACGAGCGCTTCACTCCATTGAAAATGATCCATCAGCGAGAAGACAGCGGCGCCAAAGTTGCATGGATACAAGCAAGTGATAAAAGCATCTTTCTAGTATTTCTTCAATCACCTGACTCCAAGGAACCAAAAGCAATACTGTCACCATTTGCTCATCTAGGAATCGAAATGGAATCTGAAGAAGAAGTAAATGCAATTGCTGAAGAAGGAAGACATCATGCATGTTTGGCATGGGAACCTAGACAAGAACCCGACCCCGTCGGCTATGTCTGTGCCTTAAGTGACCCTGATGGCAATCTCGTAGAATACTCTTATGGGCAAAGCATTAAATAAACTGCCTTGCATATGAAACAACTCTAGTTACTAGTAAGCGTGTCTTT
>CEPL01133128.1_pt1 | contig 14953 bp, 11 predicted proteins | sample 530541 | NCBI WGS metagenome assembly CEPL01 (sample SAMEA2620339, study PRJEB7988) | marine metagenome | biome: marine biome (ENVO:00000447); feature: surface water layer (ENVO:00002042); material: "saline water (ENVO:00002010), including plankton (ENVO:xxxxxxxx)" | depth 5 m
TAATTAAAAAAAATACTTCTAACCTTAAAATAATTGACTGCTCTAAATATGATTCTAATGAAAATTTACATATAGGAATCTCATTATTGAAATCAACATCAAGGTTTGAAAATTTTTTAGAAAAATGCATAGAAATAGGAATTAAACAAATAACTCCTATAGTTTGTGAAAGAACTGAGAATAAAAAATTCAATAAAATTAGATTAACAAAAATCATGGTTTCAGCCATGAAACAATCATATAGATTTGAGCTTCCAATTTTAAATGATCCTGTAAATTTTAAAGTTTTTTGTAAGATTAATCATGAAAATAAATTAATTGCTACTTGTGAGGATTTTTTCAAAAAAGAAGAAATTTCTAGAAAAATTTTTAAAAAAAATAACTTAATAGCCATTGGTCCTGAGGGAGATTTTACAAATGAAGAAATTGAATTAGCAATTGAAAATAATTTTAAAGCAATAAGCCTTGGGGAAAAAAGACTTAGAGCTGAAACCGCAGGAATGTATGTATGCATGGTAAATTCCTTATATAAATAATATATTTGCAACCAATGACATCTGATTTCAGTAATTCTATTTTAAATACAATTCTAAAAATTGCAGGATTATCTTTGTTAATATATGTAGTATACAAAGTACACATACTCATTATTTATCTTCTTATTGCCTCAATTTTATCACTAATTTTTCGTCCTGTTTTTAATTTTTTTACTCACAAATTAAAATTCAACATAACATTAGCTTCAATTGTGACGCTTTTATTAATAATTCTTATTCTCGCTGGACTTATATCTTTATTAATTCCTCTAGTACTTGAACAGGGAAAAAACTTATCACTATTAAATGTTAATGCTTTAGAATCTAAATTCAATCTTTTGTTCTCAGAGTTGAATAATTATTTGACACGTTTCAATCTAAATATCGAAAATTCAATAATTAATGTTGAGGAATTTTCTAAACAGAGTATCCAAGCAATACCAATAATACTTAACTCAATCGGAGGTGTTTTAGGTTCATTTACGTTGGGCTTATTTTCTGTTTTATTTATCACATTTTTCTTTCTAAGAGATAGTATTAAGTTTGAAAAATGGATAATTCTTTTGCTTCCTGACACTTACACCAAAAGAGCTAAAAAATCTTTTAAAGAAATAAATAATTTATTATCTAAATATTTTCTTGGTCTAATTCTTCAAATAACGATTTTATTTATCTTTTACACTATTATTCTTTTAATTCTTGGTATAGAAGATGCTATTGTTATAGCTTTTCTGTGTTCACTTTTAAATCTTATACCATACATCGGACCAATTGTTGGCTTTATTGTAATTACTACTCTAACTATGACAAGTTACCTTGGTTCAGATTTCAGCTCAGTAATTTTACCTAAAACAATTTTTGTAGGGATAGGATATATTATCGCACAAATCTTTGATAATTTTTTAAGTCAACCATATATCTTTTCAAACTCTGTTAAATCTCATCCGCTTGAAATATTTTTAGTAATTATTTCAGGTGGATTTTTATTTGGTGTAGTTGGAATGATTATAGCTATTCCACTATACACCGCGTTTAAAGTAATCGGAAAAGTTTTTTTTAGTGAAAATAAACTTATAAAAAAACTTACAAAAAACCTCTAATTATATTTTTTCAGTTTGTTTTGAAAACTTAAATTTGAATCCTCTTTGGAGAGGTGCCAGAGTGGTAATGGAGCAGATTGCTAATCTGTCGACGGGTAACTGTCGCCAGGGTTCGAATCCCTGTCTCTCCGCAATCCCTTACTTTAAAAGTAAGGGATTTTTATTTTTTTAGAGTTTGTGTAGTAAATGTACTCTCAAAAATCTTGTCTGCGTTAGATGCCTCAAAGCCATCTCTTCTGTGTTTAGCCTCAATATTCTTAACATCAATTGATAAGTATTGAGGTAATATTTTTCTTTCTGCAAATTCAACATAACTACCAGAAATTAATTTTGTTTCATTATTTGAAAATTCAGCCATTATTTGATTTGCTACTGAGCTGCTTTGAAGTAATAGCCCATCATTGCTTATCTTAATAATTCCTCCAGAATCATTAAGCCTGATATTAATTTTATCGACTAATAATTTATTAAAATTTTCAAGGTTATTATAATTTTTGGGTAAATCATGAACACTAATCGTATAATGATTTAGATAATATCTATTATAAATTACCCATGAGGCATACTCGCTTTCATCTAATAAAGCATCATAATCTGTAATTGAAGGTAATTCCCACAATGGACTGCTGAGAAACTCAATAATCTCATTATAGCTATTTAAGTTTAGCTTTCTAACTGGATCAGATTTAACTTGACTTGTATACTTGTAAATTATATTTCTAGTACTTATTGAGAGATCATTTACACGCAATTCACTTATAAATATTCTAGGCATATTTTTTTCAGGATGTGAATACCAAAATGCATTTAATTTTTTTTTATCGAAGTTGTAATAATCTCTTTTTTCATATCCATGATGAATAAATATTTTTTCTAAGGAATTAATGCCAAGATGTTTTACTCCCAAGGTTCTGAATGCAATGTGATCATTTATGATGTCCTCTTGCTTTTTAATAACCTTATGCTTAATTAGTCCATTAGTTATTTTTTTTACATCTGGAACTCTTTCAGAATAGGTTTTGAACAGAGATTCTAAAACTTTATGAATTATTTTTTTTTCTTTAAATATCAACTTATGTTAATTTATCATAAATAAAAATAATGTAAATTCCTGTAAATTTTATTGCCTCAAATGTTCTCAATAAAAATTGATAAAAATATCTATAAAGGAATTGATTTAATTTCAATTGACTTTCTTATTCCTCATGAGGAAGTTTTGTTAAACAAAAAAGAGATTTTAAAAAACAATTTAAAATACAAAGATCAATCCGTTATAATTTCTTCCATAATAGTATGCCATGAATCACTTGTAATAATTGATGGACATCATAGGTTTACAGCTTTAAAAGAATTGGGTTTTAAAAAAATACCTGTTACTCTAATCAACTACTCTAACAAACACATAAGAACTACCGATAATAATTCTATTTTAAAAGAAGATCTTATAAGAAATGCAAAAAAGAATAAACTTTATTCTCCAAAATCAACAAAGCATTCGGTTTTTTGCAACGAGAATAAATTATGGTCTCCAATTACACTTTTATCAACTCTTTTCGAATTAAGAATTAATAGCATCAATAATTGATTTTGCGGTATTTTTAGAATCGTATTTTGGCTTCCACCCTACATCTTTTCTAAATAAATTATCATCTATGTTTCTTGGCCAAGATTGTGCTATTTTATCTCGAAAATCCTTCTCAAAAAAAACTTTTAAATTATATCCCAGTGAATTAATAATGTTTTTCCATAAATTAGGAGTAATATTAAAGCTAGTTATGTTGTATGGTGAATTAATACTAATTTTTTTACGGTCGATATTCATAAGCTTTATGGATGCTTGAACTGAATCATCAATATGCATCATTGGAAGGATTCTATCTTTATCCAAAAAACATTTATACTCATTTCCTGATAATGCTGAGTATAACATTTCAACTATATAATCAGTTGTACCTCCGCCCGGCTTAGAAGCGGAAACAATTCCTGGATATCGTAATGACCTTATATCCAGTATTTTTTTTGAATTATAATAATTCATCAACTTTTCACAAGCAAGTTTAGAAACACCATACATTGATGATGGCAGCATTGGAACATCATTTAATACTCTCTCTAAATTTGAGTTTAGTCCAAAAACAGCAATAGAACTAGGCCAAAATATTCTTTCAACATTAAATTCAATTGAAACTTTGGCAACATTTAAAAATCCTTCCGTTGTTAAATTCCAAGTTTTGTAAGGAAATGATTCTCCTTTTGCTGAAAGAATTGCAGCTAGATTATAAATTTGATTAATATTATTGGTTTTTATTGTTTTTTTTAAAGAATTATAATCAAGAATATTTAAAAGTTGAAACTGACAATCTAACTTTGAATTTGGAGAAATATCAGATGCTATTACATTATTTTTGTTTGATAATTGATTGACAAAATACTTACCAAGTTGCCCTGAAGCTCCGATTATTAAAATATTATTATTCAAAAAAAAATTACATTTGAACAAACGTATAAAAAAATGTATAATTCTATTAAATCAAGACTAGAAAATGAACTCAAAGAAATTAAAGAAAGTGGTCGCTACAAAGATGAAAGAAATATAGTTTCAAAACAGAATTCATTAATAAGCACTGAGAAATTAGATGTTATAAATTTTTGTGCTAATAACTACCTTGGTTTGGCTTCAAACCAAGAAATTATTGACGCAGCAAAAACTACTATGGATCAATATGGTTTTGGTTTAGCATCTGTTAGATTTATATGTGGAACTCAAAATATTCATAAAGAACTTGAAAATACGATTTCAAGTTTCTTAGAGACAGAGGACACAATTTTATATGCAGCAGCATTTGATGCTAATGGTGGATTATTTGAGCCACTTTTTGACGCACAAGATGCGATTATAAGTGATTCTCTTAATCATGCTTCTTTAATTGATGGTATAAGGCTTTGTAAGGCGCAACGTTATAGATATTTAAATAATGACATGAATGATTTGGAAAATAAGTTGAAAGAGTCTCAACATTTAAGAAATAGAGTAATTGTAACTGATGGTGTTTTCTCAATGGATGGAACTATCGCAAAACTTGACAAAATTTGCGATTTAGCTGAAAAATATGATGCTTTAGTATTTGTAGATGATTGTCATTCAACAGGATTTATTGGAAAGCAAGGAAAAGGAACACAAGAGGAATTGAACGTTATGGGTAAAGTTGATGTTATAACCGGAACACTTGGAAAAGCTTTAGGTGGTGGAAGTGGTGGATTTACATCAGGAAAAAAAGAAATTATTGAAATTTTAAGACAAAAATCTAGACCTTATCTTTTTTCAAACACATTAGCTCCTGCAATCGTTGGAGCATCTATAAAAGCCATTAATTTAATTTCGAATGACAATTCATTAATTCTAAAAATTCAAAATAATACTAAATACTTTAGAAATAAAATTAAGAAAATTGGATTTGATATTAAAGGAGATATACATCCAATTGTACCGATAATGATTTATGATGATAAAATTGCTAGTGAAATGGCAGATTACATGTATGATAAAGGAGTTTATGTCGTTGGATTCTCATATCCAGTTGTTCCTAAAGGCTTAGCAAGAATTAGAGTTCAAATATCTTCAAGTCACACAAAAGATCAAATGGATAAGGCAATTGATTTATTTCAGAAAGCTGGTAAAAAATTTAAAATTATTTAGAATTTTTATAATTAGACCAAGATTTCATTTTTTCCTTTCCTAAAACATCATTTAATTTTCCCCATAACCTATTATACATCTTTTTTAATTCAATGTTCATCTGCTCTTTATTAGACTTGTGAATAGTTCGAATTTTTTGGGCTTCGATAAATCTTTTTAGTTGAATATGGAAAATCTTTTCTGATGTTTGCTCATCCAGGGATAATACAGTTGTCATCTCATCAGAAATTTTCTTTGCTTTTTGTTGTAGTCCGTCTTGTGAAAAAACAGAAAGTGAAAAAAATAAAGAAAAAAGTAAAATATATTTTTTATTCATTTGATTTAAATTTATTAATTATTAATATAAATTAATAATAATTTAGTGATATGAATTAATTAAATTAAGAGTTTTCTTTTTCCACGTTATACCGGGCTTCCACTTAGGTGCATTAACTTTAGCTAGATAATTAAACAATTTTTTTTCTAATTTCTGAGCTGTTTTTTTTCTTTTCAAAACTAAATTTTCATTTTCTTTAAAGTCAATTTTTATATTATATAACCTAGTTTCATTGTTATCATAAAATTTAATTAATTTCATTTTATCTATAATTATTGCAGAATGAGCTCTGTCAATGGCAATCTTGTTTTCATAAGGAACATGAAAAACAATTCCATTAAATTTTCTTTTAATATTATCACTTTTATCAAACAACACATTTTTAAAACTTCCTCCATCTATTTTTTCATTTATAAAATTTTCTTTTCCTCCAGCTAAGTGAATTATAGTCGGTAGTAAATCTGAAAAAGATATTGATACTTCAGATTGTGAATTGGGTTTAATATTAGGGCCTTTAACTATGAAAGGAACTCGAATTCCTCCTTCATAAGCATCCCATTTTCCTCGTTTAAGTGGATAATTATATCCTTTCTTATAATTTTTTCTCGGCAAAATAACAGGGACTGATCCGTTATCAGAACTGTAGATAACGTATGTGTTGTTATCAATATTTAATTCTTTCAATTTATTTAATATCAATCCAATACTTGCATCCAAATCTTCTGTCATTGAAGCAAGACCAATATTATTATGAACTTCACCAACTTTTTTATTATTATATTTTTCAAATGTCTCTTTTCTCATAACTAAATTGGAATGTATTGCATAATGAGATATTTGAAGGTAGAACGGCGTTTCAGCTTTATGATTTTTATCAATAAATTTAATAGCTCTTTCAGTAATGCTAAATATTTTTTTTGGATCCTCATTAAAGTTAATACTCCACTGTAATTTATTTGAATCATAATCAAAACCCCCATCTTTATTTTTGGTTGCTCCATCGCTTATGTCATATCCTAAAACTTTTGGATCGGAATCCATCCCCCATTTTCCAAAATGAGCAGTTTTATAATTCGGATTTATTTTTTTTAATTGTTTGGGTATTGTATAATCAGAATTATGATCTATATGTTGAGTATTCATTCCGACTCTAATCATTTTTAGCCTTGCAGGAGACTTGCCAAACTGTATGCTATACCTAGATGGAGCACAAACTGGTGCACTTGAGTAAGCATATGAAAATTTAATACCTTGATTAGCTAATTTTTCAATATTAGGTGTTTCGTAAAAATCGCTCTTAGATTCACTCAACCCACTAACCATCTCTACCGAAGTTCCATTCCAACCCTGATCATCAGCCAGAATAAAAATAAAATTTGGACTACCAAAAGAATTTTGAGAAACTATATTATGTGCAAAGAGTAAGCAGGTAAAGAAAATTAAATTTCTAAAATTGATCATTTTTAATTGATTGAGCTATTTGCAGAAACTTCAATTAATGGTATCGGCCAAAAATAATCCTCAGGTTGTCGTGCTCCCTCGACTTTTCCATAAATTAATTTACAATATTCATCATAAACACCAAATCTTGTTAAATCAAAAAATCTATGGCCCTCCATATACAGCTCTACACCACGTTCTTTTAGTAATTCCTTTCGAAAAGAATTCATGGTTAAGGAGGAATAATCAATTTCATTCATTTCTGCTCTTTTTCTTAAAATATTTATATCAATATTTGCAGCAGAAGGATCAGAATTAATTTCAGCACTTGCCTCAGCTCTCATCAAATAAACATCTGCAAGTCTAATTACGTGCCAATTTTGCCTACTTGTATACTCTGTGGTTGCCTCAGTGTCAATATATTTTGCTGTCCATATTTGCCATAATGTACCAGCTTTTTTACCAGTTTCTTTTATTGTTGGTATATATCCTGTATATCCTGCATTTACATTAAAAATTCTTGTGCTTGTTTCGTATTCTGAAATTATTGAATGTTTAAATCTATTGTCAGATTTGTCAATTCTATTATTGATGAATTTACCCTTGAGTTTGTTTACTCCTCCAAATCCACTTCCAGAAAGTCCAGCATTTCTTGGTGTAAATAAGTTAGACAATGCAGTACCCTGACCGCTAAGAGATGAGCCCTGAATATCAAAAATCATTTCTGGATTATTTCCATTATTTGCATCAAAAATTGTGATCCATTCTTCTAAATTATTTGATAATTTAAAACCATTACCATTAATTGCTGAATCACTTTCTTTCTTGGCATATTTATAATAATCAATGTAAGATTCTGGAAATTCAAGATATAGCTTATTACCAAGAACTCCATCAATTGCACTTCGTTTGGCAGATGCTATTCTTGTATAAACTTTAGCCAGAAGAGCATGTGCAGAAGTTCTCGTAGCTCTTCCTAAATTATTTGTGTGATTACCGATTGATTCATTTCTTCCCCAACAATGAATTGATGCAAAATTTAAATCATCTATTATAACGTCATATATCTTTACTATAGATGATACTGGTAATCCTTGATCATCGCCTGATTTAACAGGCTGAGTTCTTAAGGGGACTTCTCCAAAACAGCGAACTAAATTAAAATAGTTTAATGCTCTTAAAAACTTTGCTTCCCCAATTATTCTGTTTTTTAATTCTTCGTTCATGTTAATTTCAGGAACATTCGCTATTACGTTATTGGCATCTCTTATACCTAAATAAAGCTCTTTCCATAAATTATTAATGCTTTGATTGGATGAGGTCACAACTCCAGTTTTAAATTCCTTATATAAGTAAGAAGACAGCCCTTGATCAGATGAAGCAAAAAGAGTTGACATAAAACTTTGTTTATAATAGCCAATTCCACTTTTTAATCTCGCATAGACAGATGTCAGTGCCGCTAAAGCGTCAGTTTCATTTTTATAGAAGTTTTCAGTACTAGGCTGAGTAAATGGTTCTTCATCAAGAACATTACAAGAAACAATCGAAATAATACCTAGATAAATTATTAAACAGTATTTAAAATTTTGACTCATGACAATATTAATAATTAAACTTTAAACCAACTAGAAAAGTTTTAGTCCCTGGATAAGTACCAAAATCAACTCCTCTTTTTTGTGGATTTTTAGTGTAAGTTCTGACCTCTGGATCATAACCTGGATACTTTGTCCAAACAATCAAATTTTGACCAGCAATGTATAATCGCATTTTTCTACCCTCAGAAAAATTAAAATTATATCCAACATTAATGTTCTTTAATCTTAAAAAAGATCCATCATATATATTCCTATCAGACGGAATCGCTCTTTTACCTGGATCAATTATAGCACCAGGATGAGTCGCATTATTTAAATTTCCAATGGAAGGGTCATACAAATAATTTCCATTTTCATAAAAAAGTGGTGCTTTCCAAGAATTATTAAAAGATGAGGCTAATACATTTGTAGTTTTTTGTAAACCACTCAATTGCCAAGAATCAACCCAAAACAAATCACCTCCCTTTTGTCCAGTAAATAATAATGTCGCATCCCAATTTTTATAGCTAAAATTGTTTGATATAGAGTAAGTAAAATCAGGGTTTGGATCACCAATCTTAACATAATCATCGAAATTAATTTCTTGAATTGCTAAGGGTTGACCAGAGTCATCTAAATCAACATAGTTATTCACATATTTAATTTCACCAGGCGCAGCACCAGCTATACCACTATCAATTGCTTCATCCCAACTAGCATAAATTCCGTTGGTTTGGGCTCCCCAGTAAATACCTAAAGGTTGACCAACCCTAAAAAGAATTGGATATGCCTGTGAAAAACCAATAAAAGGGCCCAATTGAAAGTCTAAATTTGAATTTAATTTATTAAGCTTATTTTTATTTAATCCAAAATTTGTATTAAGATTCCAAATAAAATCACTCTTTTCTAAAATTTTTGATTCTATGCTAAAATCAACACCCCTATTTTCAACCTCACCAAAGTTATCAACTCTACTTATGTATCCATTTGAAACAGGTAACTGAACATTCTGTAATAAATCACTAGTTAATTTGTGATATAAATCTATAGTTAAACTTAACTTAGAATCTAACAAAGCTATGTCAATACCAAAATTAAATTGATCTGTAGTTTCCCAGCTCAAATCATCATTAGCAAGATTAGATTCAAAAAAACCAGTGATAATTTCATCATTAAAATTATAGCGAATAGGCATCATAAGTGCCAAAGATTGATATGGTGAAATTGGATTACTACCAATTTTACCGTAAGACATTCTAAATTTTAGCTCACTCAAATAATCATATTTTTTAAGAAAATCTTCTTTTGAAGCAAACCAAGACAATGCAATTGATGGAAATAATGCACTTTTATTATTTGTAGAGAATTTTGAAGAAGCATCAATTCTTGCATTTAGATCTAAGAAATATTTTCTTTTATAATTATAACCAATTCTGAATAGCGATGACAACATACCTACTTCTCTAAATTGTGTAATTGGAGTCAGTATTTCCTCAGCAGAAGCAAAATTGTAGAATGAAGTAGCATCTGTTCCAAATCCCCTAGCTTTATTTAATATTGATCTAATTTCACTATTTTCATACGTTCCAACCAATGTTGCATCTAATCTGTGGTTTTGAAATTTATTTCTATATCTAAAATTAATTTCAGCATATGTTTTACTATTTTCTAAAACAGATTGAGATGCTTGACCATTTGTGTTTCTTCCTCTGGTTGTGTTTAGAGGATAATAATTATCTCTATTACTCTTTTGAAAATTGTAAGAACCTTTTAATGTTGCTGTTAACTTAGGAGTTAATCTCCCAACAATTTGTATTGTTTGTCTAAAAGAAAAAGATTTTTTACTATCAATTACGTATCTAGCTAATGTGTAAGGATTTGAAACAACATTTCCTTCATTCAGTACTGAGTAAATATCATCGTCTTGTCCAGGCTCTAAAAGAGAAAAAATTGGCTGAAATTGTAATGCTTGTGAAACAACACCTCTTTGTTGAAATATTTCACCATTTCCTACGGAAGCCGCATTTCCTTTTTTATGAGTAAAATATGTTTTAGAATATATATCTATTTTATCATTGAATGCTTTTCTCTTAGCATTCATATTAAAGTTTATTGTTTTATTATTTGAGTTGACAATTACACCTTCTTGATTATTAATTCCAAGACTAAGTGATATATTTCTTTTAAAATCTCCCCCTCTATAATTTAAATTGTATTTATTACTTAGAGAAAGTTTATACGTTTCATCTTGCCAATTAGTATTTATTCCAGTCGATTGAGGGTATGGAATATTTTCATACTCAATTATTTCCGGGAAATTATCAATATTTATTTGCTGTGTTCCATCGAATACAGGCCCATTTCTATTAGGATCTGTAATCTCTTGAAATATTTGATTTAAGACTCTTTGGTTCATGTAGGTCTCAAAGCCGGCACCATCCAAAACATCAATATTTCTCCTAACAGAACTAATATAACTTTCATAAGTCAAGGAAATTCTATCTTTTCCATTTTCATTATTAGCTGTTTTTGTTGTAATTAGAATTACGCCATTTGCGCCTCTTGCGCCGTAAATTGCTGTAGCAGCAGCATCTTTCAAAACTTCAACCTTTTCAATATCATTTGGATTAATAAAATTTAGAGAACTTTGTTGTTCCCCACTACCTCCCATTCCTTGAGCGTCAGATAAAGGAGCAACTGGAATACCATCTAGAACATACAAAGGTTGCGTTCCTCCTAAAATTGAGTTAGTTCCTCTGATAGAAACTCCTGATCCACCACCAGGTTCAGAACTTTCAGAAACAACTAATCCAGAAACTTGCCCTTGTAAAATACTCTCGACAGAACCACTCCTATTTTTTTCGAGCTGATCAGATGTTATCTGAGCAATGGAACCTGATAAATCTTTTTTACTAATGTCAAAATAACCTACACTTACAGTTACTTCATCAAGTTCATTAGATTCCATTTCCATAAATACTTTAATTGGTGAGGAGGTTACAGACAACTCAACAGTTTTCATTCCTAAATATGAAACCTTAATTTTATCTCCGGTTGAGATTATTAATTCAAAATTTCCATCCAAATCTGTTACTACTCCAATGTCTTTTCCAATAATTTGAATTGTTGCTCCAGGGAGAGGAATGTTTGTTTCTTTTTCTAAAACAGTTCCATTTAAATTAAAATCCTGAGAAAAAATAAACACAGAAAAAAGTAATGAAAAAGCTGAAATTATTTTTTTCATAACTATTTTTTAATCTGCTTTCTTAACCACCAATCTCTGTCAGGGTTATATTTATACTTTTTTTGCAATCTTTCTGACTCTGCTCTTAATTCATTTTCAATATCATTAAAAGAATCATCATTAATTAAGTTTTTCATCTCACCTGGATCATTTACCAAGTCGTAAAGTTCGTCGATATCATTCTTCAGAAAATTATCTATAAACTTATAATTTTTTGTCCGTACTGCAACTTGATTAGGTCCTGCATATGGATATGCAGTATCAACATAATATTCGAAAAGCATACTTTTTCTCCATTTTTTATCTTTTTTCCCCCTCAATAATTTTAGCATAGAATCACCTTGCATGTAACTAGGCTTATTTAAACCAGCTAAATCTAAAATTGTAGGAGCTAAATCTATATTTAGACACTGTTCAGTAACTACAGAGTTTTTAGTAATTAATTTAGGATATCTAATAATCATAGGTATTCTAATAGAATTCTCATAAGCAAGCCTTTTATCAATAAATGTATGTTCGCCCATAAAATAACCGTTATCACTTGTATAAATAACTACAGTGTTTTCTAATTCTCCTATTTCTTCTAACACTCTCAAAACCTCGCCTAAAGACTCATCAACAGCAATTATACTTTCAAGAAGCCCTATGTATTTGTCTTTGTGAATTGGTGGCCAAGCTATTTCAGGTAATTCTTTAGGGATAGGAAGGTTTTTCTTCCAATCAAAGCCAAATGTTTTTTTTCTCTGCCAATCTGGTTTTCCTTTAAAAGTTTCCTTGTGAGTATCGTAAGGTGGTGTAGGTAATTCCTCATTACTGAAAATACCTTCATGTCTTGGAGCAGGTGAAAAAGGTTGATGAACAGCTTTGTGCCATAGATTCAGGCTAAATGGCTTATTCGGATCTCTCAATTCTTTTAACCAAGTTGTTGTTTTTCTTGTTAAAATATCAGTCATATACCCCTTTTCTCTATATTCATTACCATTATCATTAACAGGTGGGTCAAAATATTTTCCTTGACCAATAAAACTAAACCAATAATCAAATCCAGGTCTTATATGATTTTTACCTTTTTTATGTGCCATATGAATTTTACCCACATGAGCTGTTTGATATCCAGCATTTTGTAAGTGTACAGAATATGGAGCATAATTCTCCCAATCAGGATCAACATATCTATTATTTTGATTGACGCCATGAATATGAGGATAAGTTCCTGTTAAGAAGCTTGCTCTTGAGGGTGAGCATATAGATTGAGTCACAAAAAAATTTTCAACGTGAACTCCCTCTTTTGCTAGCTTATCAATATTTGGAGTCTTCAAAAAAGGATATCTGTTCGAGAATCCCACAGCGTCAAAAGGTTGATCATCTACTAGAATAAAAAGAAAATTTGGTCTTTTATCTTTTTTCTGTGAAAACAAGTTTAAACTAAAAAAAACCGTGATTAACAATAAACATCTGATCATAAATTATTAATTATATTATTCAACTCTAAATGAGTAGACGATTGAATAGCTTACGTTACTTCCGTCTGTTGTTTTAACTCTCCAATAATATATCCCAGATTCAACTTCAACTTCTAATTCTTGAGAAGTTAAATCTTTGTGATCGTCAGATGGATCTTGTTTTCCATCAGTTGTATCAAAATAGACTGTGTATTTTAAATTAGATGTTTCTGTATCTGGATCCGAGCCTTCCCATACAAGCTTTACTTTACCTTCGCTATCAACTGAAGCTGTTGTTCCAGATGCTGGTGACTTTAAATCTGCAGGGAATGGAGCATAACTTGTCTCTCCAGACGCTCCAGCTAAATAGAACTTCCATGTATCACTAGCTGCTGTTTGAGTCGTCTGACTATTCTTAGATGTAATCTGCCAAGAATAAGGAGCACCTTTATTTAAAGCTACAGTAGTATTGGTTGTTGTTAATCCGTTTTTGTTTATTATAGTATTTGCTTCAAGATTAATAATCTTAAGATCGTAAGTTGATGTATTTGCAGATGCTGACCAAGAAAAATCCACATTACTCTGAGTATCACTAATACTTGTTCCTGTTTCACATACTTTATTATTAGCAGGAGCTGTAAGAGTTGCTTTTCCTGGGGGTTGAGGAGTTGGTCCTCCACCACCTCCACCTCCTCCGCCAGAGCCGCCGTCTCCTCCATCTCCACCTCCACTGCAAGAAGCAATAAATAATGTCAGAAAGAGATAAATTAATCTTTTCATTCTCTTATAATTTTAAAAGTTTGTCTAACTGTTTCACTTTCCATCACTACGATGTAAGTACCTTGTATTTGTCTGGACAAATCAATTGCAGTTTTTCTCGATATATCCTCTATCGTCTGATCTTTTGTATATACTAATGCTCCACTTGCATTAAACACACTCACCTTAACCTTAGTATCCTTCCCTCCTACATGAACCTTCACATCATTACTCGTAGGATTTGGATAATAATGGATATCCTCTGATATAAATACCTCTCTCTCTACATATCCCTGACACTCTAAATCAGTATACACCTTAATAATATTTAATCCTGTAGATAATGACGTCTCAAAACTATCAGATCCCACCGTAGTCTTCTTACCATTAATCTCTATGTTATACGTACTGGATCCACTCATAACTATACTCGCTCTTCTATCATCCGTATCAATATCAATAAACGCACTCAATGCTGGTGGCTCTGTTACATTTACCTCAAAACACTGCTCATAATCATCCTGACCATCTACACTAAAGCATACCGTATAGGTTCCCTTAGCTAATCCCGTCACAGAAGCGGTTTTTGAGTCCCCAGTGATCGTTACATTGTCTTTTCCAGTAATCGTTACAGTATAATCATAAGAAGAATCCTCCACACTTAAATTAATCACACCATCACTATTGCCAATACACGTCGCACTACCAACCTCAACCCTGAAGTTGTTTGCAGGCAAGTTAAAAAGAGAAACGGTAGAAAGTTGACCTGAGGAGTTAATTATAACTATATAACCATTTAGCGATATTTTAGCTAACTGAGATTCAGTTAAACCATTAGCATCTGT
>CEPL01108776.1_pt1 | contig 14716 bp, 24 predicted proteins | sample 530541 | NCBI WGS metagenome assembly CEPL01 (sample SAMEA2620339, study PRJEB7988) | marine metagenome | biome: marine biome (ENVO:00000447); feature: surface water layer (ENVO:00002042); material: "saline water (ENVO:00002010), including plankton (ENVO:xxxxxxxx)" | depth 5 m
AAGGCACCACCTGTAAAAGCATTTAATAAACCTAAGAGACCCCCATCACCAGCAATTTTTGCATCAGCAATGATATTGTAATCAACGCCTGGTAAAACTACCTGGGCACCAAGTCTATAAATAGCAAGAAAAAACAGAGTAATTAAAATTCTGTTTTTTAGCTCATCAATAGCCCAAATATTTTTTAATGTCTCTATAAACTTTTGCATTATATTAGCTTAACTTCTCCTCCAGATTTTTCAATTTTTTCTTGTGCAGATTTTGAAAACTTGTGCGCTTCAACTTTGACTGCATCTTTTATATCACCATTTCCAAGAATTTTTACTAAATCGTTTTTCTTTACTAAACCGTTAGATATGAGTGACTCAGCATTTATTATACCTTTCTTAACTTTTTTACTATCTACAAGCTCCTGAAGTTTACTTAAATTAACTGGCTTATACTCAACTCTATTGATATTTTTAAAACCAAATTTTGGAATTCTTCTCTGTAATGGCATTTGACCACCTTCGAAACCAAGTTTTTTGGAATATCCAGATCTAGATTTAGCACCCTTATGACCTCTTGTTGCTGTTCCTCCTTTTCCAGATCCTTGACCACGACCGAGCCTTTTCTTTTTTGAGGTTACAGATCCAGTCTGTGGTTTTAAATTTGATAATTCCATCTTATTTTACAACAGTTATTAGGTGTTTAACTTTATTAATCATACCCTCAACAGAAGGTGTCATTTCATGTTCAACAACTTGACCAATTTTCTTAAGCCCCAAAGCTTCAAGAGTTCTTTTTTGATCAATTGGTCTATTAATCTTACTTCTTGTTTGCTTAATCTTTACTCTATTCATTATCTTATCCATTAAAAAGTTTTTCTAAACTAATACCTCTCTCTTGAGCTACTTTGTTTGCATCTCTGAGCTTAAATAATGCATCAAAAGTTGCTTTTACAACATTATGTGGGTTAGAAGAACCTTGAGATTTTGATAAAACATCCTGAATTCCTACAGATTCAAGAACGGCTCTTACTGCGCCTCCAGCAATTACACCAGTACCCTGAGAGGCTGGTTGCATATAAACTCTTGCCCCTCCATGTTTTCCTTTTTGCTCATGAGGAATAGTTGAATTATATAAAGGTATTCTTACTAAATTCTTCTTCGCATCCTCTACTGCTTTTGAAATTGCTATTGAAACTTCTTTGGCCTTACCCAAACCATGACCAACAACACCATTTTCATCACCTACTACTACAATAGCCGAAAACCCAAAAGCACGACCACCTTTTGTTACCTTGGTAACTCTTTGAATACTAACAAGCCTGTCTTTTAAATCAAGGCCACCTGGTTTTACAAATTCTGTTCTAATTCTACTCATAAACTTAAAATTTTAATCCTGCTTCACGTGCGCCTTCAGCTAAGGATTTAATTCTTCCATGATATATATATCCATTTCTATCAAATGAAACTGATTTAATACCAGCTTCAATAGCTTTTTTCCCAACAGACATCCCCACTAATTTTGAAATCTCTATTCTATCTGTTGTTTCTATTTTCAAGTCTTTATCTTTGGATGAAGCTGCAACAAGAGTTTTTTGGTCAACGTCATTAATAATCTGAGCATAAATTTCTTTATTACTTCTAAAGACAGATAATCTAGGTCTTTCTTGAGAACCAAAAACTATTCTTCTAATTCTCTTCTTAATTTTACTTCTCTTTGCGTCTGATTTGTTACTCATATCGTAAATTATTATGCTGACTTACCAGCTTTACTTCTAATTTGTTCTCCAACGAATCTAACACCCTTACCTTTATAAGGTTCAGGTTTTCTAAATGATCTGATCTTAGCAGCTACCATACCAATTAATTGCTTATCGTAAGATGAAAGCTTTATTATAGGATTTTTACCTTTTTCAGAAACTGTTTCAACTTTCACTTCAGGGGGTAACTCTAAGACTATATTATGAGAAAAACCTAAAGCAATATCGAGTTTTTGACCAGTATTTGAAGCTCTGTAACCGACACCAACTAGCTCTAGTTCTTTAGAAAAACCAGTTGAAACACCTGTTACCATGTTACTAAACAATGCTCTATACAATCCATGCTTGGATTTATGGTCTTTTGACTCAGAGTTTCTTGTAACAATCAAGTTATTTTCAGTTAATGAAACTGAAACACCATCATAATCTTGAGTTAAAGAACCTAACTTTCCTGAAACAACCAGTTCGTTTGGTTTAATATCAATATTTACACCTTCTGGAATCACTATTGGACTATTACCTACTCTTGACATAATTAATAAACGTTACAAATTATTTCTCCTCCAAGATTTTGACTTGAAGCTTTCTTTCCAGTCATCAATCCCTTGGATGTTGAAATGATATTTATACCAAGACCATTTAATACTCTAGGGATAGATGAGCTATTCGTATATTTTCTAAGACCTGGTTTACTAACTCTTTCAAGCTTTTTAATTACAGGGACTTTACTAAGTTTATCATATTTCAAAGCAATCTTAATTGAACCTTGAACTGAATCATCTTCAAACTTGTAGTTAAGAATAAAACCTTGATCAAAAAGAATTTTTGTTATTTCTTTTTTAACATTAGACGCAGGAATTACTACAGTCTTATGGCCTGCACTATTAGCATTTCTAATTCTAGTTAAAAAGTCTGAAATAGGATCTGTATTCATAATTTTCTTTTTTTTACCAGCTAGCTTTTCTTACACCAGGTATTAAACCTTTATTTGCCATTTCTCTAAACATTACTCTTGAAAGACCAAACTGTCTCATATATCCTTTTGGTCTTCCTGTAATTTTACATCTATTGTGGGCTCTTACAGGTGATGAGTTTTTAGGTAAATTTTGTAATCCCATATAATCACCAGCCTCTTTTAATGCTTTTCTCTTTGCAGCATACTTAGCACACATTTTTGCTCTTTTAACTTCACGAGCTTTCATTGATTCTTTAGCCATACTTTATTTTTTTCTAAATGGTAATCCCAATTCTGTTAATAAACTTTTTGCTAGATTATCATCATTTGTGTCAGTTACAAATGTGATATCCATTCCAGAAATCTTATTTACTTTATCGATATTAATTTCTGGAAAAATTATTTGCTCTGTAATTCCTAAATTATAATTACCTCTACCATCAAACCCAGAGATTCTAATCCCTTGAAAATCCCTGACTCTGGGAAGAGCAGCAGTGATTAATCTATCTAAAAACTCGTACATTCTCTCACCTCTGAGAGTAACTTTTGCACCAATAGGCATTCCTTTTCTAAGCTTGAAATTTGAGATATCTTTTTTTGATTTTGTTGCAACAGCTTTCTGACCAGATATTAAAGTTAATTCATCAACAGAGTAATCAACTAATTTTTTATCTGAAACAGCTGCGCCCAAACCTTTACTAATAACAATTTTTTTAAGCCTAGGAACTTCCATCACATTTTTTAAACCATGTGATTCCATCAGTTTTTTTGTGATGTTTTCACTATACTCCTTCTTTAATCTAGAAACGTAACTCATAATTTAAATTATTTCATTTGTTTTTTTTGAAAACCTAACCTTCTTACCATCCTCAACTCTATATCCGATCTTAGTTGCATTACCATCTTTAGTTGTATGTGAAAGATTGGAAAGATTAATCGGAGATTCTTTTTCAACAATTCCTCCTTTTGGATTATTAGCACTTGGCTTATTATGCTTTTTAACAAGATTCACACCCTCAACAAGTGCCGTATTCTTTGCTCTAAAAACTTTTAATATTTTACCTGAAGATCCTTTATGATCACCAGCCAAAACTATTACTTTATCTCCAACTTTAATTTTCATAATTATAATACCTCAGGTGCTAATGAAACAATTTTCATAAAATTTTTATCTCTAAGTTCTCTGGCAACTGGACCAAAAACTCTAGTTCCTCTCATTTCTCCAGCAGCATCTATCAAGACACATGCATTATCATCAAAACGTATGTATGAACCATCCTTTCTTCTAACTTCTTTCTTTGTTCTTACAACAACTGCAGTTGAAACTTGACCTTTTTTGGCAGTCCCGTTAGGAGTTGCGCTTTTAACAGTAACAACAATTTTATCACCTAAGGAAGCATACCTTCTTTTAGTTCCACCAAGAACTCTAATTGTTAGAACTTCTTTTGCTCCAGTATTGTCAGCTACCAATAATCTACTTTCGGATTGTACCATTTTTTACTTAGCTTTTTCAATTATTTCTACCAACCTCCAACATTTATTTTTACTTATTGGTTTGGTTTCCATTATTTTAACAATATCCCCCTCTCCACATTCATTGTTTTCGTCATGAGCACTGTATTTTTTTGTTCTCAAAACAAACTTTCCATACTTGGGATGTTTTACTTTTCCAACTTCAGAAACAACAATAGATTTCTCCATTTTGTTACTGGTTACCACACCTATTCTTTCTTTTCTTAAATTTCTATTTTCCATAGTTATTTTTGTGATCTATTCGAGATTTCTGCTTTTAACCTTGCAATAGTTCTTCTAATATTTCTGATTTGAAGTGGGTTTTCTAAAGGTGACACTGTATGAGTTACTTTTGTATCATAAAGTGTTTTAGATAATTCACTTAGTTTATCTACTAATTCGTCATCAGATAATATTTTAATTTCTTTTTGTTTCATTTTAAACTAATTCGTAGTCGTTAGCAATAATAAATTTAGTTTTAACAGGCAGTTTTTGTGCAGCTAACCTCAAAGCCTCTCTGGCAATTTCAATATCAACCCCTGCAATTTCAAACATAATTCTTCCTGGCTTTACAACAGCAACAAAATACTCAGGTGCACCTTTACCTTTACCCATCCTTACCTCTAGAGGTTTTTTAGTAATAGGTTTATCTGGAAATATTTTAATCCATAATTGACCCTCCCTTTTCATGTACCTGGTAGCGGCGATCCTTGCAGCTTCTATTTGTCTAGAAGTAATAAATTTTGAATCTAGCGACTTTATACCGAACATACCATTAGAGAGACGGTGACCTCTTTGAGATACACCTTTCATTCTCCCTTTTTGCATTTTTCTAAACTTCTGTCTCTTTGGTGATAACATAATTTATCTTCTTCTTTGTTTGTTATTTTTATTTTTTCCTGAGTTTGAACTAAGGCCAACTAGTGGTGATAGTTCTCTTTTACCGTAAACTTCACCCTTCATTATCCATACTTTAACCCCTAATCTTCCATATGTTGTATGAGCTTCAACCAATGCGTAATCAATGTCGGCTCTAAAAGTTGACAAAGGTATTCTTCCATCTTTATATGTTTCAGATCTAGCCATCTCAGCTCCATTTAGTCGCCCAGAAATTTGAACTTTAATTCCTTCAGCATTCATTCTCATTGTTGCTGCAATAGCCATTTTAATTGCTCTTCTATATGAAATTCTGTTTTCAATTTGTCTGGCAATAGATGATGCAACTAATTGAGCTTCAAGCTCAGGTCTTTTGATCTCAACAATATTCAACTGAACATCCTTTCCGGAAAGTTTTTTTAACTCCTCTTTTAGTTTATCAACTTCTTGACCAGCCTTACCAATGATGATACCAGGTCTTGCCGTAGTAATTGTAATTGTAACAAGTTTCAATGTTCTTTCAATAATAACTCTGGAGACACTTGCCTTGTTTAATCTTGTAAAAATATATTTACGAATAGTTTCATCTTCAGCAATCATGTCACCAAAGTTTTTTCCACCATACCAGTTAGATTCCCAACCTCTGATAATTCCTAATCTGTTGCCTATTGGATTTGTTTTTTGCCCCATTTAGTTAATATTTTGATTTAAGTTTCCAAGAATCATAGTAACATGATTTGATCTTTTTCTAATTCTGTGTGCTCTGCCCTGAGGAGCAGGTCTTAATCTCTTGAGCATTCCAGCACCATCAACTTTAATTTCTTTGATGTAAAGCTGCTCATTTTCAACATCAGAGTCTGGATTTTTTTGTTGCCAATTATTTATAGCTGAAAGAAGTAGTTTTTCAAGTCTCAAAGAAGCTTGTTTTTGGCTAAACTTTAAGATCGAAAGAGCCTTATTGACATCTTTACCTCTTACTTGATCAGCAACTAGTCTCATTTTGCGAGGAGATGTAGGACAATTATTAAGCTTTGCCATAATTAATGACTTTTTCAATTCTTTCCTTGAATCAGATGTATTTCTTTTTCTAGCTCCCATAATTATTTACCTTTTTTACCACCAGCATGACCTCTAAAAGATCTAGTGGGTGAAAATTCACCTAACTTATGACCAACCATGTTTTCTGTTATATATACTGGAACAAACTGACGTCCATTATAAACGGCGATTGTTTGACCAACAAAATCAGGTATTATCATAGACGACCTAGACCAAGTTTTTATTACTGACTTCTTATTTGAATCCAAATTACCTTGAACTTTCTTCAGTAAGCTCTTGTGTACATAAGGCCCTTTTTTTAATGATCTCGGCATATCTTATTTTCTTCTTTCTATTATAAACTTATTACTAAACTTTTTTCTATTTCTAGTTCTGTATCCTTTTGCAGGAATTCCATTCTTAGATCGAGGATGACCTCCAGAAGCTCTTCCTTCTCCACCTCCCATAGGGTGATCTACAGGATTCATCACAACAGCTCTAGTTCTTGGTCTTCTTCCAAGCCATCTAGTTCTACCAGCTTTCCCGGAAACAATCAATTGATGGTCTGAATTCGATACTGTTCCAATTGTAGCCATACAGTTGACTAAAATCATTCTAGTTTCGCCAGATGGCATTTTGATTGTAGCGAATTTTCCATCTCTTGCCATTAATTGAGCATACGAGCCAGCGCTTCGTGCAATTGCTGCACCTTTCCCTGGTGTCATTTCAATACATGAAACGGTAGAACCTAAAGGAATAGAACTTAATGGCATTGCATTTCCTATATTAGGATCAACACTATTTCCAGAAATAACTTTTTGACCTACTTTTAATCCTTTCTGAGCAATTATATATCTTTTTTCTCCATCATCGAACTTAGTTAATGCAATAAAAGCTGACCTGTTTGGATCATATTCAATCGTTAGGACTTCAGCAGGTGCATCATGTCTATTACGTTTAAAATCAATGATTCTATATTTTTTCTTATGCCCACCTCCTCTGAACTTCATAGTCATTCTACCTTGACTATTTCTTCCACCAGATTTTTTCATAGGGGCCAAAAGACTTTTCTCAGGTTTATTAGCTGTAATAGCATCAAATCCGTTCACAGTTCTTCCTCTCTGGCCTGGTGTTATCGGTTTTAATTTTTTAATTGGCATAATTTGTAAATTATAAATTGTTGTAAAAATCAATTGAGTCACCCTCAACTAGTTGAACAATAGCTTTTTTTCTAACAACAGACTTTGAATTTTGAATTCCGCTCTTTGTATATTTTGTGCGTCTTTCAGGTCCATAAATCTGGGTTCTTACTTTACTAACAGTTACATTATATCTTTCTTGCACAGCGTTTTTAATTTCTACTTTATTAGCATTCTTTTTTACTAAGAAAGTATACCTATTTCTAAGTTCGCTATCGTTGGTAGCTTTTTCTGTTATTATAGGTTTTAAAATTACATTCATCATTTATGTAAGTCTAGATTGAATTTTTTCAACAGCATTCTCTTCGATAACCAGATGTTGAGCGTTTAATATACTGAAAGTTGATATCTCAGAATCAGTGACCACCTCTGATTTTTCTAAATTTCTGGCGGACAAATATACATTTTTATTAACTCCGTCCATTATGAACAAAGTTTTTTTACCCTCAAGTCCAAATGCTTTAATAAGTTTATCAAAATCTTTAGTTTTTGGAGCTTTAAAATCAATACTCTCAACAATAGAAATTGATTTTGATTTTAATTTATCTGAAAGAGCAGATTTTCTTGCAAGCTTTTTTATATTCTTGTTAACCTTTTGATCATAACCTCTTGGTCTTGGACCAAAAATGGTACCTCCACCTCTGAATAAAGGATTCTTTATACTACCAGCTCTAGCTGTTCCAGTACCTTTTTGTTTCTTTATCTTTCTTGTACTTCCTTTAATTTCAGCTCTTTCTTTTGTTTTGGCATTACCTTGACGTTGATTAGCAAGGTATTGTTTAACATCAAGATAAACAGCATGTTCGCTTGACTCAACTTCAAAAACCTTTTTTGAAAGCTCTACCTTTCTTCCAGTTTCTTTACCTTTTATGTCTAATACTGATGCTTTCATTATTTTCTAATTGTAACAATTGAATTTTTATGACCTGGAACACAACCTTTAATGACAAGTAGGTTTTTTTCAGGAACAACTTTGATAACTTTTAAGTTCTGAACAGTAACTTTTTCATTACCCATCTGACCTGCCATTTTCATGCCTTTAAATACTCTAGCAGGATATGAAGCAGCACCAATAGAACCAGGAGCTCTTAATCTGTTATGCTGTCCATGAGTAGATTGACCTACACCAGCAAAACCATGTCTTTTTACAACACCTTGAAATCCTTTTCCTTTTGAAATACCAGAAATATCAACAAATTCACCTTCGTTAAAATGATCAACCTTAATAACATCTCCAATACTAAGTTCATTTTCAAAGTTTTTGAATTCAAAAAGATTACTTTTTGGAGTTGTCTTAGCATTTTTAAAATGTCCAGCCTCAGCTTTATTAATATTTCTCTCTTTTTTTTCTAAGAAACCTAACTGGACTGAATTGTACCCATCTTTTTCTTCATTCTTAATTTGTGTTACAACACAAGGACCTGCTTCGATTACAGTACACGCAAGATTGCTACCATTTTCATCGTAAAGACTAGTCATTCCAATTTTTTTTCCAATTAATCCAGACATGATTCTATATTTAAACTTTAATTTCTACTTCAACACCACTTGGTAATTCTAACTTCATTAATGCATCTATTGTTTTTGAGGATGAACTGTAAATATCAAGTAACCTTTTATAAGATGACAACTGAAATTGTTCCCTTGATTTTTTATTAACATGTGGAGATTTTAGAACTGTAAAAATTTTCTTCTTCGTTGGGAGAGGAATTGGACCAGTAACAATAGCGCCGGTTGTTTTTACAGTCTTAACAATCTTCTCAGCTGACTTATCAACTAAGTTAAAGTCATATGATTTAAGTTTTATCCTAATTTTTTGACTCATAATTATTCTTGATTTCCTTTAATTGAAGCAATAACTTCCTGTGAAATATTGCTTGGAGTTTCAGCATAATGTGAAAACTCCATAGTTGATGTTGCTCTTCCAGAGCTTAGTGTTCTTAAAGATGTAACATAACCAAACATTTCAGACAGAGGGACAATAGCTTTAACAACTTTTGAACCGGCTCTATCATCCATATTATTAACTTGGCCTCTTCTTCGGTTAAGATCTCCAACAATATCACCCATATTTTCTTCAGGTGTTAAAACTTCTAATTTCATTATTGGTTCCATTATAACAGATTTTGCTAAACGAGCAGCTTCTTTAAAGCCTAATTTAGCTGCAAGTTCAAATGATAATGAATCTGAGTCAACAGGGTGAAAAGACCCATCATTAAGAGAAACTTTCATAGAGTCAATTTCAAAACCAGCAAGAGGGCCATTTTTCATAGCATCTCTAAAACCTTTTTCAACAGATGGGATATATTCTTTCGGAATGTTACCTCCCTTGATATTGTTTACAAACTCAAGTCCTTCTTTACCTTCTTCAGCAGGCTCCATAGTAAATACAATATCAGCAAATTTACCGCGTCCCCCAGTTTGTTTTTTGTATACTTCTCTGTGATCAGCAGTAGCAGTGATATTTTCCTTGTATTCAACCTGTGGTTGACCCTGGTTTACTTCAACCTTAAATTCTCTTTTTAATCTGTCAACTATAATATCTAAATGTAGTTCCCCCATACCAGAAATTATAGTTTGCCCTGAAGCTTCATCTGTTCTAACTTGAAAAGTTGGGTCTTCTTCCGCAAGCTTTGATAAAGCCATACCAAGTTTATCAACATCTGCTTTTGTTTTAGGCTCAACTGCAATACCGATTACCGGATCAGGAAATATCATACTTTCAAGAACAATTGGATGTTTTTCAGAACTTAAAGTGTCTCCGGTTTTAATATCCTTGAAACCTACAGCAGCTCCAATATCACCAGCTTCAATAAAATCTATGGCATTCTGTTTATCAGCATGCATTTGATATATTCTTGAAATTCTTTCCTTGTTTTCTGATCTATTGTTGAATATGTATGACCCGGCATCTAATCTACCAGAATAAACTCTAAAAAATGCTAACCTTCCAACATAAGGGTCAGTAGCAATTTTAAATGCAAGAGCAGAAAATGGCTCAGATGCACTTGGTTTTCTAGAAATTTCATTATCAGTTCCAGGTTCTGTTCCAATGATTGCTTCCTTGTCTTCAGGTGATGGTAAATATCTACACACACAATCTAATAAAAATTGAACACCTTTATTTTTAAATGCTGAACCACAAACCATAGGAATTATACTCATATCTTGAGCAGCCTTCCTTAATGCTTCGTAAATTTCATCTTCAGAAATTGAATCAGTATTATCATCTAAGAATTTTTCAAGCAGATTATCATCATATTCAGCAACTGCTTCAATTAGGTTAGCACGGTACTTCTCAACATCAGCTTTCATATCCTCAGGAATATCAATAACATCAAACGTTGAACCCTTATTTTCCTCGTGCCATACAATCGCCTGGTTTTTAACTAAGTCAACAACACCTTTAAAGTCTTCTTCTTCTCCAATTGGTAAAACAATTGGCACAGCATTAGACTTCAACATATCTTTTATTTGCTGACAAACTTTTAAAAAGTCAGAACCTTGTCTGTCCATTTTATTAACAAATCCCATCCTTGGGACTTTGTAATTGTCAGCTAGTCTCCAGTTAGTTTCAGATTGTGGCTCAACACCATCAACTGCACTAAATAAAAAGACAAGACCATCCAAGACTCTTAAAGATCTATTTACTTCAACAGTAAAATCTACGTGCCCTGGTGTATCTATTATATTAAAATGATAAGGCTTAGTGCCATCAATTTTATTTCCTTGATCAGTTGGAAAATTCCAAGTACATGTTGTCGCAGCAGAGGTAATTGTAATACCTCTTTCTTGTTCCTGCTCCATCCAATCCATAGTTGCTGCCCCATCATGAACTTCTCCAATTTTATGGCTAACACCTGTGTAATATAAAATTCTTTCAGTTGTAGTAGTTTTACCGGCATCAATGTGCGCAGCAATTCCAATGTTTCTAGTATATTTTAAATCTCTAGCCATTTTAATTAAAATCTAAAGTGTGAAAATGCTTTGTTAGCTTCAGCCATTTTATGAGTATCAGTTCTCTTTTTGACTGCAGCACCCTCTTCTTTTTCAGCTGCTATAATTTCAGCCGCAAGTTTTTGAGCCATTGATTTTTCATTTCTTTTTCTTGCAAAACTTATTAACCACTTCATAGCTAATGATATCTTTCTATCTGGTCTAATTTGCATTGGAATCTGAAATGTAGCACCTCCAATTCTTCTACTTCTTACTTCAACATGGGGCATTACGTTTGAAAGACCATCCTTCCAAATCTCTAAAGAAGATTTTTCTGATGATTTTTTTTGCTCAATAATTTCTAGAGCATCATAAAAAATTTTAAATGCAGTTGATTTTTTACCATCCCACATAAGATTATTAACAAATCTTGTGACTAATTGATCATTGAATTTTGGGTCTGGAAGTAAAGGTCTTTTTTTTGCTTTTCTTTTTCTCATTATTTATTAATTGAGCGGTTCATCAAACAACTTTGAACATCATTAACTTTTGGCCTTAGGTCTTTTGGCACCATATTTAGATCTTCTTTGAGATCTTCCTTCAACACCAGCAGTATCCAAAGCACCTCTAACTACGTGATATCTCACACCAGGGAGATCTTTAACTCTCCCACCCCTGACAAGAACAATTGAGTGTTCTTGTAAGTTGTGTCCTTCGCCGGGAATGTACGCATTAACTTCAATACCATTAGTAAGTCTAACTCTGGCAACTTTTCTCATTGCAGAATTAGGTTTTTTGGGAGTTGTTGTGTAAACACGTGTACAAACACCTCTTTTCTGTGGACATTTAGTTAAAGAAGCTGATTTACTCTTTTTAACTGTCTTTTTTCTTCCTTTTCTTACTAATTGCGATATTGTTGGCATATTTTCCTCTATTAAAGGGCTGCAAATGTATAATAATTTATTTATTATTCAAATCAACGGTAAAAAAAAATCAAATTTTTAATATTTTCAGAGAAAGACTGAGGAGTTATCAATTTTGAATACATATATTTAATGTATCATCAAAATAAAGTGACAAAATTTTCTTATTCGTAAAAGTTGTTTTTTTTAGGGTTTTTGTTTGGTTTATTAACAATTAATTAACAAATTTGGGGGCACAAAAATAAAATTAACTATGAAAAAACTATTTTTTAGAGCACTTGTTATGTCTTTTTTAATGACATTTCAATTAGGCTTTGCTCAAAAAACAGTTTCAGGTACAGTAACTGATACATCGGGCGTTCCTCTTCCAGGGGCAACTGTTGTAGTTCAAGGTACAAGCAACGGTGTAACCACTAATTTCGATGGAGATTATTCAATCTCTGCTTCTGAAGGTGATGTACTTGTTGTAAGTTTCGTTGGATTTGAGTCTGCGTCTGCTACTGTTGGAGCTGCGTCAACTTATGACTTTAGTCTTTCAGAAGGTAACGCACTAGAAGAAGTGGTTGTAACTGCCTTAGGAATTTCTCGAGAGAAAAAATCCTTAGGTTATTCACAACAAACTGTCGCTGGTGATGTTATTTCTGAAAGTAAACAAGTTGATTTAAATGTCGCCCTTACTGGAAAAGTAGCTGGTGTACAAATGATTGGAGGATCATCATCAACATTTGACAACGGTTTCTTAAGATTAAGAGGTGAATCTGATGTTTTATATGTTGTAGATGGTATTAAAATCTACGCAATGTCGGATATTAACGTTGACAACATTGAAAGTATTTCTGTTCTTAAAGGTGCTGCTGCAACGGCTCTTTATGGTGCAGATGCAAAAAGTGGTGTAATTGTCATTACTTCAAAGACGGCTAAGGCTGGTGAAACAAGTTTTGAAGTAAATCACTCTACTTCCATAAGTTCTGTATCACTTTTACCGAATTATCAGAACGAATATGGTGGTGGATATTACACATCATGGGATACTTTTTCTTACAATCCCAATACAGATCCCGCTGAATGGGCTGCATTTAATGGTCAATTAATTCCTTACTATGCTGCTGATGAATCTTGGGGTCCTAAGTTAGATGGTACATTAGTAAGACACTGGGATAGCTGGATTCCAAATCACCCTGAGTTTGGTACATTAAGACCTTGGGAAGCTAATCCAGATAATGTAAAGAATTTCTTTAATGACGGAATTGAAAACAGTACAACTTTAGCATTTAACGCTGGAAGTGATACTGCTTCTGTTAGAGGTTCAGCTAGATTAATAGATGAGTCTTTACCTTTCCCGAACACTGATAGAAATCAAATTGATGTAAACATGACTGGTGATGTTAAAATTGGAGATGGCTTAACAGCTTTTGCTTCACTAAACTACCAGTACAGAAAAACTTTAAACTTTCCAACAAACGGTTATGGTGGTTTAGGTGCTAACTTTAATCAGTGGTGGCAAAGACAGCTTGATATGGATAGACTTGAAAGAAACTATTTCTTTGAAGGAAAATATTACAGCTGGAACAGAAGATCTGCGAGAAATGCGACTCCACTATATTGGGATGCTCCACATTTTGATTTTTATGGAGATCAAAACAATCAAAGAAAAAATGTTATGTATGGTAACTTCGGTTTAAACTACGAGGTCTCTGATAACATTTCTGCTGATGTTGTAGTAAGGAGAAGATTTAACTCATATGAGTCTAACGGAAGAACTGGATGGGGTGGTATTGATACTCCTTCATACAGAGAGTCTACAAGTAGATATACTCAAAATGAGGCTGCTGCTTCTTTAACATATAGCGAAAGATTTGATGAAGTTGATGTACAAGCTGTATTAGGTTATCAAGTTACTCAGAACAGAAATCAAAGCATTAATGCTTCTACCGTAGGTGGATTAACTGTTACTGATTTCTACAGTATTGCGACTTCGGTAGACAGACCAAATTACAGCTCAAGTTTAGTTAAATCTAAATCACAAGCAACGTATGCTAGTATTTCTGTCGGATATGACAGTACTTTATACGTTGATGGTTCGTACAGATTAGACTGGGGATCAACTGCTAATCCTGACGAAAATAGAATTGAGACTTGGGGTCTCTCAGGCTCATTCATTTTTGGTGAATTACTTGACGCTAGTTGGTTAGATTTCGGTAAATTAAGAGCTGGATATTCTGAATCACCTGTATTTCCAGGTGCCTATGCCACAACTCAGGTTTACAATGTAGGTACTGCTTATGGAAATTATACGAGATTTTCAGTTCCGAATACTCAGTCTAACCCAAATTTATTAGGTGGTACAAGAACTGAATTTGAGGCTGGTGTTGAATTAAATTTCTTAAACAACAGATTAGGTTTGGATGTAACATACTTTGATAGAAAAGATAAAGATCAACCAATTTCTATTCCAGTTACTGGTGCTACTGGATACACTGGTTTAGCAATTAACTCTGGTCAATCTTCTGCTGAAGGTATTGAGATTACT
>CEPL01032434.1_pt1 | contig 14603 bp, 13 predicted proteins | sample 530541 | NCBI WGS metagenome assembly CEPL01 (sample SAMEA2620339, study PRJEB7988) | marine metagenome | biome: marine biome (ENVO:00000447); feature: surface water layer (ENVO:00002042); material: "saline water (ENVO:00002010), including plankton (ENVO:xxxxxxxx)" | depth 5 m
TGGTTAACTGGTACTGCATTGCTCGTACTCGTCTACTATGGTCGGGCGCAAACATATCTTGTTGACGACGGTAGTTTTATTCGTGACCCGACGACAGCTGTATTAGCGTCCATAGGCTTCCTGATTTCAGGAGTACTTGGTTACGAGTTGATTGTTAGAAGACGCAATTTATCTAACCAAAATCTATCGACTTTAGTGACCCTTTGGCTCGCTTTTCTATGTTGGGTGGCGTTCCAACTTTTTAGTGACCGGGCTGCGACGATCCATACCGGTGCGGTTATTGCCAGCATTATGGCAGCCAACGTATTTCTCGGAATTATTCCAGGGCAGAGAGCACTCGTAGCAGCAATAACAAGTGGTGAAGCAGTCGACCCAGCTCCTGCCCTCCTGGCGCGCAAGCGATCCCTTCACAACAACTATCTGACGCTACCCGTAGTTTTATGCATGCTAGCTAATCACTTTGCTTTCGCGCTGGGCCACAGTTGGTCGTGGCTTGTGGTACTCACCCTGTGTCTTAGCGCCGCCTATGCCCGTCACTTCTTCAATCTCAAACACACAGGGAGAATCCGTCCAAGTGTGTTGATTATAAGCGCAGTATCCTTTCTGTTGGTGGTTGCAGCAACAACGTGGCAAATAATAGAAGACAAGAGCGCGCGAGCGAATAGCATTATCGCCAGTAACGATTCCTTGTCCTCGAGGCAGTTTCAACAACTCTTGGAAAAGCACTGCACCACTTGCCATGCCAAGAACCCGAGTTTTCCCGGCTATGCGGCAGCGCCTGGCGGAATTATTTTTGAAAATTTCGAGTCCCTAACGGCTTACCGAGATAGAGCCATTACATCAATGGTATCTGGGTATATGCCTCTGGCGAACCTTACCGAACTGACAGAGACGGAGCGTGCCGCGATGATTATCTATTTAGAATCTGCGGGCGGTGCTCGCTAAATTTAAGCTGGGCCTGTTTTATGATGCTTGTACCAATGTTTGGCAATATCAATCCGCCGACAGAGCCACACGTCCTCGTGCTGCAAAACGTACTCTAAGAATCGACGCAGTGAACGCGTCCTACCAGGTCGGCCTGCAAGCCTGCAGTGGAGTCCTACGCTGAGCATTTTTGGACAAGTTTGGCCCTCGTCATAGAGCTCGTCGAACGCGTCTTTTAGATAAGTGAAAAATTGGTCCCCTGAGTTAAAACCCTGGCTGGTGGCAAATCGCATGTCGTTGGTGTCCAGAGTGTAGGGTATGACCAAGTGCGGACTGTCGCCCTCATGGTGCCAGTAAGGAAGATCGTCAGCATATGAATCTGAGTCATACAAGAAACCACCGTGATCTATGACCAGTTTGCGCGTATTCGGGCTGTCTCTCCCTGTGTACCAACCTTGCGGAGCTTCGCCAGTAACCTTTTTATGGATTTCAGCGGCCAATTGTATTTGCACTCGCTCCTCATCCTCGGACATGTGCTGATGATCAATCCATCGGTAGGCGTGGCTCGCGATCTCCCAATCTGCTTCTTTCATTGCGGCTACCGCCGAAGGATTCCTCTCGAGCGCCATACCAACACCAAATACAGTGATGGGTATTTTGAGCTCTGTCATTAGGCGGTATAGACGCCAAAATCCTGATCTGCTCCCGTATTCGTATAAAGACTCCATACTCATGTGCCTATCTGCGTAGGATTGCGCGCCAATTATTTCTGACAAAAATGTTTCTGACCCAGCATCGCCATGAAGTACATTGTTCTCCCCACCCTCCTCGTAGTTTATGACAATTTGGACAGCCAATCGTGCATCACCCGGCCATCTCGGGTTGGGAGGTGTCCGGCCATAGCCAACCATATCCCGCGGATAAAATGTGGTCGTCATGAAACTATCTCCGGTCGTTAAGCCAGTTACCAACAGACACGATTAAAATTGCTGAAACTGTTGATGTGTCGTCGCTGCGACTTCAAAAGATACTTTGAATATTACTAAAGCGGCAACATCTAGCAGTTCAGTTTTAATATAGACCCCGACCTGGAACGTAACGCACCAATATAGTGCTCTAAGACCTTAGCCGCGGCCCTAATGCGGGCGTTGCGAACCCCTATCAACCAGTTCGGATAAAGCAGATCGCCTTCGGCACTCGGCCGAAAGGGCTATAGGTAGAGCACTGCCCAGATGGTTTCCTCACCGTTTGCTGTGGCATGTGTTTTGCACAAATTTAGGGATTCCAGAGGCGATGATTGTTTTTTCATAAAGAGAGGATTACACGGATGAGAGCCCAGGAAACCTTTGCGCCGCTAGACAGTTTTATGCGCGCTTAAATACCTATCGAAAAGAATACGGGAATATGAATCTTTTAAAATTTTTTCAATTCGGCACTTTTGCTTGGGTTGCGGCTTTTACTCTATTGGCAATACCCGCACATTCGCTCGAGCTTGAAAGCGTAATTAAATCCCAAGTCGAGTCGGACGAATCTTCTGTCGACAGCCAAAAAAAAATAGATGCGTTGTCAGCTCAGGCATCTGAGTCCTCGCAAAGAATCAGGTTGGCTGAACAAAGGTTGGCTAGTCTCACAATATATAACGACCAGCTCGCTCGATTGATTAACTCTCAAGAATCCGAAATAACCTCTCTGCAGAGGCAGACGGAAGAGATCGACGACATAGAGACCGGCGCGTTACCACTTATGATTGAAATGACTGCAACACTTAAAGACATGGTATCCAGTGATTTACCGTTTCTGCTGCGCGAGCGGGAGATTAGAGCGGACAATTTGTCCCTTCTAATTGATCGCGCCGATGTGACCGCTGGCGAGAAGTTCCGTCGAATTATGGAGGCTTATCTTGTTGAACTCGACTTCGGTCGCACGATTGAAGCGTACCGTGGCGAACTAAACCTTGATAATGCAGTCAAGACGGTTAATTTTCTCCGAGTGGGCCGCCTTGGGCTGTATTACCAGACCTTGGACGGCTCAGAGAGCGGCTGGTGGAATGCAGAAAGCGGCAATTTCCAGAGCCTTGGAAGTGACTCGCGTGACGAAATACGCGCAGGGTTGAGGATAGCGAGGAAACAAGCCCCGCCCGAGCTCTTGCTGCTGCCTATTAGCACTCCTCAGGGGGTGCTTAAATGACCTCATCAAGGAAATTAGGCTACATCGCTGCGTTATTAGGGATTTTTAATTTCTGTGCAGAACCTATAACTGTCTATGCGGCTACCCCGCTGATTGATCTTTACGAAAAAGTTGAGCGTGGGGCGACCGAAACCAAGCAGAGGGATGAGCAACGAGAGGCGCGTTTCGCATCATCCGCGCAAGAAAAGGCTAGGATGCTGGACGATCTCGAGCGGAAAATCGCTCAAGAGGAAGAAAGAAAAAATTCTCTTAAAAACACTTTTGACAGGAATGAAGACCGGCTAAGCGAATTAACCACACTCCTAGATCGACGAATTGGCGACCTTGGTGAGCTCTTCGGCGTGTTCAGACAGACCGCGGACGATACTCAAAATTTACTGTTCGATTCCTTGATTGGTCTAGAGTTCCCAGAACGCCGGGGAATCATCGAGGATCTCGCAGAGTCGACTGAAGTGCCCACAATCCCGCAAATGCGCGCGCTATGGAAACTCCTCATTCAAGAGATAGCTTTTTCCGGTCAAGTATCGCGATTCGATTCAGAAGTCATAGCCCCCGCGGGTGAAGTTTACAGCGCCGAGGTTACCCGCGTGGGCGTCTTCAATGCAGTGTCCGGCGACAAGTACCTGAGTTATTTGCCTGAGCAAAATAAATTAGCAGAACTAACTCGGCAGCCCTCGGGCTTTGCCCGGAATAGCGCTCAGAATGTGTCGTCATCCAGTGGCTCGAGAGTGGACTTTGCCTTGGATCCCTCTCGGGGAGCCCTCCTAGGGCTGCTAGTTCAGTCACCAAGTCTTATGGAGCGCGTCCAGCAAGGAGCGTTCGTGGGATATGTCATTATCGCGGGAGCGCTACTTGGCATGCTGCTAGTACTGGAGAGGGGAATGCGTTTAACACGCATCCAGAGGTCAATAGATCGGCAACTAGCGGATCTGGATTCGGTTAGGACCGACAACCCCCTCGGACGAATCCTCAACGCTTATGACGAAAATCAGCATCTAGACGATTTAGAGACAATATCGAGGAAGTTGGAAGTTGTCGTGATAGAAGACGTCGGCGAAATATCGAAGGGCTTGCCGGTGATAAAAATCCTGGCCACCGTAGCTCCCTTAACCGGCCTTCTGGGCACCGTCATTGGGATGATAGAAACCTTCCAATCCATAACGCTCTTTGGCACTGGTGATCCAAAGTTGATGGCCGGAGGCATTTCAATGGCACTCATCACCACAGTCCTTGGTTTACTCGCCGCAATACCGTTGCTCATAAGCCATACCATCCTAAGCTCTAAAGCAGCTGTGCTGGCCAAGATTGTGGGTGAACAGGCAGCAGGTGTGATGGCACAAAAAGCCGAACAGCTCGCCGTGAGCCGGGCCACTGGAGGTTAGGCTCGGTGAGCGCACTTGCTCTTGATTTTCTAGAGTTTATGTCCAGAGGCGGCGACGTGCTCTGGGGCATATTGCTGATAACAGTTATGCTCTGGTGGTGCATCTTGGAACGTCTTTGGTATTTCTTTGCCGAGTATCCGAGACACAAAGCCGAAGGTGTTACTCGTTGGCGTGATCGCAGTGATAGATCTAGTTGGTATGCACTGGTGCAGAAAAACCAAATCGTCTCAGAGATTGAATGTTTGATGATGCGTAATACTAAAACAATTCCAACTTTAATTGCCTTGCTCCCACTGCTTGGACTCTTGGGTACAGTTACTGGGATGATTCAAGTCTTCGACGTCATGGCGTCGCTGGGCTCCGGTAACCCCCGAGCCATGGCAAACGGGGTCAGTGCCGCAACCATTCCCACGATGGCGGGTATGTTGGTTGCGATCAGCGCACTACCATTTTGGACTCTTATAGATAGACGGCACAAAGCCGAAAAAATGGAGCTACAGCAAATAATGGAATCCGATGCAATATGAACAGATCTAGGTTCTTAGTTTCGGCCGAGGATGAGACGCAGGTTGACATTACGCCAATGCTGGACGTGGTCTTCATTATGCTCATTTTTTTTATTGTTACATCCACGTTTGTGAAAGAAAGCGGCGTGGACGTCACACGTCCCGACGCAGAGACTGCTGTAAAAACGGACGCGCTGACGATTCAGATAGGTATCACCGCAAACAACCAGATATGGTTTGATAAGCGACTGGTTGATAAACGTGCTGTGCGCGCAAACGTTGAAAAGGGCCTGGCAGAAAGCCCGGGGGCGGCAGTCATTATAGTGGCCGATGCGTTATCGAATACGGAAGCTTTAATTGACGTAATGGATCAGGCTCGCCTGGCCGGTGCGCAGAGCATTTCAGTAGCGACCGATGAGCCTTGATTGCTATGAGGCAAAGTCTCTTCGGATTCATAGCGATAACCCTAGCCCTCGGCCTGTTCGCCGTAATGGACGTTTTGATAAGCAATGATCTTGATTATGAAAAGCCAAACAAGAGCCGTGCGTACCTAAACTTTATCAGACTAGATCCTGCGGATACGGTCACTAATACCAAAGATCGACGTATCCCTGAGCCACCACCTCCACAGGATATGCCAGAAACACCGGATTTCTCTGCCGCGGTGGATCCAATTAACTCATCGCTTTCAATGACTATGCCATCCATTGGCGTGCCAATTAATAGTGGCGATGGCCCATACCTCGGCGCACTACAAAAAGGAAGTGGGCTATCAGGATTCGATACGGATGTGATCCCCGTCGTTCGTGTTCAAGCAGCTTATCCACGTCGAGCTAAACAGGCTGGAATAGAGGGCTCTGTCACTATGGAGGTATTGATCAAACCGGATGGTACTGTTTCCCAGGCAAAAGTATTGGAATCGACCCCGCCTCGAATGTTCGACCAGGCTGCCCTTGTAGCTATTCAACGCTGGAAATTTCGACCGAAAATAGTTGACGGGACACCCGTCTCTCAAAGAGCTAGACAAACAATTCAGTTTTCGTTGGAAAATTAGTGATGAGTATCTCCGACATTAAAGCAAAGGCTTTCTGCTTGTGGTTGTTGTTGGGCAGCGTCACGGCATTTGGAAGTCTTTATACAATTGATGCTGTTGCTGACTCAATCACGCCGCGAACCTACAAAAAATTGATTGATGCGCAAGAATTGCTTGCTGAAGAGAAAGTGGACGAAGCAATTGTTTCGCTTAAATCCTGGTTGGGCGAATTAGAGGACGACTCGTTAGATAAAGCGCTGACTTTGCAAACTTTGGGCTACGCAGAGATGAGCAAGGAACGGTTCCGAGTCGCCATCGAGTATTTACGAGCAAGCTTGGATACTGAAAAGCTCCCTGAAAGCGTAAAGTACAACGTGGGATACATGGTGGCGCAACTTCATGCAGCCTTGGGTGAATACGATCAAGCGCTGTCTTTCGCCGAAGAATGGTTTGTCACGCTGGAGGCCCCCAGTCCAACACAGCATATTTTTATGGCAAATGCTTACGCGCAGACAGGCCGTTTTGAAGCGGCTATTCCCTATGCAGAGACCGCTATCCGCGAGAGTTCGGAACCTCGCGAGAATTGGTACCAGCTGGTGGTTGCATCACATTTCAAGTTAGAAAATTATGCTGAAGCTGCTGAAAATCTGAGAACGCTTGTAGCGACCTGGCCTGAGAAAATCAGCTATTGGGAACAGTTGGCCAGTACGTATATAGCGCTTGATGAAGAGGAAGAAGCCTTTGCGGTTCTTCGCCTGGCATGGTTAGACGACAGGATCGAAAAAGAATCGACCCTCAAATCGATCGCACAGTTGGCACTCGCGCGCGGAGTGCCAGAACACGCGGCTCTGATACTAGAGGCAGGCTTTGTTCGGCAAATTATTGACCGGAACGCTAGTTTAGTTGGTTTGCAAGCGCGGGCTTGGGCTGCTGCGAAAGAGTACGAGAAGGCAATTAGCGTATACAGACAGCTGGCGGAACTTGAGGATTCCGGTGAACCTATGCTCAAAGCTACACGTCTTTATCTAGAAATGGAGAAATGGGGCGACGCGGAATTGGCTATTCGCGACGCAATCCGAGCCGGAATAGAAAAACCTGGAGAGGGCTATTTAATGTTAGGAATGGCCTTAGTCGAGCAGGATAAGTTTGAGCAAAGCTTTGACGCGTTTGGCCGGGCAGCGAATTTCAACGAGTCGAGGCGAAGGGCCAGGCAATGGTTGCGCTACTCAGATGGATTGTTCAAACAACAACAATGGCGTCAGACCTTTGGGCGTGAATGATAAATATGCCTTCGTAGCGCCTCATGAGCTTGCAACTCAAGCAGGTTTGGCGGTCTTAGAAAGAGGAGGTCATGCTGTAGATGCAATGATATCCGCTGCTGCAATGATCGCCGTTGCCTATCCGCACATGAATAGTCTAGGCGGAGACGGTTTCTGGCTGGTGCATGAACCGGGGAAGAGACCATGGGCGGTTGACGCAAGCGGTTGTGCCGCAAAGCGAGCGGAAGCAGAGTGGTATAAAAAAAACAATTGCGAGGTAATACCAAATCGTGGCCCGCTAGCTGCGCTTACAATGGCGGGCACAGTGTCAGGATGGTGCGAGGCTAAATCAAGGGCCGCTAAGCATGCCCTTGCTGAGTCTCGAAGAGCTCCAGATTTGCCCTTAGAAGTATTGCTGGGTCCAGCGGTGGAACGAGCCAGGAAAGGCATACCGGTAACAAAAAGTCTCGAGATGGCGTCGATCAAGGTTGCAAAAGAATTGAAAGACTCACCATACTATCAGCGCATTTTTACTCGCTCTGGCAAGCCCTTGGCTTGTGGAGAAGAGTTCAAGAATCCCGGGCTAGCTCATCTACTAGAGTGTTTAATCGCTGATGGGCTCGACAGTTTTTATCGAGGTCCGACTGGCCGAAATATCGGCGAATTTTTGCAAGCGGTCGGATCTCCCCTCACGCCAGAGGACTTCGAGGCTTATGTCGCCACCGACATGCTGGTGCTAGAGGCAGAAACCCGCTTCGGTACTGCATATAATTTGTCCGCTCCAACGCAGGGATTCGCATCTCTCATGCTGCTGGGTTGTTTTGATAGCCTATACAAGCCAAGTTGGAGTGAGAGCGAGGTCATTCATGCGCTAATCGAATGCACAAAAATCGCTTTTATCGAGCGAGATAAGCTCCTAGCAGACCCGACTAGAGTGCCGGAGTCGCTGCAAAATCTTTTATCTAAAGATGCTCTGAAGGCCCGTGTTGCGGAGATCGATCTCTCAACCTCTATGCCATGGCCAGTCGCTGCACAGTCAGGCGACACCGTCTGGATGGGCGCTCTTGATAAGAACGGTGTGATGGTGAGCTTTATTCAAAGTATTTTCTGGGAGTTCGGATCCGGAGTCGTTGTCCCGGAGTATGGCTTAGTGTGGAATAACCGAGGTTCTAGCTTTTCTCTTCTAGAGAAAGACAGAAGATATTTATTACCAATGACGAAACCATTTCACACGCTTAACCCCGCAATGATGTTAATGAAAAACGGCGATCGAATAAGCTACGGGACAATGGGAGGCGAGGGACAACCTCAAACCCAAGCTGCACTAATCGCCCGTTATTTATATCTCGATCAGTCAATCGAACAGTCAGTCCGTGCACCGCGTTGGCTTTTGGGTAGGACCTGGGGCGACGACACCAATGACTTAAAGATTGAGGCGGACATTGACCAAACCATCACTGAGCACCTGTCAAAGCGTGGTCAAGCCTTTAATACGGTTGCCCCACTGAATGAGCTTATGGGTCACGCCGGTATGTTGCGAGACTTCATCGGTGCCCACGAGCCCGTTGCAGCCTCAGACCCACGGAGCGACGGCTGGGCTGTCGCATCGGGAAACGTTCGATGAATTATCCCGCCTTTTTGCCTCCTGCCCGCCTGCTCATGGGACCAGGTCCGATCGATGCCGACCCGCGCGTTCTCAAGGCGATGTCGAACCAGCTAATAGGCCAATTCGACCCCAAGATGACCGAGTGTATGGACGAGACGATGGCTTTGTATCGCCAGGTTTTCGATACTCAAAATCGCTGGACATTCCTAATCGACTCAACGTCTCGAGGCGCGATAGAAGCGGCAATGGTGTCCCTGCTGGAGCCTGGCGATAAAGTGCTCGTGCCCGTTTTCGGCAGGTTTGGCCATTTGTTGTGTGAAATCGCTGATCGCTGCGGAGCTCTAGTAAGTGCCATCAACACGGAATGGGGCAGCGTATTCTCCCCCGATGTTATTCAACGAGAAATAAAAACCACACGGCCAAAGATGTTAGCCATTGTTCAGGGCGATACTTCTACAACCATGTTGCAACCTCTGAAGGAAATCGGAGAAATCTGCCGCGAAGAGGGGGTATTGTTTTATTGCGATGCGACTGCATCGATTGCTGGTAACGAGCTAAAAACTGATGCCTGGCATTTAGATGCTGTAACGGTGGGATTACAAAAATGCTTGTGCGGGCCATCAGGTAGTGCACCCATCACCCTCAGTGAGCGTGCGGTAAGGATTATTGAAGAGCGGCGACATGTAGAAGCTGGAATACGCGATGAAAATATTGTGGATGGCCCTGGAAGCCGCATAGCGTCTAACTATTTTGATTTGGCCATGATCATGGATTACTGGAGCGAAATGCGGCTAAATCATCATACAGAGGCTACGTCGATGCTATACGGCTCGCACGAATGCGCAAGGATCTTGTTGGAAGAGGGTCTCACAGAATCAATCCAACGGCATCGTGTAAATGGCCATGCGCTAGCTAGTGGATTAACTAGCATGGGCTTAAAGCTCTACGGTGACCAAAATAATAGAATGCACAACGTTGTGGGGGTTTATATCCCTGAAGGAATTGATGGGGAGCGTATACGGCACATAATGTTGCTGGAATTCGGGATAGAAATAGGTACATCTTTTGGTCCGCTGAAAGGAGTAATTTGGCGCATCGGCACCATGGGCTACAACGCCCGACCGGATGCGGTGCTCAAGACGCTTGCATGCTTGGAACAGTGCCTATTGTCCGAAGGATTCAAATTACCGCCCGGCGCGGCTGTTGCTGAAGCTAGGCAAACCTATGCTGCCTCCACCATTTCTTGATCGCGAGATGACAGCTACAGATATGAAGCCTCAATTTCAGATTGAGAAGTCAGTTCGCAAGCGACTATTCAAAACCTCAGCGGAGCGGGTTATGCGCCGCTGTGAAGCTTTAGCAGCAGTTTCGGAAAGCGGCGATTACATCGAGCGGACCTATTTGAGTGATTCACACAAACGCGCTAACGCTATCGTTGAGGGTTGGATCGCCGAGGCCAAAGCAGAGCACTGGCAAGATGCAGTAGGTAACGTTTGGGGCCGCCTACCCTCTCAGGATGCAGACTCTAAAACGCTTATCTTAGGATCTCACCTGGACACCATTGTCGACGCTGGTAAATACGATGGCATTCTAGGCGTTCTGATGGCGGTTGAGCTGCTCCATCTCCTCAGGTCGCAGAGCATAGCCCTTCCGTTCAACATAGACGTTGTCGGTTTTTGTGACGAGGAAGGGGTTCGCTTTGGTGCTACCTTACTAGGAAGTTATGCCATAGCTGATAGGTGGAAGGACGATTGGTTGGATCTCACGGACGTTAATGGAGTGTCGATCGCGGAAGCCATGACCTCTTTTGGCCTGGACAGCACCAAAGTGTCGGATGCTGCGATCCCCCGAGAAAATTTGGCTGGATATCTCGAGGTCCACATAGAACAGGGGCCCGTTCTAGATCGTGCGAATTTGCCAGTGGGAGTGGTCACGGCAATCGCCGGCGCTCGCAGATTCAACTTTGTTATAGAGGGTGAATCGGGTCACGCAGGAACCGTACCGATGGAAATGCGGAAGGATGCATTGGTTGGCGCTTGCCTTTGCGTACAGGAAGTCGAGAAAGCGGCTAACCTTTACGACGTTGTGGCAACAGTGGGCGATATCAATTGTCATCCTGGTGCGGTAAACGTGGTTCCCGGCAACGTGCAATTTTCGCTCGATATCAGAAGCGCGCGAGATAAAACTAGGGATGCGGCATTTGCTTGGTTAACCGATCGTTTCGATTCGATACTCAATTCAAGAGATCTGGCAATGAGTTGGCAAGAGATACATAAGGCTCCCTCGGTTGCATGCTCTAGCAAGTGGCAACGAACACTTGAAAAATCAATAGCCGATTGCAACTTGGAAGTTCTTTCTCTCCCGAGCGGCGCAGGGCATGACGCTATGGCAATGGAGAATATAACTCCCTTAGGTATGCTTTTCGTTCGGTGCAAGGACGGCATAAGTCACCATCCAGCCGAGTCTATAATGGTGCAGGACGTAGAAGTTGCAATGGAAGTTCTTATGACCGCGATAATTGATTACGCCTTGGGAACCGAAGAAGTCTGATTTAGCTTTTGGCGGTTTTAACGCCCTCGATGACAATCAGTTTCGATGTCGCATATTTCCGCCTCATCTCGTGGATCGGCCGCACTTCTTCGGATTCAACCCAAGCTTTAGCGCTTTTGGCATCCGGAAAAGCCATTACCACCAGACGGTCTGGCTGCCAATCAGAGTCAGCTAACAAAATCTCTCCGGCTCGAATAACGTATTCCCCACCGTATTCAGCAACGGTTGGCGTAATAAGTTCTAAGTACTTGGCGTACTCTTCGGGTTGATGTACTTCATTGTCAACAACTACGTAAACGGACATAGTTATGCTCTAGCTATTTGATGGTTTGCGCTCGGTTTTTCTTTAATCAACTATTGTGAGGCGGTGCTTAGATGGCCGGCCGATTCTGCTCTAACACCTCTGGAGTTTCGAATATTCCAGGGCAAAGGACAAGATAGATGAAGCTTGAGACGCTAGATTTCGCGCACTTTGAGGCGTTCGATGCGGGAGAAATACGACGGATGTCAGGCCTCTTAGATGCTGCTTTTAAGAGCAGTGGGTTTTTGGTGGCGAGAAACTTGGGCTTTCAAACGTCGCTTGTAGATAACCTCTTCGCCTGTAGTAAGTCTTTATTTGCGCTCCCTTCTGAGAAGAAATGGCAATATAACTTTTCTGGACCCCAATCCAATTTTGGATACCAGGCCGCAGAATCAGAAGCTCTTGCACCTGATGGCTTGCCGGACCTGAAAGAAGCCTTCACCATGCGTAATGTATTGGGTCGAGTGGACGATGAGGATGTCTGGCCAAGCGATGAGTTTCGCGATATCAGTACAGCATTGTTTCGATCTTGCTTTGCTGCCGCAACTGAGTTGCTAAAGGTCTGCGCTGTTGCAATTGGACAAAAAGAAAATTTTTTTAGCGATACACACTCCGGCGAGAACGCCACCCTTCGGATCCTGCATTACCCAAGTATCAATCCGAGGCTAGGTCTCGGTCAGATGGGCGCTGGAGCGCACAGCGATTACGGATCAATTACTTTTTTGTTTCAACAAGGTGTCGGCGGCTTACAAATATTGGACTCAAACAAAACATGGCGAGATTGCCCAGCAGTAGAAGATGCCGCCATTGTAAACGTTGGCGACATGCTGGAAATATGGTCCAACGGCTTGTTTCCTTCAACGAGACATCGTGTGTTGCCCAGAACAAACGGAACAGACCGGTATTCAATCGCTTTTTTTATGGATCCCGACGATAAAGTAGTCGTCGAACCCGTGACAACCTGTATTGAAAACAACCGCATCAGTCGGTTCGCTCCCGTACAGGTAGGCACATATCTGAAAAGGAAGATCGCGGACTCACAAGTGCATAAGTGAACTCGGGATTGTTCGTTCTTCGAGACGTGGCATTAGGTGCGAAATTTAGATTCACGACTCTACGCCGTCAATTCGGATGTTGGCGAAGAAACCTAGAAGGTGATCAGTTAACCCCTTATAAGAAACTGTAGATCCAATATCGGGGCTTTCCCTCGTTTGGGATGCGGTATCGACTGCTGCTACGATGCAGCTAATGATAATAATTTCGGTGTCCTGCAAGGTTGCAATAAACTACCGCCTCTAGTGCTAAGGACTTTTATGCTCAGTTCTGTTGATCGTTTCTTTGGCTTATCGGCGAATGGCACCAACCTGTCTCGCGAGGTCACAGCCGGCCTCACCACATTTTTGGCCATGGCCTACATTACCGTTGTGAATCCGCTAATCCTGTCTGACGCGGGTATGGATTTCGGAGCAGTCTTCGTTGCTACCTGTTTAGCGGCAGCTTTAGGTTCTTTAGTCATGGGGCTGGTTGCCAATTATCCTATTGGCTTAGCCCCAGGGATGGGTCAAAACGCGTTTTTTACCTACGCCGTAGTCGTCGGGTCAGGGCACCCCTGGCAAACTGCACTGGGAGCAGTATTCCTGTCTGGTATTTTATTTGTAGTGATCAGTCTGCTGCCTATCCGCGCCTGGCTTATCAATTCGATACCGAGAAACCTGAAGCTAGGCATGGCCGCCGGTATCGGTTTTTTTCTCGCTTTTATCGCCATGAAGAACGCTGGCATTGTTCAAGCCAATTCGGCTACTTTCGTAGGCTTAGGCGACCTAGTTAGCTTCGGACCGCTACTGGCGTTAGTGGGATTTTTTGCCATTACCGCAATGGCCGCGATGGGTTATCGCAGCGCTGTCATCCTGGGTATTGTCTTGATTTCGCTGATCGGCTGGATTAGTGGCCAAGCCGACTTTATCGGCGTCGTGTCCGCGCCGCCCTCCCCAGCACCCGTAATGATGCAATTAGACATTGCAGCCGCGCTAGACATTTCCATGCTGAGTGTGGTGCTCACGCTATTGCTGGTGGATGTGTTTGATACTGCTGGCACATTGGTTGGAGTCGCTACCCGTGGAAAAATGATGGATGCGGAGGGTCGACTCCCACGCTTGGGGCGCGCTTTGATCGCAGACTCCAGCGCCACCGCAGTCGGCGCGTTGCTGGGCACGTCATCTACAACTTCGTTCATTGAAAGCGCCGCTGGGGTAGAGAGCGGTGGGCGCACAGGCCTTAGCGCTGTGGTCATCGGCGTCGCTTTTTTGCTGTGTTTGGTTCTCGCTCCCCTAGCCCAGAGTATTCCCAGCTACGCCGCGGCGGCTGCGTTGCTGTTCGTTTCTGCCGCCATGGCACAGAGTCTCGTCGACCTTGATTGGCAAGACATTACAGAGTCTTCGCCTGCCATCATCACTGCACTGGTGATGCCGTTGAGCTTTTCGGTCGCCAACGGCATCGGTGTCGGTTTCATCAGTTATGTGGCAATCAAACTTATGGCTGGGCGAATTAAGGACGTACCCGTCGCAGTGCTGTTGGTCGCCCTAGTGTTCGCCGCCAAGTTTATTTTCCTATAACGTCTTGCCGCTCCAAGCCTAGAAGGTGTATTGCACCTTGGCTAAGAAGTGCCGAGGTAACTCAGGTAGCACGATGTTACTGCCGAACAGATTGGGGAAATTGGATCGGAAGTAACGCTCATCCGTTAGATTCTTACCGGTTACCGACACGTTCCAGGACTCTGACTCCCAGCCAATGGTCATATTCAATAGTGTGTAGGCCGGCAAAATTACACTGTTAGAAAAACCAGAGGGCGCCGACTC
>CEPL01032553.1_pt1 | contig 14468 bp, 11 predicted proteins | sample 530541 | NCBI WGS metagenome assembly CEPL01 (sample SAMEA2620339, study PRJEB7988) | marine metagenome | biome: marine biome (ENVO:00000447); feature: surface water layer (ENVO:00002042); material: "saline water (ENVO:00002010), including plankton (ENVO:xxxxxxxx)" | depth 5 m
ATGGGCGTTGGGCAAAAAAAAATAATCTTCAAATTAAAGAAGGTCATATTAAAGGAGTGTCAGCACTAAAGGAAATAGTCAGGGAAGCTGTTAATCAAAATATCGAATCTCTCACGGTTTATGCATTTAGCACGGAAAACTGGAAAAGACCAAAGTCCGAAATCAAATCCATAAATAATCTTATTGTTAATAGTATTAATAATGAGCTGGAAGAGTTAATTGAGCAAAAGGTAAAAGTTAGATTTTTTGGTGATTATTCAAATTTTGGTAAAAAAACTTATGAAAAGATCAAGTTTGCTGAAGAGAAATCTTTTTTCAAAAAACCTAAACTAAGACTGAATGTAGCACTTGGCTATGGTGGTAAAATGGATATTATTAATATTGCTAGAGAGGTATCAAGATTGAAAATTAAAGCATCTGATATCAATGACTATACAATTAGTAAATTATCCCAAGTTCCTGAAGCTAGCATTGATTTACTAATTAGAACTGGAGGAGATACAAGGATTAGCAATTTTCTTTTATATCAAATAGCTTATTCAGAGATTCATTTTGTTAGAAAACTCTGGCCAGATTATTCAAAAAAGGATTTTAAAAGAAACATTAAAAAATATTTTAATTCGGAGCGAAGATTCGGTGAGCGGACTTAGACAAGAATTTGTACAGCGCTCAATAACAGCAATCTGTCTTTCAGCTGTTGTCGTAGCATTAGTTCTTTTTTCGCCAAATCTAATTTTGAATACTTTTGTGTTTTTATTATCACTAGCATTATTTTTTGAATGGATGAAGGTTTCAAAAGCAAGCCGCAAAAAGAAAATAATATTTTTATTACTTTTCAGCTCTTTAATATGTTGTATTCTAGGTTTTGGGGCTTTGCTCGAACCAATACCTATTATAACAATGCTTGGGATTACAGTTTGGATTGTCATTGCTTTCCAAATCTTTTTTAGAGAGGGTCGACTCTCTTCAAGCTTTTCTTTTACTAATTTTTGGATTGGGTTGATTTTAATTTCCACATTCTGCTTGACGTGCTTTCAATTTGTTAATGGGTCAAGGCTATTTTTATTAATTGCTATTTTTAATGTTGCGATATTTGATAGCGGGGCGTACATAATTGGAAAGAATTTTGGTAAAAATTCATTTCTTCCTGAGCTTAGTCCAAATAAAACCATTGAAGGATTAATAGGTGGGCTGGCATCAAGCATAGTTTTTGTTACCTTGTTGTACATACTTATAGAGGAAGTATCTTTAAAGGCCTCAATAGCATTAATGCTTTCAATACCATTTGCATTATGCGGAGATTACTTTTTTAGCTTTCTTAAGAGAAAAGCAAATATTAAAGATACAGGAAGTATTCTCCCAGGTCATGGAGGATTACTAGATAGAGTTGACTCTCATTTAGCAGCTATACCAATGACTGCATTTTTTTCACATCTCTTATATATGTTAGGGTTATACTTTTGAAAAAGATTTTTATTCTTGGTGCTTCAGGGAGTATTGGAGAAAATGCTCTATCTGTAATCGACTCAAACAAAGAAAACTTTGAACTAGTAGGCATTTCAGTAAACAGTAATATTGAAAATGCTAACATGATTATCAAAAAGCATAATCCAAAGTACATTTACATAAACAATAAATCTGCAAAAGAAAATATACTAAAAACTGAAAATGCACTTATTTGCGAAGATGAGAAAGAGCTTTCCGATATCTTCAATTCAAGTGATGTTGATATTATAATCTCAGCAATCTCAGGTTTTGCTGGAATTAAGTCGACTTTTTATGCAGCAAAATCAGGTAAAAAGATCCTTCTTGCCAACAAAGAAAGTATTGTTTCAGGCGGATCATTACTAATGAAAACAGTAAGAGAAAATAATACCGAGCTAGTTCCAATTGATAGCGAGCACAATGCTATTTTCCAATGCTTACCTGAATCTAGATCAACACAAGATGTTAAGCAAATTGTCATTACTGCCTCAGGTGGTCCCTTTCACGGAAAGAATATTGATGAACTCAATAATGTTGGAGTCCAAGATGCGCTAAATCACCCAAACTGGAAAATGGGATCAAAAATTTCTATAGACTCAGCTACTCTTGTAAATAAGTGTTTGGAACTCATTGAAGCTTGCTATTTATTTGATTTGGATGAAAGCTTCTTTGAGCTTGTAATCCATCCTGAGAGCATTGTCCATTCGATAGTTACATTTAATGATGGCTCTTCAATTTGCCAAATGAGTAATCCGGATATGCGCGTACCTATTGCTAATGCGATGTCATATGATAAAAGACTTTCAATTCCATTCAAGCCAATTGATTTTAATAATCTCAAGCTTAACTTTGAAAGCTTTCCAAATGACAGAGCTGAAATTGTTCACCTGGCGAGAGAAGCTGTTCGAGAAGATAACTCAAAGGGAATTTATTTTAATGCTGCAAATGAGATCGCAGTAGAAAATTTTTTAAAGAAAAAGATTACATTTAGACAAATATATGAGGTAATTTTACGAACTTTTGATACAAAAGAGATGTCAAAGTTTAATAGTATTGAAGATATTTTTGAAATTGATCAGGAGGCACGCAATATATCCAATAAGGTGATAAAATCTTTAACTTAAAACTCTTATGATAACTTTAATTGCTTTTATAATTCTTTTAGGTGTTCTTGTTGTAATCCATGAGGGAGGGCATTTCTTTGTTTTAAGAATGTGCAAAGTTCATGTTGACAGGTTTTCAGTTGGCATGGGCCCAGTTATCTATAAAAAGAAAGACAAAAAAGGGACTGAATTTGCGCTATCAGCATTACCTCTAGGAGGTTATGTGTCTTATTTATCAAAGAAAGCCCTAGATGCTGAACCTGAAATGAAAAAAAACTTCACTGATGAGCAATTAGATAACTTATTTGAAACAAAACCAAAGTGGCAAAGGGCCGCTGTAATGTTTGCTGGCCCTCTTGCTAATTTTATTCTTGCAGTAATTATATTTACCTTCATATTTTCATCCCAGCAAACGGTAAAACCAATTTTTCTTGTTGATGGTGAGTATGTATCTAGTTCTTCTATATCCGGTGACATTAATAAAAACGATATCCTAGTTTCTATAAATGGTGAAAAAATCTCAAATCCCACTGAATATAGACTTGCACTATTAGCTAATGCTGGTCTTACAGGTGAAATAAATGCAGGCTTTTTAAATGTCAAAAGTTCTGAGACATACTATAGAAATATAAGTGTTGTAAACTTTTTAAGTAATTCAGAACAGCAACAAGAACCAGAAAAGTTTTTTCCAATTGAGATAACATCATACATATCTCCAGAAATTGGCTCTCTTTCAAGACAGGGGCCCGCATCACTTGCTGGCGTTATAGCGGGTGACAAAATTCTAGAAATGGATGGTATAAGCGTTAATCATTTTGCTGAGGTTTCAGATATCCTCGCATCCTCATCTAATAGAAATGTTAATCTTGTAATTCAAAGAAACGGAGAAACAAAAAGCTTTTTAATAAACACTGAAATTTCCGAAGCTGGTACTCCAGTTCTCGGCATCTCAGCTGCATACAAGAGGTCTATTTTTGAAGCTTTCACAAAGTCAGTCAAAGATACTTACAATCTGAGTGTAAAAACATTATTATTCATTGGAAAAATGATCACTGGAAATATGGGTGCCGAAAATCTCAGTGGTCCTGTTGGAATTGCGAAAATGTCTGGCGAAGCATTTAATGCAGGCTTTTTACCTTTTCTATATTTAATGGCTATTTTAAGTATCAGTTTAGGTGTATTGAACCTGCTTCCAATTCCTGTTCTGGATGGTGGTCAGTTAACTATGCTAGCAATAGAGGCAATTAGAGGCGAGCCCTTGCCAGCTCGAGTCGAAAATTTTGCATATACACTTGGAGCACTTATGGTTGGATTTCTTCTAGTTTTTGCAGTTACAAACGACATTTTCAGGTGGATAGGTTGAAAAATCTTATCAAGCAAGCACTATCCTTGTTTCTTCTATTAAGTGTTTCCTCTTTATACGCATTTGAATCTTTTATTGTTAATGATATTCGTATTGCTGGACTCCAAAGAGTTTCAACTGGAAGTATCTTCAATACGATTCCAATTTCTGTGGGAGATAAAATTGATGAAAGAAAAATTGTTGATATTACAAAGGCACTTTTTTCTTCGGAACAATTTGATGATATCCAAATAGGTAGAGATGGAAATGCCTTGATAATTACAGTAGCAGAAAGACCTTCAATCTCTGCTATAGACATATCTGGAAATAAAGCTCTTAAAACCGAAGTTCTCCTGGATAGTTTCCAAGAAATAGGAATCACCGAGGGGCAAGTTTATAAAAGATCCACTCTTGAAAAAATAAAATCAGAATTAATAAGATCATACTCCTCCCAAGGGAGATATGGCGCTGGTGTTGAGATTCTTGAATCACCTCAGCCAAGAAATAGAGTGTCTATTGCTATCGAAATAGACGAAGGCGAGAGTGCAAAAATAGATGGGATTGTAATTCTTGGGAATGATATTTTTTCTGATGAAGATTTATTGGATGTCATGGAGCTTAGCGAAGGCAGCTGGCTTTCTTTTTTATCTAACGACAATCAATACTCACGAGAAAAACTTCAGGGCGACATTGAAAACTTAGAATCTTATTATCTTGACAGGGGATACTTGCAGTTTTCAATTGAATCTAGCCAAGTAAGTATTTCGAGAAATAGAGAAAACATATATATAACTTATATTTTGTCTGAAGGACCTCAATTTAAAATAAATAATGTTAGAGTCATAGGCGATCTTCCCCTAGACCAACAGGTTATTGACCCAATTATATCAACTCAAAAAGATGTTATATATTCTCAAGCGCAAATTACACAAATTGAAGAGATTTTTACAAGTCTTTTGGGGAATGAAGGATATGCATTTGCTTCTGTTGCTGGCCAGCCTCAAATAGATGAAATATCAAGACAGGTTGACTTAAGTTTTGTAGTTGAGCCCGGTAAAAGAACCTATACAAGAAAGATTTTATTTGAGGGAAATCAAATAACACAGGATGATGTTTTAAGAAGAGAAATGCGTCAGTTTGAAGGAGCTTGGGCTTCAGATAACAAGATCGAGCAATCAAGAGTAAGGCTTGAAAGACTTGGTTTTTTCAAAGAAGTTACGGTGGAAACAATCCCAGTTCCAGGAACAGATGATCAAATTGATATTAAATTTAGAGTTGATGAGGAAACCACAGGTAATGTTGGAGGTAACTTAGGATATAGTGATTTTGGATTAATGCTTGGATTTAACTTGCAAGAGAGAAACTTTTTAGGAACCGGTAACTCTGTAGGAATAAATATAAACAAAAGCATATATCAAGAGCTATATAATTTATCTTATTACAATCCCTACTTCACTATAGATGGAGCGAGTAGGGGTTATAGTCTTTACTACAGAAAAACTGATTATGGTGAATTTAATGTAGCTAACTATACAGCTGATTCAGCAGGACTAGGTATACAATTTGGATATCCGATATCTGACACACAGAGAGTTGGTCTTAATTTAACTTTGGATCAGACAGATATTGATCAAGGGACTCTGCCTGTTAGGGATATTTTAGATTTTTTGTTAGAAGAGGGTAGCTCATTTCAAACCTTATCTGCTCAAGGTGTATGGTCTAGAATTACACTTAATAGAGGAATGTTTCCGACAGATGGAGCATCAACTGAAGCATTATTTCTAGCAACACTTCCAATAAGTGATATTAACTACTATAAATTAAATATAAGACAAAAATATTATCAACCTTTAAACTTTCTAGACTTAGTATTTGGCTTTCAAGGAGAGATAGGCTATCTCGCACCTTATGGAGATACAAAAATTGTTCCATTCTTCCAACACTTTTATGCTGGAGGACCTAGGTCATTAAGAGGATTTGAATCAAATACACTTGGACCAAGATCTACTCCCTCTCCCTGTTATGAATTCGATTCAGTCAATGATTTATGTCCTCCACTTATCGATTCTAACTTTGATGGCATCCTTGATACTCCTGCATATAATCAAAGCCTAATCTATCAAAGAGATGATCCAATTGGTGGTGATGTTAAAATAGAAGGTAGCATGCAGTTAATCTTTAAATTGCCTATGGTTGAAGATCAAAGATCTATGCGAAGTGCTTTCTTTTTTGACTTTGGAAATGTTTTTGCAATGGATTGTAGAAGTTATCAGGTTAGTTGCTACAAACCAAGTTTTGAAGAGTTGAGATACTCGGTTGGAGTAGGACTTACATGGATAACAGGATTTGGTCCAATGAGTTTTGCAATATCAAAACCCTATAATGAAGATCGGTATGAAAGAACAGAGGAATTTCAATTTACTATTGGAACTGTCTTTTAAATTTATTAGTATTTTTCGTGAAATTTAATATAGAATATACAAACTTATTAGGGGCTTATTATGAATAAATTAGTAATATTATCATTTAGTACAAGCATGCTAGTGCTGTTTTCAATTCCAGCATTTTCGCAAAATGTTGCTGTGATTGATACACAAGCAGCAATTCTTCAAACTCAAGTTGCACAAGATGCGTTTAAAGCTCTTGAAGAGGAAAGCGAGTACTCCTCTATGGTTGAGCAAGCTCAAAAACTTCAAAATGATAGACAATCATTAGTTGAAACTTTACAAAAAGATGCAGAAACACTATCAAATGAGGATATAGCTGAGTTACAAAAAGATATCCAAGAAAAAACAGCTGATTTGGAATTTATTCTTGGAAAAATTCAAACCAAACAGAATGAAACCGTTCAAGCTGTTGCCACACAATTAAATCCTGCAATGATGCAAATCATTAACGATTTAATTGTTGCAAAAAAAATTCAATTATTGCTTGGGGCTGATAAAGCTTTATACTTTGATGGATCAGTTAGTATTACTGAGCAAGTTACTGATGCATTAGACGGAGCTGCTTCAGCAGAACCAGAATCTGACTAGTGTCTGAATTTGAAAAAGGACACTACTCTGTAGAATATATCTCTAAATTTATTGATGCTGAAGTAGTTGGTGATCCAAATACAGTTATTTTCAATATAGAAAGTTTAGAGAATGCCTCAAAAGGCTCAATATCATTTCTTGCAAACTCTAAATATAACAAGCTTCTAAATAAATCAAATGCATCCGCAGTTATTGTCAAAGATGGAACCGTTCTTGATGAATCAAAAACTTTTCTTATATGTAGTGATCCTTATTTAGCTTACGCAAAAGTCTCAAAACTTTTTTTTGAAGATGAAAACTTCAGCGATGGCACATTTCAAAATAATATCTTTATTCACGAAACTGCAAATCTAGGAAAAAATATTATAATAGGGCCAAATACATACATTGGACAAAACTGCTCAATAGGCGATAACACTACAATTCATCCCAATTCTACTATATTAAGAGATGTTTCTTTAGGCAAAGACTGTAAAGTTAATTCCAATTCTGTTTTAGGTTCAGATGGATTTGGTTTTGCTCAAAACGGAGAAAAGTTTGAAAAGATTGAGCAAATAGGTGGGTTAAAGATTGGAAATAATGTTGAAATTGGTGCCGGGTGTACGATAGACAGAGGAGCTATTTCAGATACATGTATTGGTGATGGAGTGATTTTAGACAATCAGGTTCATATTGCGCACAATGTAAGTATTGGAGATAATTCTGCCATAGCTGCATGTTGTGCCATAGCAGGATCCTCAAAAATCGGTAAAAATTTTAAAATGGGCGGTTTGTCAGGCGTTCTTGGGCATTTAGAAATATGTGCTGACGTTACTGTTGGCGCTCATACACTAATTACTAAAAGTATAAAAACACCTGGTAATTATATTGGAATTATGCCTGCTCAAAATCACATGAATTGGTCTAAATCTGCTGTTTTCATAAAAAAAAGGGGCAAATAAATGATTCTTTCAGGAGAAGAGATATTAAAATATCTTCCCCATAGAGATCCATTCCTATTTATTGATGAAGTGGTATCTTTTAAAGATGGAGATAATATTCATGCTGTAATGTATGTAAAACATGAAAATGTTTTTTTAGAAGGCCATTTTCCTAATAACCCTATTGTTCCTGGTGTAATACTAATTGAAGCAATGGGCCAAGCATCGGGAATTCTTGGTTTTAAGACAATGAATAAGACACCAGAGGAAGGCTCAATTTATGTTATCGCAGGAGTCGACAAAGCAAGATTCCGCCAAAGAGTATTACCTGGAGACAAAGTTGATATTTTTAGTAAAGTTCTTGGCAGCACACGAGGAATTTGGAAATTTGAGTGCTTTGCTGAAGTTGATGGAAAATTGGTATGTTCTGCTAATATATTATGTGCAGAGAGAAAAAAATAAATGCCTATTCACGAATCCTCAATTATTCATCCATCTGCTGAAATTGATAGTGATGTTGAGATAGGCCCATTTTGTCTAGTTGGAGCGGGCGTTAAAATAAAGTCTGGTACAAAATTACTTTCCCATGTTATTTTGAAAGGACCAACAAAGGTAGGTAAAGATAATCTTTTTTATCAGTTTTGTACCATTGGCGAGGACACACCTGATAAAAAATTCAAAGGCGAAGATACAACTCTTGAGATAGGTGATGCAAATATCTTTAGAGAGGGTGTTACAGTTCATAGAGGTACCATCCAAGATAAGAGCACAACTGTAATCGGAAAAAAGAACTTATTTATGGCCTATGCCCACGTTGCTCACGACTGTATTGTAGGCGATAGTAATATTTTTGCTAATAATTCTGGTATAGCTGGTCACGTAACTGTAGGTAACAATGTTACTATTGGAGCATTAACGACAATTCATCAGTTTTGCCAAATGGGAGATTATTCTTTTGCAGGTATGAATACATCAATAACAATGGATATACCTGCTTATGTAAAAGTAGCATCAAATCCCGCAAGAGTCGTAGGCTTAAATTCAATAGGAATGGAAAGAAATGGGATAGATAAAGAAACAATAACCATCCTTAAAAAAGCTTACAAGACTGTCTATAGAAAGGGGTTCAATTTGAAGAGTGCGATAGAGAAAATTGAATCAATGGATTCAAGTGAGATAAAAGAGGTTCAAAATTTCATTGCTTCCCTTAAGACCTCAAATAGAGGCATTCTCAGATAGGTGAAAGAATCTATTAAGATTGGTATTGTCGCTGGAGAGCACTCAGGAGATATTCTAGGCGAGAATTTTATAAAGGCCTTAAAAAAAATTAAAAATGTCAAAATTTTTGGTGTTGGCGGCCCAAAGATGGAGAAGCAAGGACTAAGCTCATTATTTGATTTTAATAATTTAAATATAATGGGTCTAGTGGACCCCATTCTTAATTATTCTAAGATTATGACTTATAAAAACGAGCTTTGTAATTTATTTATAGATAATAAAATTGATGTTTTTGTAGGAATTGATTCACCTGATTTCAACATGCAAATTCAAAAGAAATTAAAAAGAAATTCAAATATAAAAACAGTCCAGCTCGTAACACCTTCCATCTGGGCTTGGAGGAAGGGAAGGCTAAGGAATATAAAGAAATTTACTGACTTAAGTGCTTCACTTTTTAAATTTGAGCATGATTTTTATAAAAAGTATGACTTAAAAAATATTTTTTTAGGGCATCATTTTGCAGATTTGAAACAGGAAAAGAAATCTGATGTTTTAAAGAAATTTAATCTAGATAAAAAAAAGAAATATGTAAGTATCATGCCAGGAAGTAGAAAATCAGAAATAAAAAACATGATGCCAACTTATAAAGAATTTATGAATCTTTACCATCACTCCAATGATGATGTCCATTTCTTAATACCTGCAGTGAATCAAGATGACCTGCAGCTTATCGATTCATATTTAATTGATTCAAAGATCAAATATACAATTGATACAAATGCAGCTCATGAATTTTTGTCTTTATCTGATTTTTCTGTTGTAACATCTGGAACCGCATCACTTCAATCAGCAGTTTTAGGATCTCATCCAATTATCTGCTATAAAACCTCATTTTTTAACTTTTTCGTAATTTCTAGAATGATACAAACAGAAATAATAGGACTCCCAAATTTACTTCTTTCACAGAAATTCTTCCCTGAATTGCTTCAAAATAAGTGCACACCAAAAAATATATTATTAGAGACTCAAAAACTTAAAATTAATAAGTTTTTACTTGATCAAAAGACTGATTTAATAACCAAAAATCTAAAAGGTGTTGGTTTTGATTTTCTCGCAGAATCAGTAATTAATCTATAAATCAATGATTGCTGGCATTGATGAGGTTGGAAGAGGCTGTCTTGCTGGACCAGTAGTTGCAGCATCTGTGATACTTAAAAATCCAATTCAGGGCATTAAAGACTCAAAAAAACTCTCCCCAAAAAGAAGAGAACAGCTAAGTTTTGAAATAATGGAAAAATCAATATTTGGCATTGGCATTGCAACCAATCAAGAGATTGATGAAATGAATATCTTACAGGCCTCCTTATTGGCAATGAGGAGATCATTAGAAAATCTTGATATTAAACCAAAAAAAGTTTTAGTAGATGGCATGCATATTTTCAAAACCTCAATAGAAATTGAGCCTATTGTAGGAGGTGATAATTTGGTACCATCAATTAGCGCTGCTTCGATAATTGCAAAAGTATATAGAGATAAATTAATGACAGAATATAGTAAAGAATTTCCAAATTTTGAGTTTCAAAAACATAAAGGATATCCAACAACACTTCATAGGGAAATGCTCAGAAAATATGGATCAACAAGAATTCACAGAAAAACTTTCAGAGGTGTGAATTGATGAAAGGAACATTTGCTCATTTAAGAGTCTCTTCTGAATATAGTATATTTAAAGGAATCTTATCGATCGAAAAACTTGTTGAAAAGGCAAAACAGCATGGCATGCCAGCTATTGCATTAACAGACCATAACAACATGTTCGGACTTGTTAAATTCTTTAAGAAATGTGAAAAAGAGGGTATTAAGCCAATAAGTGGATCAACGCTTAATATTTCACAATCTCCTAAAGATAAAGCTTTTGAGATTCTGTGCTTAGCTAAAAATATTAATGGACATAAAAATCTTATGCATGGGCTTTCAAAGGTTAGCAGAAGTCAAACTAATTCTATTCAGTATGATGATTTCATTACTGTCTCAAATGATATTTTTATAATATCTGGATCTGAAAATTCTGAAATCTTCTCTTTAATTCTAAATGATAAGGAAGATCAAGCAGTCAATCTAATCGAAAAATATCAAGCAGACTTTAAAGACAATTTTATTATTGAAATCCAAGATACTGGTAAAGAAAGTCATAAAATCTTTATTTCTTCTATTTTGCCCATAGCTTCAAAGCTAAGTATTCCTGTAATAGCTACAAATGATGTTTTATTTGGTGATAAAGAAGACTATGAAATTCATGAAACAAAAGTGTGTATCAACACCGGCAAAACACTTAATGATCCGAGCAGAAAAAAAATATACTCTGAAGAGCAATATTTCAAATCTCAAGATGAGATGTATGATTTATTTAGGGATTTTCCTGAGGTTCTTTCAAATACGCTTGAGATTGCAAAACAATGCAACTTATGTATAGAACCAAAAGGTTATTTTTTACCAGAATATCCAGTTCCTGATGGGCAGGACTTTAACTCACACTTGGAAAGCTTGGTTAAAGAAAATTTAGAAAATTTAGTTAGTAACTTTTCCAATGACAAAATTAAAGAATATAGAGAAAGGGTGAAATATGAGCTTGACCAAATTAAAACTATGGGATTTTCGAGCTATTTCCTCATAGTATATGATTTTATTAAGTGGTCCAAAAACAATGATGTTCCTGTTGGTCCTGGCAGGGGTTCTGGTGCGGGCTCTCTTGTTGCCTACTGCTTAGGTATAACATCTCTTGATCCAATAAAACATGGACTTCTTTTTGAAAGATTTTTAAATCCTGAGAGAGTCTCTATGCCAGACTTTGATATAGATTTTTGTATGGAAAAAAGAGATAAAGTTATTGACTATGTAAGTTCTAAATATGGCAAGGATGCAGTTTCACAAATTGTAACTTTTGGAACAATGGCTGCAAGAGCTGTTGTTAGAGATGTAACAAGAGCGCTTGGCAAACCATATAATTTGGGAGATAAAATCTCTAAAATGATTCCCTTTCAGGTAGGAATGACACTCGAAAAAGCAATTAGAGAACAGCCCATTCTTAAACAAGCAATAAAAGATGATGATGAAGTTCAAGAAATAATAGATTTATCTTTTAAATTAGAGGGCGGAATTAGAAATATTGGAAAACATGCTGGTGGAGTTGTTATTGCTCCTGGCTCACTTTCAGATTTTTCACCAATATATTTTGATAACGATACATCCTCAGCTCTTACACAATTTGATAAAGATGATGTTGAAAAAATTGGCCTAGTTAAGTTTGATTTCTTAGGACTTCGAACCCTCACAATTATTGATAAAGCAATTAAATCAATAAATGAAAATCTGGCCTCAAAAAATGAGGGTCCTCTAGATATATTAAGTATAGATCTAAATGATCCAAAAGTTTTTGAACTCCTATCATCTGGCAAAACTACGGCAGTTTTTCAACTTGAATCCCAAGGCATGAAAGCCTTAATTAAAAGACTTCAACCAACGAAGTTTGAGGAGATAGTTGCTCTTCTTGCACTTTTTAGGCCAGGGCCACTAGAAACAAAAATGGATGATGAATTTGTTAACAGAAAAAATGGTAAAGTTCCTGTTACATATCCTCACAAACTGCTGGAACCTGTTTTAGCCGAAACATATGGCGTAATTATTTATCAAGAGCAGGTAATGGAATCTGCAAGAGTACTCGCAGGTTATTCACTTGGACAAGCTGATATCCTTAGACGTGTAATGGGCAAGAAACAGAAAGATGAAATGGATAAACAAAGAACAATTTTTGTTAATGGTTGCCAAGAAAATAATATTAACGAAGGCCTTGCAAACAAAATTTTTAATTTAATTGAGACTTTTGCTGGTTATGGTTTCAATAAATCTCATTCAGCAGCTTATGCCTTGTTGTCATTTCAGACTGCATATCTTAAAACTTACTATCCCGAATATTTTATGGCAGCAGTCCTTTCTTCAGCTCAGGGAAACACCGATAAAATTCACTCAATCATCAAAGAGTGCAAAGAAATGGGTATAGATGTGTTAAGTCCAAATATACTAACAAGTGGAACAAATTTCTTTGTAAACACAAAAAAACAAATTGAGTACGGATTAACTTCTCTTAAAGGCGTTACAGAATCTTTTATTTACCATCTATGTGAAATTAGAGAAAAGAATTCATTCAAAGACTTATTAGATTTTTCAAAAAAAGTTAATGTTAAGTTAGGAGGAAGAAAGTCCCTTGAGTCTCTATCAAAAGCAGGTGCTTTTGATTCAATATGCGACTCAAGATCAATTGCCTTAGCTTGTATACCAGATATGCTAAAAGAGGGAGAAAAAAAAGCATCCAATGAATTTTTTGCAGGTGATTTGTTTTCAAATATAGAACAAGATTTTAATCCTTATGATCAATATAAAAATGTAAGACCACTGAATTCCTCTCAAAAACTTAAATTTGAAAAAGAGGCGTTAGGTTTTTATGTTTCAGGTCATCCTGTAAAAGCAATTAAAGACGATATTAAGGATCTAAGATCTCACAGAATATTAGATCTTGATGTAAATATTTCAACTGCAACAGTTGTTGGACTTGTAAATTCAATTAGGCAAACAAACAACACTCAAGATAAACCAATTACATATGTCAACTTTGAAGATGAAGGAGGATCTATGGATGGAATAATTCTCTCTAAGTTATATGAAGAGAGATATGAAATCATTAAGGAAGGAAAAATTTTAAGATTTTCAGGATCAGTTGAAGTAGACGATTATAGATCTAATGAGACTAACTCAACAATGTATAGAATGAGGATAAAGAGTATTAATGCTATTGAAAGTGCTTTAGTTGATAGTAAAAAAGATCTCCTGATAGTTTGTGATATCGCTCGTGGAGATTCTATAAGAGAGCTTAAATTTAAACTTAATAAAATCGACTCAGACTTTTGGGGTGGAGAAAGTAAAGTAAAGTTAAAAGTACTCAAGAATAAGACAGAAGCATTAATATCATTGAATGATAAGTTTATGATTGATCTCAATTCAGAAAATTTAGATAATTTAAGAAGTATATTTGGAGATAATAATATCAAATTGAGTTAAAAATGATTAAAAGACACTTTTTAGAATTTGAAAAACCTTTGGAAGAAATTTCTGATAAGATCGACGCACTTGAAATTGTATCAAAAGATAATCCAGAATTAAGATCTCAGATAAATAAACTGCAATTAGAGTTTGAAGATAGCACTAAAAAGATTTATACAAACCTTTCTCGTTGGAATAAAGTATTAATTTCAAGGCATCCACAAAGACCTCATACATCAGACTTTATTGAAAATATTTTTTCTGATTTTGA
>CEPL01070929.1_pt1 | contig 14413 bp, 13 predicted proteins | sample 530541 | NCBI WGS metagenome assembly CEPL01 (sample SAMEA2620339, study PRJEB7988) | marine metagenome | biome: marine biome (ENVO:00000447); feature: surface water layer (ENVO:00002042); material: "saline water (ENVO:00002010), including plankton (ENVO:xxxxxxxx)" | depth 5 m
AAAATTACTATTTATTTATAATATTAAAAACCCCCTATAGGGGGTTTTTAATATCAAAAATCATCTTCAATAATTATAATTTATACTTAATTCTTATTGACTAAGTTCATATCCTTGATTAATCCCTTTTTCAATTGCAGGGACACCTCTAACCATCCAAACTGGTTTAGGAGCTCCCATTAGATAATGGTCAAAAAATTGTTGCATTCGAATATTAAAATCTTTTCTATTTTGCATTTTTAAAGGCCAGTGTCGAGCCCCATTATAATTTAACAACCAAGATGGTTTGCCTAATCTTCTTAAGCTTACAAAAAATTCAATTCCCTGATACCATGGAACGTGCCCATCGGCATCATTATGCATGATTAGCAGAGGAGTATTTATCTTGTCAATATTATAAATAGGTGAGTTCTCAAAATATCGTTGCGGATATTCCCAAGGTGTACCGCCAATTCTACTTTGTGTGTGTTCGTACTGAAATTGTCTGCTAAGACCCGTATCCCAACGAATTCCTCCAAAAGCACTGATCATGTTTACAACTGGTGCACCCGATTCAGCTGCTTTAAAAATATCTGTTTTTGTAACTAAATAAGCTATTTGATAACCACCCCAGCTATGACCTTGAACTCCAATGTTGTTTGCATCAACAAATCCTTTTTCAATTAATGAGGTAACACCTGGAATTACGCAGTTAAATGCGCTTTCGCCAGGATAACCAACTCTATAATGTACATCAGGATTAAAAATTAAATACCCTCTACTTGTATAGAAACTATAATTTATTGAAGATCGTCCTGGGTTTGGAGCTCTATGACTATGTAATCCATTCGAACTTTTTTCATAAAAGTTTACAATCATTGGATATTTCTTATTAGGATCAAAATCTTCAGGTTTAATTAACATTCCTTGTAATGGTTTTCCATCTAAGGAATTCCAGTATACAAGTTCTGCAGTTCCCCAATTGTATTCGCTCTGTTGTGGATTGGCATTACTAATAGTTTTTTGTGATTTAAAACTTAAATCAGAAATAATAATATTTGGAAATTCCTCAAATGATTGTCTTGTGAATATCACCTTATCACTTAATCTTGCTTTTTTAGGACTGGAATATCTAAAAGGGTCATCAATAAGCTGTTGACCGTTATTTTTTCTGTAATTGTATTCATAATAACCTGAGTTTTTTGAATTCTCATTAAAGGTTGACATCAAAATATTCTCGGAGCTATCAATAAATCGTTTTTCAGAATCTAAAGAAATAATTCTGTAAGTAGTATTACTCTCTCTGCCTTTAGTTAACTTCTTATGAGTCGCTTTTTCAGGGTCAAATTCCCAAATATCATAACGATCGTATATAATTATACTTTTATCATTTTTAGTCCATCCTGCAGAACCATATGATCTTGGGTAATTTGGATAGTCATTTTGTTCGTTATAAAATTGTTTTCCTTTAGTTAGTTGAGTGAATTTATTGGTTTGAACATTATAAGTATACCATGTACTATCAATCTCATTATAGCCAAAAGCATATTTTCCAGATGGGCTAAATCTTGCTGCACTAGGCAAGCCTTTGAGAGCCATTTTTGAAGAACCATTATTAACATTTATAACTGCTAAATCATTTGCAGAAAATAACCCTGTCCATTGTGAGCTAAGCTGGTAAGGTTCTCTTGTGCTAATTAATGCATATTCTCCATTTCCTTCATCACCTAGAATTGAATTTGGAAATTCTTCACTCTCAATTTGTATTATCTTGTTTTCTTTTAAATGATAAGCAGTTCTATATGATTTATCCTTATCGTTTTTTAGTTGCTTTTCTTGCACTGTATATAATCTTGGTTCATCATATGTCCAAACTTCAACATTAACGATTTCATCATCTAAAAGTAATGTGTCTTGAAATATTTCAGGCCGAGCTAACCCAAAATAAAGTTTACTTTCATCTTTTGAAAAAGATAATGAACCTTTAGAAGACACGTTAAATCCGCTTGGCGCATTTTCTTTATGTGCTATTAAATCAGCTTTATCATTTTTAGAATTCCAGCTATAAAGTTCATAAGGCCTTTGTTGAACTTTACTTGAGTCAGCATCAATTATAAAGCCTAAGTTTTTACCTGAATCACTTAAGTTTAGTTTATAGTATTTTGTTTTTTTATGAGAACTAAATACATGTTTAGTTTCATTCTTTTCTAAATCTCTAACATAAACGCCTGGGCTGTAAGAACCATTCATTCCTGTGGTCGAATAAGCTAAAAACTTGGACTCTTTTGCAAAAGTATAATTAGTAACATAGTGAATTGTATCTTCAATAGATGTTTCTAGATTTCTGATTACAAGAGGATATCCATTAATAGAGCTCGGCTTTTTAAATGTTTTTTTTGATTTTGTTGTGTCGCTATTCTTTTCAGACTTTTTTTCGTCATAATGATAAGCTATATATGGCGCCCATTTTTCCGGGATCTTGTAAGATTTTATATTTGGAATTTTATGTAGGATATTCTTTTCAAGATCATAAATAGCTAATGTGTCCATTGGCATTTTATTCTTTTTCACTTTTCTTCTTTTCATTTCGACAATAGAATCCTTCCATGCTTTTATATTAAATAAAACAAATTTCGAATCATATGTAAATCGATTGTTTTCAGATCTATCATGTTTAAGAATTAAGTTTCCATTATAATCTTTAATTTTTAACTCACTATCCTTTTCGCCTTTGACTAAAGAGTATATTACATAATCTCCACTAGCGCTAATATTTGATCTTTGAATTGAATTCCAAATATCAAAATCTGGATGATCTAATATTTTTTTTTGTCCTAATAAATTAAAAGACAAAAAAACAAGTAGGCAGCAAAATAAATTTTTCATAATTATAATTTAAAACCGTATTCAACACTTCCAAGTTTAGACTTAATTTTTCTGTTGACAATAAATTCCATTTTTTTAGAAAGTACAGGAATATAAACTTCATAATTAGTTCTAAAATTGGTTTTGTTGTCAATTACAAACTTGAAAGATTTTACTTTATTATTAAAGTGAAAAAATGGATTGAAATAAATAAAATTCAAATTAGAAATATTCTTATTAGCTTTTATTGAGACGGTTTTCTTTTTGATTTTACCATTTTTTTCTAACTCTACTTCCATCTTTACATTCGCAAAAATTCTATTAGGATTGTCTTGCAATTCAATTATTTTGTTTAGAACTACTGCCTTTACATCTTCTTTGAGCTTGTAGTATTCAGAGTTATTGATCCGTATATTATTAAATGTTAATCTTTCTAATTCTAGTCCTGTTTCAAAATTATAATCTTCACATTTACACTCAGCGGATGTTTTAATCAAAATATTCTCAAAATCTGGATTACTTGATTGTCCAATTATCTGAGCAGTTACTTTATTGGAAGTTTGAGAAATATTGATTTGGATAGAACATATAAAAATAAATACTAGAAATTTTTTCATGCTTATTTAGTTAAGTTTGCTATTCACTTATGAAATTAAGTAAAAATAAGATTAATTCAATGTTTGATTCAATTTCAAACGAGTATGATTTTTTAAATAATATTATAACTTTTGGAGGTCATGTTAAATGGAAAAATGATATTGTAAAAATTGCAAGAGAAAATAATCCAAAAACCATTTTGGATATTGCAACAGGAACAGCTGATATAGCAATTAAATTCTCTGAAATTGAGAATTCTAAAATAATAGGAATCGATATTTCAACTAAAATGTTGGATGTAGGAAGAGAAAAAATTCAAAATAAGGATTTAGCAAAAAGAGTTGTACTAAAAAAAGGAGATGCTGAAAATTTAGAATTTGATAATAGTTCATTTGATATTATTTCTATTGGTTATGGTGTAAGAAATTTTGAAAATCTAGAAAAGGGACTAAAAGAAAGTTTCAGAGTTTTATCCCCAAATGGGAAACTAATTATCCTTGAAACTTCTATTCCTTCAAATCCTTTGATCAGGGTTATTTTCAATATTTATACTAAAGTATTTATAAGCTTAATTTCCAGTATTTTTTCAAAAAACCCTAAAGCTTATACATATCTTGAAAAGTCAGCTAAGAATTTTCCTAGTGGAGATGATTTTGCAAAAATCTTATTAAAATCTGGATTCAAAAATGTTAAAATAGAGCCAAAGCTTTTTGGAGCTTCTACTATATATATTGCAACTAAATGATTTAATTCTACTTATATTTTAAATCATTCGCTTTTATAGATTTTGTCCAAAGTTCTTCTCCATCTTTATCAAAAATTTCTATTGTAAGTTCACGATTTTTAGCTGGCCCAGATACATTAAGTATCCCAAAATTATGGATATTAACAAGAGTTTCTTTGATGCCGTAACTATTGTATGATTCATCATCATTGTTAGTTCCTGAAGTTAATGGAGAACAAGTTAAGTCATACATTGGATAAACATTTTCATTTTCCTGCATTTTACTGAGTATAGTATGATGCCTATCACCATCAAGAAAAACAATTCCTTCAATCTTTGCTTCTCTTATTTTATTTAGAAGGTATTTTCTCTCTTCGGGATAAGTAGAATAATTCTCATATACTGCCCCTGTACTCAACACTTGACCTCCAACTACAATAAATTTAAATGGAGCTTGACTGAAGGATAAAGCATTAATCAGCCAATCAATTTGATCTCTTCCAAGCATTTGACGAGGTTCAGTAAAATTATTATTTGATGTTCTATGATATCTATTGTCTAAAAGGAAAAAGTCTAAGTCACCCCATTGAAAAAACCCGGTTATACCACCATTTCCTGTAACATCATAATTTGGATTTCCCCAGAAAAGTTTGAAAATTTCTGATGCAGTTTCTTTTTGCCAAAAGCTTCCATCAGAATTATTTGGACCATAATCATGGTCATCCCAAGTTGCATAGTGATGAGTTGACGCAAGAAGTGGTTGTAATTCAGGCAGAGCCCTAGTGTGTGAATATCGGTTGATAAATCCTGTTCTTGAATTCCAGTCAGGCTCTCTTAAATACATGTTGTCTCCTAACCAAAGCATGAAATCAGGATTTTTATTATTAATTGAATTAAATATTTCAAAATTACTTCCATAGGGCTTACCAGGCCTGTCAAACTCAGGTTCATTAACATAACTACAACTTCCAATTGCAAAGCTCACATTTGGAGGATCAGTTCTCCACTTCCAAAGTTCTTGAGTCTGAAACTCCATTTTATAATCACGTTGAATTTTTATTTCGTTAATGAATAAATCATAGTTATATTTTTTTCCAGGCTTAACTTGATCTGCAATTAACTTAGCAACAAAACCTTTACTCTTTGAAGTTTCTATTTGATCAGTTTTATATTTGATTTTTGCATTGCCACTTTCATAATATTCAAAATGAACCTTTGCTTTATCAACAGTTTGTACCCACAATAAAACCTCTTGCATGGTTGAGTATCCAACCATTGGCCCAGAATTGACTTGATCTTGAGCATATGTTGAAATTAACATAAAGCAAAAGATTACAGAAAAATATATTTTTTTGAGCATATATAAATGTAAATAAAAAAATCACTTTTAACCATTCAAATTAAAACTGGAGAAAAATAAATGCTTAACTTTTTAACAGTAAATTTCTGTGTTATGAAAAAAACATTATTAACTCTGCTAATATTATCTCAATTATCATTCTCACAAAACATTTTAGATTTAAAAAGTAGAGCAGAAGTAATTAAAGATCTACAGAAAGAAAGATTAGAAAATCTACTACCAGATTTGATGGAAGAAACAGGAATTGATATGTGGGTTTTAATTACAAGAGAATATAATGAAGACCCAATAATAAAAACTCTATTACCTCCTACTTGGCTTAATGCAAGAAGAAGAACTATTTTGGTTTTTTTTAATAACAAAAAAGGAGAAGTTGAAAAAGCCGCTATAACACGCTATAATTTTGGAGAAAATATTCCTTCAATATGGGATAAAGACAAAGAACCTGATCAATTAAAAGTACTTTATGATTACATCAAGAGTAAAAATCCAGAAAAAATAGGATTAAACTTTTCAGAACACTTTGCATTAGTAGATGGTATTTCTAAAACAGATTACGATCTTTTCTTTAACAATGCACCAAAAGCTATAAAGAATAAAGTTGTTTCAGCTGAGAAACTTGGCATCAGGTGGATTGAAACGAGAACAGAAAAAGAAAAAATCATTTATGATCAGTTAGTTGAGATTACTCATAATATCATAAATGAAGCCTTCTCAACTAAGGTAATTACACCTGGTGTTACAACAACTGATGATGTGGTTTGGTGGATGCGTGAAAAGGTTTTGTCTTTAAATCTAAAGACATGGTTTCATCCTACAATTGATGTACAAAGAAATTCTAAAAGCGATTTATATGCTTTTGATGGTAAATCCAAATTTGATATTATTCAACCTGGAGATTTAGTTCATTGTGATTTTGGAATTAATTATTTAACTCTAAATACAGACTGTCAACAAATTGCTTATGTTTTAAAACCAAATGAAAACAAAGTGCCTGAATATTTATCAAATGCCTTAAAAGAAGCAAATAGATTACAAGATATTTTTACTGACAATTTTGGTTACAAAAAAACAGGAAATCAGATTCTAAAAGAGTCGCTAGAACAAGCAAAATCTGAAGGATTAAATCCTCAAATATATACTCATCCATTAGGCACTTTTGGTCATTCTGCAGGAACAACACTAGGAATGTGGGATTCTCAGTCAGGCGTACCATTTAAAGGCGATTTTGAAATGAATTATGACACATCATATGCTATCGAATTAAACAACAAAACTTTTATTAAAGAATGGAATAAAGAAGTGAGGATAATGTTAGAGGAAGCTGGAATTTTTGAGCAAAAAGGATTTAGATATGTTAATGGCAGGCAAACCGAAATCATTCTTATTGGTAAAAATTTACATTGATTTAATATAATTTTCTAGTAGAAAAAAAAGATAAATTATTAACTTATAAAGAAAAACTTATGAGACTATTTATACTATCCTTACTTTTTGTTTTTTCATTTAACCTTTCTAACAGCCAAGAAGATAATTATAATGGCTTACTAACAGATTTTATTAAAGCTCAAGGTCAATTTGAAACATTTAATGCAACTATTGATCAAATGACTTCAATGTTGGGTGTCACCTTAAATGACGACGAAAAAGTTGAATTTACAAATGATGTTATGTCAAGCTTAATTGAAATGCTAGTTCCTGTCTATCAAAAACATTTTACCGAGCAAGACTTAAAAGATGCTATAGATTTATTTAAAACACCAATTGGTAAAAAAATAAGCGAGAAAAGTCCAATAATTGCTCAGGAATCTATGCAAGCTAGCATGCAATGGGGTATGGAATTATCTACTAAACTTCAAAAATATATGAAATGATGAATATTAAAAAAACACTTTTATTTGTATTAACTCTATTTGTAATTGGATGTCAAAGTGAAACAAAAGATCCGATAACTGAATACCAAAAATCTTTAATTAACGATGAGATTACAGGATCTAATGTTTTCAAACTAGTGAAAGAAGGGGAAGTTGTTTATGAACATATTGAAAATTCTGGAAAATACGGTGACAAGGACATTAATGATGAAACGATTTTTCCAATTTGGTCAATGTCTAAGCCGGTAACTACTGTTGCTATGATGATTTTATACGATCAAGGTGAATTTGAACTCACCGACAACCTTTCAGATTATCTACCTGAATATAAAAATATGATGTGTAAGAATAATGATGGAGTGGAACCTTGTAAAAATCAAATTCAAATAATTGACTTATTAACTCACCGTAGCGGTTTTGGCTATTACAGCGATGTTTACGGTGAAAATAATTTTACTGCAGATCCATCACCATTATTTAAGTATATGAATACATATTTCTATGATGACTTGAATGAATTTTCACTAGCAGTTGCTAAACAACCACTCGAATTTGAACCAGGTAAACATTATTTTTATGGGCTGAACCAAGATATATTAGGTCGAGTTATTGAAGTTATCACAGGAAAAACATTTTATGAATTTTTAGTAGAAAATTTATTTGAGCCACTAGAAATGAATAATACTAAGTTTCATTTGACTCTTGATGATAGAAAAAAGTTTCAACCATTATTCATTAATAAATTACCTGATACTCCGATGAATCCGAGTTCCAATAGCCTTAAGGGCTTCACTAATGAATTGGATCAACTTTCATATTCTGAGGATAATAAAAATTATTTAGGATCTGGGGGTCTAGTTTCGACTTTCTCTGATTATTCGAATTTTTGCCAAATGCTTGTGAATGAAGGAGAATTTAATGGAAACAGAATTCTCTCAGAAAAAAGTTTTCAACTAATGCTAGAAAAACATACAGAAGCATTTCCAAATGACGATGAGCCTTATTTATTCCCTGATTTACCTGGAAACTATTTTGCATTTAATTTTTCTGTCCTTGAGGATCCTGAACTAGATGGCACTGGAGCCCCTGCAGGAGTTTATGGATGGTCAGGATATCACAATACCCACTTTTGGATTGATCCTGAAAATAAAATGTATGGACTATTTATGTCTAGGTCAAGAGAATTTAATTTTGGTATCCCAACTGCTTTAAAGAAAGTGACATATTCAAAAAAATAATTGATAAATATTAAAAAAACCCTCTAATTTGTATTAATTCTATTTATAATTTGGGACAATCTTCATTAACTCAAAAAAATCTTTATAACCCTCACCAAAATAAATCATTAACTTGATAATAATAATTTTAGAATAATGTCAAAAATTTTGGGTTATGGGGAAATTTTAATCAGATTTTCAGTTGTTCCCTCAATTAAATTTAGTCAGGAATATTCTAAAAAATATATAGGTGGAGCTGAATTGAATTCAGTATTAAGCTTATCAACTTGGGGGCATGAGTGTAGTTTTCTTTCAATATTACCAAATAATAATGATGGCGAGGAAATTTTAAATTATTTGAAAAAAAATAATCTATGCTTAAAAAATATTCATTCAGACCATAATAAGATTGGAAAATATTTTGCTAAAAATTTAAACTCAAAAAAAAATTTAATCATTGAATATGACAGGAAAAATTCTGGTTTTTCAAAATTTGAATTAGATGAGAAAATAATCAGTAAGGCTTTAAAAAACAAAGAAGTTTTAATAATTTCTGGTATTTCGCCTGCGCTTTCTAGTTTGTGTCAAAAGAATATCTTGAGGTTAATAAGATCAGCAAAAGATAGAAAAATTAAAATTGCTTATGATGTAAATTATAGATCAAAATTATGGACTTTAGAAAGAGCTAGCCATTTCAACAAAGAGATTTTAGACAACATTGACTTTTTATTTGCTAACTGCGGAACTGCTAGGGATATTTTTGGATTTGATCTTAATGAAACAAAAACAATTGATGATGTTACAATAGAATCTAAAAGAGCTATTCAATTTTTAAATACTATTTCAAAATTTGAACTTATTTCATTTAATATTAGAAATAGCATTGGAAAAGATAATAATTTGTTTGGATCTGTTATTTTTCATGATAATAAATTTTATGAGGGAGAACAAGTTTCAATTGAAATAGAGGATTGTATTGGTGGAGGAGATTCTTTTTTAGCAGCAGTTGTTCATGGATATTTAAATAATTGGGAAATGAAAAAAATTGCAGATTTTTCTTCAAAGACTTTTGCTAACACACACTCAATTCAGGGAGATCATAATTTATCAACCGAATTGGAAATATTAAATTTTTTTAAATGAATTATTCTGAATTATTTGTTTCAAAAATTATTGTTTTAGTTGAAATAGAAGATGATAAAGATGCATATGATCTCGCCTCATGTTTAGTTGATTCTGGAATAATAAATATTGAAGTTGCTTTAAGAACTTCTAATTCAAAAAAAGCAGCTGAAATAATTAAGAAAAATTTTCCAAAAATTAATTTAGGGCTTGGGACCGTAAAATCTAAAGATGATGTTGATTTTGCAATTAATCTCTCTTCAAAATTTTGTTTTGCTCCAGATTGTAATCCTAAAATATTAGGACTATGTAATCAAAAAAAAATATTCTTTATACCAGGTATTAGTAATTTGGAAGAAATCAAATTAGCTAAAAGATACGGTTATAGTTTATTAAAATTTTTCCCAGCTGAATCCTTAGGCGGAATTAAGAAATTAGAATTATTAAATCAAAAAGCTTTAGAGAATAATTTATCATTTATTCCTTCTGGTGGCATTAATGAATCAAACTTGAACTCATATTTGAATAAGAGTTATGTGAAAGCAGTTGCAGGAAGTTGGATAGCTCCAAAGGAAATTATCTCATCTAGAAATTGGAAAGAAATTTCACAAAGAGCTAAGATTTCATTAAATAATATTTAGAGCTCAACCTGAACTATCATATCAATCTCGACCGCAATATTTGAAGGTAAAGAATTCATACCAACAGCTGCTCTTGTGTGCTTTCCTTTATCACCAAAAACTTCAACTAAAAGATCCGAGCATCCATTAACAACTTTTGGATGATCAGTGAACTCAGATGAAGCATTTACCATACCAGTAACTCTTACTATTCTTCTTACTTTACTCAAATCACCGATAGAAGCTTTTAAAGTTGAGATTAAGTTAATTGCAGTTAATCTTGCAGCATTGTAACCATCTTCAATTGTAAGATTTTGTCCAACCTTGCCTTTAATATATTCACCATTGCTTTGAAGAGGGCCTTTCCCTGAAATAAACAAAAGATTGCCAACTTGCACAGTATTTACATAATTAGCCACAGGACTCGAGGGTGTAGAAAGTTCAATCCCAAGCTCTTGTAGTTTTGCTTCAGGACTTGTTGTATTTATACTTTCTTTTTCGGCTTCAACACAACTTGTAATTAACAATAACGAAACAAATAATGATAGAAATAATTTTTTTTTCATTGATATTAGATTTTATGTGATTTTAGAATTTTTTTAATTTTTTTAGCTACTATTTTTTCTTGTCCAGGAACCATCATCCATGTTGTAACACCAATTTCATTTTTGTTACCAACAGTTTCAATTGAAGGTGAGCCTTCCCTCAAAATTTTTCTAACATTATCCGGACTAATATTAACTTTTGATTGATCCCAACGAATTTTTAAGCTAGGAACATGGTTAGCGTGAGGGGGAACATGAATAGTTGTTTCAACTCCACCTATAGATTTTACAGATTCACTGATTAAATCAATTTGATCCTCCCACATTTTCCATTCAGCTTGGTGATCCTTATTTAAATATAGTTCTAATGCAGCTAGCATTCCTAAGACTTCTTCTTTATTGACTTTCATCCCTCTACCAATTGTTTCACCCCTTGGAGGTGTATGTAATCTAGCTGCCTCAATATATTCTTTTTTACCAAGTAATAATCCGGCGCTTTGAGGTCCACGAAGGCCTTTTCCACCTGAAAATGCTACCATATCAAATCCTATTCTAGTAAATTTAAATAGGTTATCAACTGGAGGAACATCAGCGGCACAATCTATAAATGTTGGGATATTATGTTTTTTTCCAAGACTCACAAATTCTTCCCATTTAATATCACCTCTGTCGGTGTTAGCATTTAAAAACCATAACATTGCAGTTTTTTCATTAATTGCATTTTCAAGTTCTTCAGCAGTTTTTACTTTGACTAGTTTAGCACCCACGTTAGTCAATGCCTGTGCATAACCGATAGTATGAGATTCTTGTAAAATAACTTCATTTCTTAAACCAGTAGTGTCAGGCAGTTGTTTAATTTTTTTAGGATCTTTCCCACTCATTACCCCAGCCATTGCAATACTCATTGCGCCAAAGCAACCAGATGAAACAGTCGCATATTCACACTCAAGAAGTTCAGCAATTCTTTTACCAACTTTATCTTGCAGCTCATCAAGGTTGACATATTCTAATGATCCATAATTAATAGCATCGATAACTTCTTGAGGCATAAGAGAACCGGTCATGGAAGTATAGGTGCCTGCAGCATTAATAAATGTTCTAATTCCTAATTCCTTGAAATAATCTCTATTTAGCTTGACTAAATTTCCATTTTGATAAGACAATAATTCATTGCTTGACATAACACCTCCAATGAAAGGAATGCTGATTAATGATTTTAAAGCTTTACGTCTTGTTCCCATAATTATAATTAATCTAGTGATGCAATACAGTCTATTTCAACTAGAGAGTTGCCTGGAACTCCACCGTATGTTGCTACAGTTGTTCTTACAGGGGGGTTTTTACCAAACCTTCCTCTATAAACTTGATTCATTGCTTTATAGTCAGCTAAATCAGCTAAGTAGACATTTACTTTTAAAACCTTTTCCATGGAAGATCCATTTTTTATAAGTGCTTTTTCAATTTCGTTGAGTACATGATCGGTATGATCTTTAATATCTCCTTCAAAATGAGCTCCTTTCCCTGCAATATAAAGTGTATTTCCATGTTTAACTGCACTAGAAAATAAAGGATAATCTTGATCGGTAATTAAATCACTAGCAATTTTTTTAGGTTTACTTTCTGATGCCGACAAGCTAGAAATTCCAAAAATTCCAGCAAATCCGACTGTAAATTTCTTTAGTATTGATCTTCTATTATTTTTCATATTAATTTATTTTAAATTTTACCAAGTTCTTTTCTTAAGTAATTCTTTTATTTGTTCTTTAGGAACAGGAAGTTCATCAACATTTTTTTCAAGCCATTTTGAAAAATCTTTTTCAATTTCATCCGACCACTTATTGTCAATTTGACCAGGTGTGTAAATACCTTCTTTTAATCTAGTGATTCCAAATAAGTCACGTAATCTCACTATTTCCGATGTTTTAACAACTTTTTCAGCTAAATGAGCAGGAATAAAAATTACTCCAGTTTTTTTTGCAAGTACTACATCACCAGGCATAACACTAGCTGCACCTATCCTGACAGGATAATTAATGCTTAACAACATTACTTCTTTTAAAAAAGAAGGATCCCATCCCTTTACAAAAGCATTAAAACCATCGATCTTTGACAATCCCTCCATGTCTCTACTAGATGCATTAAAAATAACACCTGTTTTAGATTTAGCATATATTGCATTTCCAAGATTATCTCCAATTAAGGTTCCATCAACAATTTTCCCAAATCCATCAGCAACATAAACATCATGTTCAACTAACCTATCAATAGGCCATGAATTAGTATTTCCAATTTCTCCATTTTCTATTCCAGTTTTTTTTATCTGATTTGAAACATCTGGTCTATTTGGTAAATATTGTACTGTCAATGCTCTTCCAACGAAAGGAGAATCTTCATGAAGAGGCTGCCAATTTCCTTCAAATTGATTTAGATAGCCTTCATTTTTTAAAACAACCCAAGCTTCTTCAATAGATACTTGTTTCATTCTTTCAAGAATAGATTTTGAAACTTTTGGTCTTCCATCATTGAACCTTTCTCCCTGCCAGTTGGAGGTAAGTTCTATCATTTGTTTTTTTGATAAATTCTGTGAATATGTAAATGATATACTAGCTAATAAAAAAAGACTTGTAGTTAATTTTAATATTTTTTTCATTGTTGTTTTTTTATTGATTTATCTCTCCACCATGTTGCGAGTGAAGATCCTGAAATATTCATCCACGGACCAAATATCGCTGGTGCTAATCCTACTGTAGAAATTTTACCCATTTCTAATGCAATTCCTGTAGCTAATCCACCGTTTTGCATTCCTACTTCAAACGCAATTGTTCTACAGTCTTGTTCTTTCATTTTAAATAATCTGCATCCCCAATATCCAAGTAGATATCCTAATAAGTTATGAATTATTGCCGCAAGAATCAAAAATCCTCCAATCGTGAGTAATGAGTCTCTTCCAGCTGCTGTTATAATCATAATAATTATTGCAATACCAGCCATTGAAATAATAGGCATAGATTTATCCAACCATTTTGCTTTTCCGTGAAAGAAATAATTAAATACAAGACCTAAAAAAACAGGTACGATTACAATTTTAAGTATTGAAATCATCATTCCAACAAAATCTATTGGAACGAATGAACCTGCTAAATATTTCATTAAAAATGGAGTCATAATTGGAGCAAGTAAAGTAGCAAAGGCAGTAAGAGTAACTGATAAAGCTATATTTGCTTTTGCTAAATAAGCCATAACATTTGATGCAAGACCACTTGGTGAAGAACCAATTAATATTACTCCTGCAGCAATTTCAGCTGGAAAATTAAAAATTGATGCCAATGTAAAACCTAAAATTGGCATTATTGAAAACTGACATACAAGTCCAATAAATACACCCTTAGGCATTTTAATTACTCCGTAAAAGTCTTTAAAGCTCATAGCAGTTCCCATTCCAAACATTATTATTTGTAATAATGGAACAATTAGTTTTTTCATTTCAAAACCATTTAATTCCACAAAGTA
>CEPL01011888.1_pt1 | contig 14252 bp, 25 predicted proteins | sample 530541 | NCBI WGS metagenome assembly CEPL01 (sample SAMEA2620339, study PRJEB7988) | marine metagenome | biome: marine biome (ENVO:00000447); feature: surface water layer (ENVO:00002042); material: "saline water (ENVO:00002010), including plankton (ENVO:xxxxxxxx)" | depth 5 m
GAATGGCGGTGTTGCTGCATTACCTGTCAATCTATCTGACTTTGACGGTACTTGTGTTCAACCTAATCCATCTTTGACAGACAGTGGTGCACAAAGTAAACACGAAGCAGATATGCGTGTTGCAGTGCAACAAGCTGCTGAGTCTGCACGAGCACAAGGTAAACTACCCGGTAGTTTGTCTAAGCTTGTTGATGAGATTGTGTCACCAAAAGTCAATTGGAAACAAAAGCTTGCACGATTCTTGAAAAGTAACAACAAGTCAGATTACAGCTGGCAAAAACCTAATCGTAGGTTTGTTGCTGATGGTTTGTATTTGCCTAGTTTGTATTCACCATGTATTGAAGAAGTTGGTGTCATTGTTGACACCTCTGGTTCTCGTACTGATGAAGAACTTAATCAAGATTTGGGCGAGATATCTTCTATGTTGGTTGATGCTAATGTGGAAAATGTTCGTTTCATGCAAGCAGATACTCATGTGACCGATGAGCAAACATTCACTCGTGAATCAATGCCTTTGAAAGTCACAATGCAGGGGCGAGGCGGTACAATGTTTGGGCCAGCTGTTGCAGAAATGGCAGAGAAATATCCAAGTATCTCTTGTCTCATTTATCTCACAGACTTGGAATCAAACGACTTTGGGACTGAACCACACTTTCCAGTTGTTTGGATAACTAATTCAGCTACGGAGGCTCCTTATGGAGAAATCATTGAAGTCACTTAAAAGCAAGCTTAAAAAGTTTGCAGTACACGGAGTTGCAACAGTCCTTGGCGTTCTTGCACTAGCCATGATTTTGCAACATATTATAACTTTCATGCTACTTGGTCTTATTCTAGGTAGTATGTTTTACATTTTATGGAGATACAACTATGCCTAGTATATTGACAAGCATTACCACAGCCTTGTGGATACTTATCGAACTAATTCAGTTTGGCTATATGGCTTATATTATGTGGAGGCAACGCAACCATGCTCACAATAGGAATATTCAGCGCGCTCGGTCTGCTTTTGCTGGCGCTTAAAGCTGGCGGTCGTAAGACTATTGGTAATGACATCATCGTTGATGTGCTCATCACTGCTACACTTATGATCGCTTTCTATGGTACTTACAGCGGTATGACTGCTGCTATGATTGGTGGTCTTACTGCTTCTATTATTTTGTTTTTCATGCGTAAAACTATGGTACATGAAAAGTTGAAACTAAAATCTGTAAGTAAAAAACTTCTTGGTTTCAACTTTACTATGCCTAAGCTTACATGGGAAACTAAACAACCAGACTGGCGTAAGCACAATCAATACTCAGACGATCAAGGTTTGTAGTGTTGAGCAATAATGTTAGTCACAAGCAAAAAGTAAAACAAAAGAAAATGGCTAAATTAATGCGTAAAGCACAAGAATGGGAAGAGTGGCATGGCACATGGCTAGAAGACAATCTTAATCAATTCTTTGATAAGTATTCTGTGAAAGCTATAAAGTCAGAGATACTTCGTTATATTCTTGAAGATGATGCAGACAAAGATGATGTTGTGCATCTTATATTTTATGAAGTAGTTAAAGACTTTCTAAAAGCTGAATCTAAAAGTTCAGGTGTTTCAACATGGACTGGTACTGTACCTAGCCCTGCAACTATTGATACAATGTTTGATTTAGACATACCAATAGTTAGAGAGATGTATGAAACCTTTTGCGAACACTACGGAATATAAACAATTTGCTCTTCGTATGTATAAGAAGAATTGCACTGAACGCCGTGCTTATGGCATGGAAGTTTATCCTACTTTTCAAGCATACGAAGAGTCCAATCGGAATTTCTTAAAAAAGAAATATCGTAACAGTTAGTTGATACAACCACCTGTGGAGCCTAGTGCGCCTAGAGGTCCGAAAGGGTATACGTCTCCTAAGAATCGATGCAAGATAAGCGTTGATGTACTCAACGAAACTTTAAGTTTATACTTATGATTTTAGGCGGGTCAGAGACCAAGCTAACTGTTACGAACCAATTAAGGAGTAATTATGGATAATGTAAATCAACCCCCACATTACAACACTGGAGATATCGAGTGCATACAAGCTATTCAAGCCTCTATGACCACTCGACAATTCCAAGGCTACTTGAAGGGGAACATTATTAAATATATTTGGCGTTACGAATATAAAAATCAAAAAGAAGACTTGCGAAAAGCCCAGTGGTATTTAGCAAGGCTACTTGAAACTTATGATTATGGAGAAAAAAATCATGAAAAATCTACATCGATACAACAATGAAAATTCAAGGTGGTGTGACCAAAACAATGTGCCGTATCAAAGAAATGGTTTCTTGTTTGGCCCTAAGACTGTTGAAGATCAAGTAACAGGTAATATTTTTTACACTACTAAATCTAAAAGCTATAGTTGGTTACAATTACCTGAAGGCGTAAAACCAGAACAAATATTTAACGAAGGCGATTGGTTTATCGCTGAACATCAACAGGGTTATATTCGTTGTAAAGTTACTGGCTTTTCACCGCGTGCTGGTAATCTTATTGTTGATCGTTACTACAACGACCAATGGATGCATGTGATACCTGATGCACCGCGTAATTTATTTGAACGAAATATTCATTACTTACGACAAAGTGGTAAACATTATGGTTATGGCACAGGCGATTGGCTTAGACAAGCTCAAAAACCTGTAGTTGATGCTAAAGCCGAAGGACATACTGTAAAACCATACAATTGGTTTGCAGTATCAAAAGAATCTATATTTAAACTTAACTTACTAGGAGTAAAACTATGAACATCTTTGCTGTAAATTCAGATCCAAGAATAGCTGCACTAGAACTGCCAGACAAACTCATACCAAAAATGATTGTGGAATCTGCACAAATGCTATCAACTGCACATCGCGTGCTTGACGGTGATGCAATTGCAGATACTAAAGGTTTATATCAAAAAGCATACGAAAACCATCCTTCATGTGTTTGGGTACGAGAAGATGCACTAAACTATTGGTGGTTGTGGATGCATGCGCTAACACTTTGTGAAGAATACAAATGGCGATTTTCAGTAGACGGTAATCTTAAATCTCATAAAACTGTACCTGTAATACATGCATTACAAGAGCTACCAGTAAATATTCCAAAAGAAAAACAAGGTAGGCACGCCGTGTTGGAAGACTTACCTTTATGTATGCCTGATCAATACAAAGAAACTGGCAGTCGTTGGTACGGTTATGCTGTAGATTGTTACCAAAAGTTTGTTACTCAAGACAAACCTTATATGGAAGATGTATTTAAAGCTTACACTCGTGCAATAACAAGCAAAGCAGAAGACTCAACTATGTCTTCAGTAGAATATCCACCTCAATGGGTAGCTCAGAATGCTACACCCGAGCAGATGAAACACATCACTTTACACAAATTAATGAATCCAGAGAGTGCAGTATGAAAACAAATATACCAATAGAGCTTAATGACTCTGAAAGAAATCATCTAAACAATATTTATCATAACAATAAAACTAAAAAACTAATTACTAGAAAAGATTTAGTTAATTTAGTAAATCTTATGATTAAAGAATTATTAGCAGAAGATGTAGGAAACTTTAGAGAAGTAACATCTAACATAGCAGAAGAAGGCTATAAATATTATTTTAATAGTCAAAGAGTAACTGCTGAAGTATTTGAAGGCGGCATAGAACGTTGGTTAGAAAATGACAAAAACTAAAATTAAACACGCAGGAAAGCTTAGCCCTCAACACTTACAACGTATTCGTGTCGCATTGAAACGAAGAGGTAAATTATGAAAATTAAAAAAGCAATAGCTGTCGTAGATGATTTAATTACTTGCGAAATGGAATGGTCTGATGACAAAAAAATGAAGAAAGAACTTCAAAAAGCATGGAATAAAATTCAAGAGGTTTGCGATGAGTGAAACAATAATATCTATATCAGAAGCAATAAAAATTGTAGAAACATTTATACAAGATATGGCTGACGATAAACTAGATACTGGTGATGAAGAAAAGTTAGCAAAAGCTGAAAAACAGTTTGCCAGACTAGAACACGCTATGCGTATAATTAAGAACCGTTTATAAAGCGACACCCCCCCGCCCAAACATACACACAAAAAGAAAAAGGGCCTACAAAAGTAAGCCCTTTTTACACTTCATTGATACTAGGAGAAAATCAACTCCTAATAGTCTAAGTTATGTTTTTGCTATTGTCTAGCTAAAATAACCTATGACTGTAATTGTACCAGCAGCACCTGTGCCAGGACCTACTTGTACATGAATATCAATAGTATCGTCTGCAGTAAACTCGATTGGCTCGATTGCGTCATCATCTGCACTAAGTGCACTGAAGAGCTCGATACCACCACCTTGAGCAATAGTTGAACCATCTTTAATTGCAGTAGAGTTAGCACCAGTAGCAGTTGTGCTGTTACCGTAACCAATATCTAATACAATTGCAGGAGACCCAGCTGTGTCAAGGTCAGTAGATACTACTCTTAACGCGTGCAAAGTTTCCCCTGCGTATACGTTTAAAGCTTGTATCACATCGTTTAATACTAAGACAGGAGTAGAAATAGTAGCTTTTCTTGTGAACATTTGTCCTTCAGGAAAACCTTTAAAAGCTGAATTGCTTTCTACATTTCCACTTTTTCTTAACGTTGCTATGCTTGGCATATCATCACCTTTAATATTAAAAGTTATATTTACGTACCACTTGCAAGTGTGATACCCTTAATTCACAAACATAAAGCATTTAGGATAAATGTCAACAGTCTAGGAGGACTAATATGTCAACATATGTAATGGTAAAACGGAATACCAAAAGTCCGTATACTTACCCTGACCTGCACGCCCCGTATATACAATTTAAGAAAGTTCCCATGTCTACTGCTTTTAACATGGTAAATGCACGCGTAGGTTGGGAACGTGCCAAGAAAGGTGATTATGAACATTGGCAAAAATTAATGATACAAATGAGGAGATCCAGATGAATGTAATTACACTCGACTTTGAAACTTATTATGATACAGAACACAGCCTAGCACATCTTAGTGCTGTGCAGTACGTGCACTCACCCCTGTTCAAAGTGTGGGGAGTTGGCATAAAAATGAATGATGAACCTACCGAATGGTTCGGAGCTGAAGAATGTGCTGACGCTATTGCACAGATACAGTGGGCTGAAGCTGCAGTCGTGTGTCACAACACCCTGTTTGATGCGTACATACTTACCCAGTATTACAAGGTATATCCTAAATACTACTACGACACAGCAGCCATGGCCCGTGGACTTGCACCCAATGAAAGTTCATCACTCAAAAACACCTGCGAGCGTATGTTTCCTAATGACAAAACAATGCGTAAAGGCGACGAACTTGTAAATGCTAAAGGTATATTTGATTTACCACCAGATATAGAAGAACAAATAGCTAGTTATTGTATACAAGACGTTGATCTAACTTATGCACTGTACAATGTTATGCAGCCTAATTACCCTCAATCAGAACTCGATCTTATAGATTTGACCTGTCGTATGTATGTAGAACCAAAATTGTTTCTTAATCGTACATTACTGCAGGCCCATAAAGATGACATTGTTGCAAATACTGCACAACTAATACAGGACTCTGGTCTTACACGTGCACAACTAGCGTCTCAAAAACAATTTGCAGAACATTTAGAGTCACTCAACATCACAGTGCCAACTAAAAAATCCCAGCGAACTGGAAAAATGATCCCTGCATTTAGTAAAGCAGATAAAGCTTACACTCAAATGTGTAACATGTACCCACAGTACAAACACATCTGGGATGCAAGAGAAGCTGTAAAGTCACGTATTGAAGAAACACGTGCACAAAGACTGCTGGATGGATGCAATCCTGACGGAACTCTTTCCGTGCCATTACGATATTATGCAGCACACACAGGCAGATTCGGTGGTACAGAAAAAATAAATCTACAAAACTTACCTCGCGGTTCCAAGCTTCGTAATGCAATACAAGCGGGCCCTGAAGAGATGTTGTATATTTCAGATTTATCTAATATTGAAGCTCGTATGCTTGCTTGGCTTGCAAAAGAACAAGATTTACTTGATTCATTTGCAACAGGCGAAGATGTGTACAGTAACTTTGCGTCACAAATTTATAACCGACCAATTACAAAAGAAAACAAACTCGAAAGATATGTTGGTAAAACAGCAATACTTGGCTTAGGTTATGGTATGGGTGCTAATAAATACCAAACAATACTTGCACAAGGTTCTCCAGCTGTAGATGTTACACAAAGCACTGCCCTGGGGATTGTTGCACAGTACAGAGCAATGTACCCAAACATCCCCCAGCTCTGGAGTATAGGTAAACAACTATTGTTTTACATGTTAGACAGGACTGAGCAAAGTTATTCCTATGGACCGTTGTCCGTAGCTAGTAACGCACTAAAATTACCTAATGGCATGTACTTACAATACCCTCACCTGCGATATAGTAACAATGAATTTATTTATGATTCAGGACGCAATGGTATTACACGCACGCACGGCCCGCGACTTGTAGAGAATATCGTACAAGCTCTAGCCCGAATTGTAATAACAGACCAAATGCTTGCTATACAAAACATCCCCGGGATCTCTGTTGTACTAACCGTACATGATGAAATTATTGCTCTTGGTTCAGATAAAAATGCTGATGAGACATTAGCAACAATAATGGCTATAATGAAACAACCACCAACTTGGTGTACAGAACTCCCTCTAGATGCTGAAGGAGCGTACAGCAAAATATACAATAAATGATAAAAAAAGCTATTAATATACTTTGGAACCAAAAACCTTCAGATGCTTGGACTGACCCTGACCCTGACGATTTAACAGTTGACAATGCGTATAAAACACGTTGGATTTGGTATCACACAATACTTGGAATTCAACTGTTTATATTAATTGTGTTACAAATAGCGGTGTTAGTTGTATTATCCGTAAAATTATGAGTAATTTAGTACTTAGCCGTCGTAAAAAAGAAAGTATTGTTATACATATCCCAGAGCTCGGAGAAGTAATTTGCACGTTTACTGTTACAAATTTAGGACCTAAACAAGTAAAGCTTGCATTTGATGCAGAACCATATGTTAAGATAGACAGAAAAGAAATTTTTGATAAACAGGAGTAAAAATCATGGAGATAATATTTCTCAAAGCTAAACAAAAGCTTGTCAAAGAAATAACAACTGACGAAACAAAACCCTACCCATTAGTAAAAAGCTTTACCTCTGAACATTATAATATAGAACCTAATCAAGAAGGTTTTGATAAGTTTTACGAGTTATTACAAAAACATGCAGCTGCAGGTCATGCACTGCACAAAGGAGATTTAAAAAGAAAACTAAAAAATGAATCGCGTGCACTAATGACTGATCGTGCTGCAAGCACACAATTATTAGTATTAGATTTAGACGGTATACAATTTCCAGGATCTAAAAGTAAGTACAACACTTATGATATTCAAAATATTGCTGAAGCTTTTGTGCAATATTTACCATCAGAATTCAGTAATGTAAGTTATGTTGCACAAGCATCTGCGTCCCTGGGGATGAAAAGTAACAAAATATCAATGCATTTGTTCTTTTTACTCAACCATACTGTACAGCCAAGAGCTCTGAAGGAGTGGTTTCGTACACTTAATTATGAAATAGATATACTTGCTGACCAGCTTGTATTGTCTGCTAATGGTCAAAGTATATCTTATCCACTTGATGTGAGCTTAGCTGACAACTCTAAACTTATTTATATAGCACCACCTAAATTTATAGGTGTAGAAGACCCAGTTACTGGAGACAGGTTTGTAAAGATAGACCGTGGTTCACCAACTCTAGACATAAGTAATTTAATACGAGATGTAAATCCTGAAAAAGTACACAGCTTGTCCACACAAATAAAAGATGGATTACGTAAGAAAGCAGGGCTTGTTAAGAAAAACGAAAAGATATCCACAGTAAATGTAAATGGAGTATCTGAACAAGTGCTTCAGAACCCTGACCGTATGAGTATAGAAATATGTCGTATATCAGAACCTTACGTTAACTGTAACATTAATGGAGGCGACAGCGGTGCGTATTACTTTATTCTCACTAATCCACACTACATGTATAATTTTAAAGGTGAACCTATATTTGAAATTGAAAAAGCTGATCCAGAGTTTTATCAAACTATTTTCGATAAATACGCTGATAAAATTGATGGAACTAAGAATATCAAACCCATTGTTCTTCGTGATTTTTATACTGACACTTATTTTAATGGAGTTTTCGATAACACTAAGTCTCAGTTCACTGATGATTACCCACTAACGCCTACACAAAAAACATCCCTGGAAGGTTTTATGCGTACCCATAACCGACCAATGCCTGACTTTATACCCGATGCACAAGTAGTATTTGATCCTTCATCAGAAAAAGGTATACAAATGGAAACAGCCCCTTACCATGTCAACCTATACAGAAAGTCTGGTTACATGTTAGGTGCATCGTCTGAAGTACCTGAACTTACATACGGCACAGGGGCCGCTATGCATAAGTACATACCAAATATTACAAAACTTATGCAGCACATACTTGGTGGAGGTAAAACTGAGTTTGAACATTTTGTTAATTGGCTTGCTTATATTTATCAAAACAAACGCAAAACAATGACGGCGTGGATATTTACAGGAGTTCCAGGCACTGGTAAAGGTTTGTTTATACACAAGGTCTTGAAGCCTTTGTTTGGTGAGCAACAAGTACCAATGCGTTCTTTAGAAAACATAGAGGAACAATTTAACTTGTACATGCGTACGGCCTTATTTCTTGTAGTAGATGAGTTCCGTATGGGCGACTCAGGTAACACAGGCAGAATGGCTGACAAGCTTAAACACCAAGTCACAGAACCTACATTAACAATACGTGCCATGCGTACTAACCAAATAGAATTACCTAGCTTTTGTAATTTTATCTTTCTTACTAACCGAGCTGACGCAGTTAAGATAGAAGAAGGCGATAGACGTTACAACGTAGCACCCAGACAAGAAAGTAAATTAGAAGAAGCACACCCTGACTTCATTGGTATGCTAGCAGATGTACAAGCAGAGTTATTTAACTTTGCAGGACTTTTACAAAAGTTTCAGGTAGATGAGCGTATGGCTCACACTGCACTAGAAAATGATGCTAAGAAAGAAATGAAACAAGTATCTATGTCTGTACTAGAAGAATTTGCAACTGCAATCAAACAAAGCAATCTAGAATACTTTGTAGAAATATTAGACATACCACTTACAAACACATTTGACGCCGGCGGAATAAGTACGGCACAAAGGTATATCAAAGACTGGATAGCAAAGTCAAGTACAGAAATGATTATACCTATGCAGCATATTAAACTAGTGTATGATGTACTTACAGATAATAGAAAAGCATTAGCTATACGAGATTTTACAAAAGCAATGAGTCGACTAAATGTCACTACCACACGTAAGCGTGTCGGCACTGGAAAAAATAGTTCTGCTCCCCGAGGAGTTGCAGTGACTTGGGTAATTGATGACCAAGTAAAAGAGAACTTAATACAAGAACACTTTGACGATAAAGATACTACATTATTAGGAGATAAATCTGTAATGAACTAATAACTCCTAAAATGTATGCCACAACTTACGTCTGATAGACGTCCTGACACTCATAATGTCATTGAGACGTCAAAGTCTAAAGAACTAGGCCTTATACCAGCTTGGTCCCATTCAACCCTTAAAACGTACGAAACGTGCCCATATCGGATATATATCTCTAAGGTAAAGAGAATATCTGAAGACTATGGACCAGCTGCAAAACGTGGTAGTGAAATACATGAGCAAGCAGAACATTACGTACAGGGGACTTTAGGAGATATGCCTGACACATTAAATAAATTTACAACACAGTTTAAAGATCTAAAGGCTTTGTATGATGAAGGTAAAGTAGAACTAGAAGGCGAATGGGGTTTTACCATAGAATGGGAAGCATGTCACTGGATGGCAAAAAATGTATGGGCTCGTATCAAATTAGATGCAATCGTACATGAAGATGACACCAGCGCACGTGTAATAGATTACAAAACTGGTAGACAGTTTGGTAATGAAATTGCGCATGGACAACAAGCTTTAACATATGCAATAGGTTCTTTTTTACGATACCCAGATTTACAACATGTACAAACAGAACTGTGGTATTTAGACCACGGCACTGTAACTGAGCAATCATACACTAGAGATCAAGCTCTTTTATTTTTACCAAAACTCCATGAGCGAGCTATGGTTATGACATCAGCAGAGAATTTCCCACCTAATCCAAGCAAATCTAATTGCAAGTGGTGTTCATATAGGAAAGGAGAAGACCCTGCTTGTCAATGGGGTGTAGAGTAGGTATAATGCTCTCGCACTAAATATTAAATAACAAATAACAAATACAGATATGATGGAGAAAACAATAAGTGCTTATGCACATCAGGAAGAAACGACTGAGTTTCTAACTAACAACCCACGTTGTTTAGTTACTTCCGATCCCGGAACAGGAAAAACAAGGTCTGTACTAGACGCACATGTACAATGGGGGGGCCGAACTCTTGTTTTAGCACCGTTATCCATTCTGGAAGCAGCTTGGGTTGATGATATTAAGAAATTTCAACCTGATATTAAATACGGTGTTGCCTACGCTAAGAATAGACAAAAAGTATTTGAAGATACATCGCTTGATATGGTTATTACCAATTTTGAAGCGGTCAATTTTTTAGTTAAAAATCAACAGTTATTAACAAACTTTACCAACTTAGTAATAGATGAGTTCACTGCTTTTAAAAATAAAGACGCTAAACGGTCAAAAAATATCAAGACTTTATCAACCTTATTCAGACGCCGTATCGGGATGTCTGGTACTCCTAATACCAACAGTATTCTTGATCTTTGGCATCCAGTCCATCTAATAGATGACGGACAACATTTAGGTTCGCGATTCTACTCGTATCGTCATCAAGTCTGTACGCCACAGTTCAATGGCTTTGCTAATGTATGGACAGACAAACCCGGCATCGAAGAAGTAGTCGCTAACCAACTAAAAGACATTACAATTCGACATGCACTAGAGGATTGTATTGATTTACCTGACAATATAGTCCGAACTGTATATACAACACTTTCCCCGCAGGTAGCTAAGATGTACAAAACACTTGCTGAAGAGTCAGTATTGTATACAAAACAAGGGACTATCAATGCAGTCAATGCAGGTGCTCGAGTCAAAAAACTATTACAACTTGTTAGTGGTGGTGTATATGATGAAAACGGTCTTACTCAGTATTTTCACCAAGATAGATATGAACTTGTTATGGATCTAGTTGATGTACGTAAACATTCACTTGTAGCATTCAACTGGAAACACGAACGCGATGCACTTATAGAGCTTGCAGAAAAACGTGGTTATACATATGAAGTAATCGACGGTTCTGTACCTGCACAAAAGCGGCCTGAAATTGTACAACGTTTTCAAGCTGGGCAAGTCAAAGTATTGTTTGCACATCCACAGTCAGCAGGTCATGGTCTTACACTTACTAAAGCTAATACAATTATCTGGTGCTCTCCTACATACAATGCTGAACATTTTCAACAGTTCAACAGACGTATACACCGTTCTGGTCAAACTCAAAAAACTGAAACTATACTTATATCAGCTAGAAATACGTGGGAATCAGAGGTATACAATAAACTAAATGGTAAATTAAATCGTATGGAAAGTTTACTTAACGTGCTTAGTGAATTACATAAGGTATAATATGGAAATGTCAGATTCAAAAAAGATTTTACAATTAGGTAAACTCCCACAAAAAGAGTTACACGAACTTACTAAGACAGATAATACTGTGTTAGCTACAGCTTTAATATATTCAATATCTGAACTTATTGTATCTAGTTATCTAGACCAAGACATGGAACCAGATATCAAAGAGATTGTAAAAGAAGCAGCTTTATTTGCTGTTGAACTTACTAAAGGAGTCAATATCGTATATGATGACTTACGTATTGACTTAACAGAAAACCAAGTCATCCACTAGGAGTTATTATGGAAAATCAACAAGTTAATCTTGATGACAAAATGAACATGCTTGCAGACACGCGTGCAAAGCTTAAGGTCTTACTTGAACAAGAGAAAGAACTAAAGCAAGTACAAAATTCTCTGGAAGCAGAAATCGCTGCCGATATGGAAAGACAAGGTCTTACTCAGACCGGTAACGATGTATGTACTATTTCTCTTAAAACAGAAACAGTACCAACTGTAGAAGACTGGGATGTTCTGCATCAACACATAAGCGACACTGGTCGTTTTGAATTGTTGCAAAAACGTATGTCTGCTACGGCTTATAGGGAACTTATCGCTATGGAACCATCGGTTCCCGGCGTGCGTTCCACGGAGCTTACTAAGGTTAATTACCGTAGTAAGTAAATTTAAACACGAAAAACGAAAGGTGAACAATGAGCGAAACAGCTATATCACTAGTCTCTAGTAAAGTGCCAGCGCACGTAAAAGAGGCATCTGGGCTTGGTAATGAAAATGTCACTGCTGAGCATCTACAAACCCCAAGAGTAAAGTTACTCCAACAAATGAACAGTGAAGTGGATCCTAACCACGACGCGTACATTGACGGTGCTAAACCGGGAGACTTTGTAAACAGCGTTACCAACGAAAACTATGGCACAGAGCTATACGTTATTAACGTGCATTTTAAAGAAGACTTTGTTCTTTGGAGAAAACGTGAGAGTGGTGGAGGGTTGATTGGTACCTATGGTAGTCAATCAGCAGCCCTTGACCATCTTGCGAAAGAAGGATTGAAAGCTGAAGATCATGAGATCATTCAGACTCAATCACATCTATTACTTCGTAAAGATCCAGAAACAGGTGAATTACTTAAAACACCGTTTCTTATGGATTTTGCTTCGTCTAAACTAAGAGTTTCACGAGAGTGGAACACTCAGATTGGACAGCTAGGAGGCGATAGATTCAGTGCTTTATGGAAACTAAGTTCTCTACAAACACAAAATAGAGCTGCACAAAAGTTTTACAACTTAAATGCAGAAAACCAAGGTTGGGTAACTGAAGAAGATTATGAATATGCCAAGGAGGTATATACAAAACTTAATTTAAGTCCAACCGACTCCTAAAAGTGATGTACATACGGCGACAAGATGCGTCGTCGTATGTGCTACAATGCATTACATACGGCCGAGATCCGATGTAATGTATGCAAGAACGTCATTTTATAAACAAAATACATAAAAAACTTCCCTCTTCTATCTACAAATGGAAAATTAATGACGCCTACCACGGCGGTGTTCCAGATTGTTTCTACTCAGGCAATGGCGGCCTTTGTTTTGTAGAGTATAAATATAAAAAAGAATTACCCAAAAGAGATGGAACATCTATTTGTTTTAATCTAACACCCCAACAGTGTGCCTGGCTTATAGGACGTAAAAAAGAGGGTGTGCCGTGCTATGCAGTTCTTGGTGTAGGTAATTTACTTATGTGCACACAAGACTTCAATAATGTAAACAATATTACTAAGTCGCAGTTCATGACAGAAGCCATGAGTATTACAGATTTTGTAGCCAAATTAGGGAATTTATGTGTAAAATAGCACTTATGAGTGGTAAAAACCTCTCTAGTTTAACAGGAGAGTGTAATAGCTTAGCTGACTCACCTTGTATTGGGTGGTGTACAGTGCGCCAGTTTGGGGATAAAAGGTGTAAAGGTTGTGGACGATATGACTTTGAAGCCGATTCAACCTTCTGGTTTAACGCAGATGAATTAGTAAGAAAACTCATCAATCTGCGTAATGCTGCTGCGGGTTATCAAATAAAACAACTTCGCGGTAAGGCCCGTCCTGTGCCTAAAGCTGTTGCAAATAGACCTGCAAAAGAAGACCCTTCAACTCAGTATTAATGGAATTAATCGGTATTTTTATTTTAGTTTTGCCTTTTGTTGTAGGCTATATAATTGGCAGACAAGAAGAAAAATATAAAAAAAATAAAAAGAATGGCTAGAAATTACAAACAAGAATATGCACGTTATCAGGGCACTCCTGAACAGAAGAAAAGACGTGCAATGCGCAACAAAGTACGTAGACAAGCGTTAAAAGATGGACGGGTTACAAAAGGTAGTGGTTTTGATATCCACCACCGTGATGGAAACCCAATGAATACTAACCCTAATAACTTAGTGGTTCAGCA